>JACKQG010001704.1_pt1 | contig 29838 bp, 26 predicted proteins | sample 8237621 | NCBI WGS metagenome assembly JACKQG01 (sample SAMN15677084, study PRJNA649215) | marine metagenome | biome: marine; feature: Black Sea; material: saline water; isolation source: suspended particulate matter (SPM) from the Black Sea western gyre | collected 2013-06-09/2013-06-10 | depth... | reverse complement strand
AACAAACGCGTACGGTTACTTTTCCTGTTCGTTTTATTCATGGCGCTGACGGTGGTTTTGGCGATTTTCGGCTTGGTGATTGCCGCCGTGTTTAAGCAGTACCCCGCTGCGATTTTCCCGTGCGTGGTGCAGATCCCCATCGCGGTGACTATCGGTATGCTGTTGCACCGAAAAGGCGTGGGCCTGTTGGTGCCGTCGCTTGTTGCGTTGGGCGTCATGTATCTTTCGGTCGTGTTCGGCAACGGCGGCGCGCTTGGCTCGTTCAACGCCGCACTCGCCGCCTGGCCCATTTGGCAGTGGGTCGTCGTGCTGTTGGTGTATTCGTACATCGCCTCGGTGTTGCCGGTGTGGACGCTGCTGCAGCCGCGCGATTACATCAACTCGCTGCAACTCATCTCCGCGCTCGCGCTGATTGTTGCGGGCCTGTTCGCCGCCGCTCTTTTTGGCTTCACGCCAAGCGGAGCGGACAGCAACCAAGCGCTGGAGTTCGTCGCTCCGGCGTTCCAATGGCACCCCGAAGGAGCGCCGATGATTTTTCCGTTCCTGTTCATCACGATCGCTTGCGGGGCGGTAAGCGGTTTTCACTGCCTCGTCTCCAGCGGCACGAGTAGTAAACAGTTGAAGCGCGAAACCGACGCCCGCTTCGTCGGCTACGGCAGCATGCTCACTGAGGGGTTTCTCGCCACGCTGGTCATCTTAGCCTGTGGCGCCGGGCTTGGCCTTGGCCTGATGAAGGACGGAACACTGCTCACCGGCGAAGCCGCTTGGCAGGCGCAGTACGCCTCGTGGAGCGCCGCCGGATCGCTCGGAGCCAAAGTCGGGGCGTTCGTGAGCGGCTCGGCAAATTTCCTGCAGGCGCTTGGCTTGTCCGCCGCTGTGTCGGTCGCATTGATGGGCGTGCTCGTCGCGTCGTTCGCCGGCACGACACTCGACACCGCCTGCCGATTGCAACGCTACGTCGTGCAGGAATTGGCCATCACACTCGGTGGCGGGCCGATTGCCGTGCTGCAAAACAAACACGGCGCAACGATCTTTGCCGTGGTGATCGCCACCGCCATGGCCGCCGTGCCGCCGGGCGGAGCCGACTGGAGCATCGCCAACGCCGGCAAGGGCGGACTCATCCTCTGGCCGCTCTTCGGCGCGACGAACCAGTTGCTCGCCGGGCTGTCGTTTCTCGTGGTCACGTTCTACTTGTGGCGTCGCGGGCGGGCGATTTGGTTTCTCGTCATCCCGATGGTGTTCATGCTTATCATGCCGCTGTGGGCGATGACCCATCAACTCTTCGTTGCGCCCGGTTGGCTCGTCGCGGACAAGCCGGACTACCTCCTCGGCGGCATCGGCCTGGCCACCATCGCGCTGGAAATCTGGATGATCGTCGAGGCGGTGAAATTGTTTCCGGGAGTCAAAGGCGTGATCGAGGAAAACGCCCTCGACCGACAGCCGGCGTGAGCCCGGTTCACTGATCTTTGAACGCACTTCGTTCCATCGGCATCTTTGGCGGTTCGTTCGACCCCGTGCACAACGGCCACGTGCGGGTGGCACGGGCGGCGCTGGAGGAACTGGCGCTGGATCGGCTGTTCATCGTCCCGGCCGCGCGGTCGCCGTTCAAGCCGGAGCAGCAACCCGCGCCGCCCGCCGCCCGCCTGCGACTTCTGCGCCTGGCTTTTGCTGACTGTGAAGACAGCGAAATCGACCCGCAGGAAATCGAGCGCGACGGCGTTTCCTACTCGATCGACACGATTCGTGCCTACGCCGCGCGCTACCCCGAGGCCAAGCTGCATTACCTGATCGGCGCCGACCACGTGCCGACGCTGCCGCAATGGCGCGCAGCCGCCGACTTGGCCAAGCTCGCTGAGTTTGTCGTCGTGCCGCGCCCCGGCCAGGCGGTCGCCGAGTTCCCCGGGCCGTTTCGGGGCCAAGCACTGCGCGGCTGGCCAATCGAGGTGTCGTCGTCCGCCATCCGCAAACGGCTTGCACTTGGCCAAGCGATCGACGACCTCGTGCCCAGCGCCGTCGCCGCGTCGCTCCAAGCTGACAATCCGTATAAACGTTCGCAGTGAGCGTGGAAAACAAGGTTTGCCGTAAAACCGTAAATATGGTTTTCTTGGCCCGTGAAGACGACTTTGGAGATTCCGGACCCGCTTTTTCGCAAGGCCAAGGCCACCGCCGCTGAGCAGGGGCGCTCGCTTAAGGCGCTGGTGGCGGAGGCGTTGCGGGAGAAACTGTCAGCAGAAAGCGAGGCGGCCAGCCCGGGGCCGCCGTGGATGCGGGGCTTCGGCGGCATGGCGCATCGGCGGCGGGAAAACCGGCGCATCCAAAAACGGATCGATGCGGAATTCGGCCAGCTTGAGCCGGAGGACTTGGAGTGATTCTTGACACCAATGCCCTCTCGGCGTTCGCCGACGAGGACGCCAAGTTCGAGCCGGTGCTGCGCTTGGCCAAGCGGTGTGCCATCCCGGTCATCGTGCTGGGCGAGTACCGGTACGGAATCTCCCAATCGAAACACCATGACGAATATCGAGCTTGGCTGAAGGCGCAACTCAGGCACTTCGAGCTGCTCTCCGTCATTCCGGAGACCGCCGGATATTTCGCCGAACTAAGGCTGGAACTCAAAAAAGCTGGCACCCCGACCCCGGCCAACGATCTTTGGATTGCGGCGCTCGCACGCCAGCACAATTTGCCGATTGCCAGTCGCGACACGCATTTTGACTTGGTTTCGGGAGTGCGCCGAATCGGCTGGTGATCGACCGGGTTTGGCTCGCGTTGGATTGGGTCATCCTCTAATTTGCTGCTTCGCCATGTTGTTGCTGAAACGTTTTTTTAGTCACTTATCCACGCTGGGTTTTTTCGCGCTTGGAGTTGGCCTGCAGGGGGCGGATTGGCCGCAGTATCTGGGGCCGGGACGGGATGCGGTTTACCCGGGGGAGGCGCTGACTCGCGCTTGGCCAAGCGATGGGCTGAAAGTGTTGTGGCGCAAGAGGGACATCGGGGCCGGCATGAGCGGCGTGGTCGCGGCCAAAGGCAGGGTGGTTCTGTTTCACGAATTGAACCGGTACGACACGATCGACTGTCTCGACGCCAAGAGCGGCAAGTCGATTTGGAAAAACAGCTACGCCTCGAGTTTTGTCCCCGGCTACGGGAGCGCTGCCGGGCCGCGGGCCACGCCGGCGATTGCCGGGGGCCGGGTCTACACGATGGGCGGGCAGGGGGTCGTGGTTTGCACCGACTTTGCGACCGGCAAAACGGTTTGGAAAGTGGACACGCAGAAGGTGTATCGCGCTTCCGACGGGTTTTTCGGCATGGCCTGCTCCCCGCTCGTCGAGGGCAACGCGGTGCTGCTCAACATCGGCGGCGAGGCGGGAGCCGGGATCGTCGCGCTCGACAAAAACACCGGCAAGCTGCTGTGGAAAACGCTTGACGACGAGGCGAGTTACTCGTCGCCGGTGATGGCCACGCTGCACGGCAAACGCCGCGCGGTGTTCTTCACGCGCACCGGCCTGGCCGTGGTCGACCCGGCCAACGGCGAACTCGGTTTTCAAAGCCGTTGGCGCGCGCGAACCCACGCCTCGGTGAACGCCGCCGCGCCGCTGGTTGTCGGCGATCGGATCTTCGTCACGTCCAGCTACAACACCGGCGCACTCGTGGTGCAGTCGGTCGGCGGCGGCTTCAAAACGGTCTGGTCGAACGACTCGAGCCTGTCCAGCCAGTACGCGAGCGTGATGCACCGGGACGGGTTCCTGTACGGCACGCACGGCCGGGCTGACGTGCCGCCAATCCCGGCGCTGCGCTGCGTCGAGCTGGCCACGGGAAAGGTGCGCTGGAGCGAGGACGACTTCGGCGACTGCCTGATGCTGCGTTGCGGCGACAGGCTGCTGGCGCTGATGGAGAGCGGCGAGCTGGTGCTTGGCCGGGCGACCCCGGCCGGGTGGCGGGAGATCAGCCGCGCGCAGGTGCTTGGCTCCGGCGCGCGCAGCCAGCCGGCCCTGGCCAACGGCCGGCTCTTCGTCCGCGACCGAAACCAGCTCGTCTGCCTCGACATGCCGTAGGCCAAGCGCTTGGCTTACGAGTCATTTTGAGGGCGGACATGAGTCATCATTTGACTCATCTTTGTCTGCGTGGCGAGTCAGTTGACAGTTCGGGGACTGGGCAAGGATCTGGTGCGGGAGATCCATCAAACCGCACGGGATAACGGCATTTCATTGAACAAGGCGGCGTTGTTGCTGATGCGGCAGGGTGCCGGGCTGTCGGAGGACGGCACCGGCGCGGTGGCGGCCTCCCTCGCCAAGTACATCGGCAGTTGGAGTGCTGCGGAGGGAAAACGCTTCCGCGAGGCGGTGCGGGAGCTGGATCAGGTGGACGGTGGATTTTGGAAATGAAGGTGCTGCTCGACACCCACGCCTACACCGGGCTGATGCTGGGCCGGGAGGCGGTGGTGGAAACGCTCTCGCAGGCGAGTCAAGTCCTGATGTCCGCCGTGGTGGTTGGGGAGCTGATGTTTGGCTTTCGTGACGGGAGGCGGTACGAAAAAAACCGGGCGCAACTTAACGACTTTCTCCGTGAGCCGTTTGTGGATTTTGTCCCGGTTGGCTTGGCCACGTGCAACCGGTTTGGCCAAGTGGCCGCGCAGCTTCGGCGCAAGGGAAAGCCGATCCCGCAAAACGACGTATGGATCGCTGCGCACGCGCTGGAAACCGGCTCGGAGTTGCTCACAGCCGACACCCACTTTCGGGTGGTGAGTGGGCTGTCGCTGATCGGGTTGACGGTCGATTGAGCGCTTGGCCAAGCGCGGGGCGGGGTCAGGCCCAGTTGCCGGCGAGGGCGACCAGTTTTGTGATGTCGGCGGCAGGGCCGGTGACGATGAGGATTGTGCCGGGGTCGAGCTTGGTCTCCGGGGCCGGCCGGATGGTGAACGGCCCGCTTTCTGATTTGCGGATGGCCAGGACACGCAGACCGGTTCGGGCGAACAGGTCGGCCTTGGCTAAACTCAGCCCGGCTAGTTCGTTGCTCTCATTGACCGTCACCGCCTCGAATCGCACCGCGCCGCTGGAGGCGAGCATCCGGTCCAGCAGCGTGGCGGCTACGGGGCGCAACAGCTCGGAAGCCATCCGCTGGCCCCCTATCTTGGAGGGGCAGAGGGTCTCGGCTCCAGCCCGTTGCAGGCGCAGATGGTCGGCATCGTTGGTTACCACGCTCAACGCCCGGATCGAGGGATTGGCCTGCATGGTGGATGCTAACGACTGAAAAAGATTCCATGGGTTCCGCGCTTGACTCAGGTCACTGATCTCTAGAAACTGAGCTCTCAGATCCTAGGGGAGCCGCTATGACTCAAAAAATCAGGTTTGGAGACTACGTACATGAGGTCTCCGTTTATCAATGCGAAATCAGTTACAACGATCTCGCGCCCAAAGTGGAAACCGATGCCTCCGGTGAAATCCTGCCGGTGAAGCAGGGCAAGCTGACCCTCAAGCCCAGTGAAATCTTTCACGTCTTAAAGCCTTACCTGTCCGTGCGGTTTATGGATCAAATACGCGCGGTGTTTCCCCTGGCAGTTTACCTCTTTTTGTTTCAAATCATCGTGCTGCGCCAAGGGGTGCAAGATTCGTGGGAGATTACCGGCGGACTTTTCGCGGTGATCATCGGCTTGATGCTTTTCATGGAAGGTCTCACTTTGGGCTTGATGCCCTTTGGCGAAACCATCGGCAAAACACTGCCCGTAAAATCACCTATGTCAGTGGTTTTGGGTATCGCTTTTTTGTTGGGTGTTTGTGTCACCTTTGCCGAGCCCGCTATCGGTGCACTTCAACAAGCGGGTAAAATCGTCGATGTGAATCAGGCCCCTTATCTTTTCGCTTTACTCAATGAATGGGCTGGGGTTTTGGTTCTCATGGTGGGTGCCGGGGTGGGTATCGCAGCGATTTTAGGCACCATGCGCTTTTTGCGCGGCTGGAGCCTCAAACCCATGATTTATCTGGCCCTCACCGCCACCATCTCTTTGAGTGTGGCGGCCATGCTCAACCCCGACTTGCGCACCATTTTGGGCCTCGCCTGGGATTGCGGCGCGGTCACCACCGGTCCGGTCACCGTGCCATTGGTCCTTTCCTTGGGAATTGGGGTGGCCTCATCGGGGGGCAAAGGCGAATCTTCCCTTTCCGGTTTTGGTATCGTGACCCTGGCATCCCTATTTCCCATCATGGGGGTTTTGATGCTTTCTCTTTATCTGGGAGCCACCATCACCCCCGAAAGCATCATTGCTGGCGCAGCAGGTGCCTCTGCCGCCGCTGAAGCCACCCCTCAATGGTACGAAGTAAGTCCGGGAGTAGATATGGTTTTGGGCGTTCGCGCCATCGTTCCCTTGGTCATCTTCTTGTTCTTAGTAATGAAAGTGGTCCTTCGTGAAAAAATTCGCAACGGGGGTATGATCGCTTACGGCATTGTTCTCGCGGTATTGGGCATGTGTACTTTTAATGTGGGACTCACTTACGGCTTAGCGGCCTTAGGCGCTCAATCCGGCGGCTTGATTCCTGCGGCCTTCGTACAGCTCGGTGCCGTGGAAGGCTCTCCCCTATATTCTTATGGTCTGGGCATCGGCATCGCTTTTATCTTTGCTTGGATTTTGGGCTTTGGCGCAACCTTGGCCGAGCCTGCCCTTAACGCCTTGGGCATGACCGTTCAAAACCTCACCAACGGCGCCTTCAAAAAATCTATGCTCATGTATTCGGTTTCTTTTGGCGTGGCCTTCGGCATTGGCCTGGGCGTCATCAAACTGATTTTTGGTTTTCACCTCGCCTTTTTACTGGTGCCTTTTTATATTTTGGCCGTTACCCTCACCATCTTTTCCACCGAAGAGTTTGTGAACGTGGCCTGGGACAGTGCTGGTGTGACCACCGGCCCCGTTACTGTGCCCTTGGTTTTGGCCATGGGCCTTGGTTTCGGCAATGCAGTGAACGCGGTAGAAGGTTTTGGTATTTTATCCATGGCTTCTATTTGTCCCATTTGTGCCGTGTTGACCATGGGCCTTATCGTCCAGGCCAAAGCTAAAAAGGCAAAAGCCAGCTCCCCTTCACCTGAACCCGCCGCCGCCGCAGCCTAGGAGGCAAACATGACAAAAAGAGAAATAACAGTTTTAACCGACGTCGCCCTCATCACTTGCATTGTCCAACGCGGGGTCGCCGATAGCATTGTAGAAGCCGCGCGCAAAGCCGGGGCCCAAGGGGCCACCGTGAGCTATGCCAATGGCACGGGCATTCGTGAACGCCTGGGCTTGCTGGGTGTTGCCGTAGAAGTGGAAAAAGAGATCATCAACATTGTGGTGGCCAAAGACCAAGTGAATCGCATATTTGAAACCATGTATCTCGCCGGCAACCTCGATAGCCCAGGGATGGGCTTTATGTACATCACCCCCTTAGAAAAAGCGGCCACCTTTATTCCTGCCGCCGTTCGCGAAAAATTGCTCAAGCAAGCCAGCGCCTAAAAGGAAGTGGTCATGACAGCCAGCAAACTTCTTACTTGTATTCTTGATAAAAGCCCTGCGTCCTTTGAACTCGTTCGAGACCTCAAAGACACGCATCAAATTACGCGCGCCAATGTGGGCAGTGCCCGCGGCACCGGCACCGGGGCAGAGGGTGGGCTCATCACCATGCCGCAAGAAAAGCACATCCTACAAATTATTGTAGACGCAGGTCAGGCGGATGAAATTTTTGAGTGGCTTTACGGTAAAGTGGATCTCGACGAACGTTATGGGGCCTTCATGTACCAAGAAGATTTAACCAGCGCCGGCGATTTCACGGTACCCGATGCGCCCGAGGAACAAGACTGATGCGCGTTCTCGTTACGGGAGCTAACGGCTTCTTAGGGCGACAAATTTTAGCAGAACTCAAAAGCCAAGGATACACGCCCTTGGCTTTTGTACGTGGGGCACAAAGTGCAAAACAGCTACAAGATAATGGGTTTGAATGTGTGGTGGGCACGCTCGACTCACCTTCGGACCTGTACAACGCCTTAGAAAATGTCCCGGCCATCATACAGGCAGCAGGCGATGTAGAAGAGGAGGGTGCAGCTCAGCAGCACCACAGCCCCGAGCTTGAAGGTAGCCCGGCCCCGGTTGGCAAGCGAACCGGTTTGCGTTTGGCTCATTTAACTTTCTGAACGAACCCAGACCCGGGCTCCGTCTCCAAAGCTGGCTTCGCGGGCGTTGAGCCGCGTGATGGCGTTCAGCGGTTCGTCGGCGCCCGGCACGGTGGCGCTGCCCGAGAGGAGGATGGCCACCTTGCCGTAAAGGTCGAGCGAGTCGCCCGCTGCGGGGGTGACAACCTCCCCGCCGCTAAGCCAGCGCCGGAATTCCCACTGCGACAGGTTGAGGTACGGTTCCTGGCTCTTGAGCAGGTTCTCCGTGAAACGGCGGCCGGCGGTTTCCCACAAGCCCTTGGCCAAGGCGGGGGATTCTGCCATCGCTTCGTTCATCTCGGTGGAACGCATCCACAGTGCCGTGACCGTGGTGTCGGCGATCACGTCGGCCGTGCGCGGCACGCCGGCCAGCACGGCCATCTCGCCGATCACGCTGCCCCGTCCGAGGATGTCCACGACCGTGTCCATGATGGAGATTTTCACACTGCCCCGGGTGATCAGGATCATCCCGTCGCCGCGGTCGCCCTGTTCCATGATCATGTCACCCGACTGGTAGGTGCGCTCATTGGAGAGCTCGATGATCTTGGTGATGCAGTCCTCCGACAAGCCCTTGAGCCAGGTGACCTCTCGCAGCACCTCCTCTGGTTCCGGCAGGCGCAGGACGAGTGGACGATCCATGATGTCCTTCATGCGGCCCTCGACATCGACGATCATCCGGTCGGCCTCGTCCAGTTCGATCGTGCCGGCGGCCTTGAGATTCTTGATTGTGTTGCGCTCGTGGTTGAGCACCGAGCGGGCGGCATCCTTGGTCTCGATGCCGACGATCAGTTCCGGGTAATTCTCGCGCATGTCGCGCAGGAAATTCAGGCCGCGCAGGCGGTTCTGCATGATTTCCCCCTTCAACTGCTTCGCTTTTTCGTCCGCTGCCTGCTTGCCGATATCCCCTTCGGTGTTGGCCACGAGGCTGTCGACCAGCTTGGCCACCTCCTCCTGGGCGATGACGAACGACTTGGCCGACTCATAGGTGGTGGCCAGTCGATCCATGAATATCCGCTTGAAACCCGGCACGCCCTTGAGCGACTCCATCCACTTGGGCACCTGCCAGATATGGTCGAGATAGTCCCGGTCGCTCAACGGCACCTTGCCGCCCAGATCGATCAGTTCCTTGATGTTGTTGTAGAGTTGGTTGACACCCGCTGCGCCGAGGAGTCCCTCGCGGTTCTGCTTCCAGTAGCTGCTCGACTCCTTCTCGAGGATGCGCCGGCGCGTCTCGGCCACGGTGTCGATCGCGTCCGGGTCGCCCTCGACGTCGGTGATGACAATCGGCTCCGGCAGGAACTCGCGCACCCGGCTCCAGTTTGCGCCGCCGAGGAACGAGTCGGACTTGAGGACGTCCATTTCGTTCTCGCAATTTTTCACGATACTGGCCGAGGTGGCGGTCATCATCTTGGCCTTGACCGCCGGGATGCGCGTCAGGCCAAGCCCGTTGACGAGAAACTTGATCGTGGTGGCGTTGACGAGCAGCGTCAGCAGCACGATGCCGGAAATCAGGAAGAGGAATTGGTCGCGAATCCGCTTGGAGATGCCGAGCAGCTTGGCCTCGATCACGGCCCCGGAGCCGGCACCCTCAATGACGATGTTGCCGTTGGCCAAGCGCTCGCGCTCGGCCGCAAGCTTGGCCGCGTCCTCGTCGAACGGTGTCACATCATAACCCGCGCCGATGGCCAAGCCGACGATGGCGCCCCCCGCTTGGCCCGCTTCGTGCCCTTCGGCATGCCCTTCGGCATGGCCTTCGCCGTTGGCTGCCGCCAAGGTCAACGTGGCCCCCTCCCACTCTTCCCGGTTGCCATCGGCATCCACAAAGAAGACCTTCGATTCAGTGGTGTACCCGTGGCCTCCCTTTCCCTTCCCTACCTCAAACTCCAACTTGGGCGCCTGGCCGTAGACCACCAGCGCCAAGGCCAAGCCGATGGCCCCGCGCAACGCCCCCCACCAGACGACCACTGCGTCTTTTTTCGGAAGCCCGTAACCGGTTTTGCGCATGATCGGGTACAGGAGACCGATATTCACGAAACGCACGAGATGGATCACCACGTAAACCAGCGCCAATACAAGATAATCGATCGGCTCCGGGTGAACCTTCATCGCGATCACCACGCCGACCACGATAAAGATGACCACATTGGCCACGAAGGCGGCGAACTCCCAGAATTCGTGCATGAAGTGTTGCACCTCCGGGCTGATCCGCGTGCGGCCGATCCCCGCCCAGACGAGGCCCAGCGTCACAAGCCCCAGCACGCCGGACATGCCGAAAAGATGTTCGCAGGCATAAAAAACGAGGTATGCCGTCATCAGCATCACCGAGGTTTCGACGTGCGGATCATTGAACACCCGCTTCACCCACGCCACGCCGACGAGGCCCACCAGTATGCCCAGCACCGCGCCGCCCAGCCCAATGACGAAAAAGCCGGAGACTGCGCTTCCGGCGCTGAACATGCTGGCACCGGTCACCGCGCCGATGAGGACGACAAACGCCACGATGGCGGTGCCGTCATTGAGCAGCGACTCGCCCTCGATCAGCGTGCCGAGTTTTTTGCTGGCACCCAACTCCTTGAGCAGCGCCACCACGGCCACGGGATCGGTGGCGCTCGCGACGGCCCCGAACAGCATTGCAAGATAGAGGCCCAACTCTCCCGTGCTGACATTCCACTCCGTCAACCCCCAGCCCAGCGAATAGATGGCGATGATGCAGCCGCCGGTCATGAGCGTGGCCGTCACGATGCCCGGCCCCGCCATGTAGAATGCATTCCAGAATGATTTCTTGAAGACGTGTACATCCAGCGCGTACGCCGCCTCGAAAATCAGGATCGGCAGGAACACGTACAGTATGAGGTGGGGATCCAGGTTGGCCCCCCACTCGATGGAGCCGCGGAACGCGTCGAGCAGCTTGGCAAAAAAGCCGTCATGTCCCGCCCCGTGCCCCGCTGCATGGGCACCGCCTCCGTGATCGCCCCGGAAGGGAAACCCAAGCCCGAGGCCGATCAGCATCAGCAGCACCGTGAACGGCAGCGGCACCTTGTGCAGAAAGTGCCGTGCGGCCGCGCCGATGATCAGCGCGAGAATCAGGAAAAAAAGTCCGTACAGATAGCCATGGCCGCCGCCGGACGCCAAGATGGGTATGGTTAGGTCGGATGGGTTCATCGGAAAGACGATGCCGTACCGGAGCCCCCCCGTTTTGGCAAGCGAATAATCCGCCTCCACCGCCCCTGCGGGAGGGGGCAAGTTCCACCTTGCCCCATTTTTTATTTGAGATTTGGGGCGAGGTGGAACTCGCCCCTCCCGGGATCAACGCTGGTCGGCTTAGGCGTTGATGCCCTGCGCCTTGGCCAAGCCGAAAAACACCCCACCCCCGGCCAAAAGCTCATCGAACCCGCCCTCCTCGACAATCCCGCCCTGGCTCAGGACGATCATCCGATCCATCGAGCGCAGCGTGGAGAGCCGGTGCGCCACGCACAGCACAGTGCGGTTTTTGCTCAACCGGTCGATGGCCGCCTGCACCTCGCCTTCGGCCTTCGAGTCGAGCGCAGCGGTGGCCTCGTCCAGCACGAGGATCGGCGCGTTGCGGACGAAAGCCCGCGCGATGGCCAGGCGCTGGCGCTGGCCGCCGGAGAGCGTCACGCCCCGTTCGCCGACGCGAGTGTCGTAGCCGTCGGGCAACGCCGTGATGAATTCGTGCGCGTGCGCGTGCCGTGCTGCGGCCTCCACCTGTTCCCGGGTGCAGTCCGCTTGGCCAAGCGCGATGTTCTCCGCCACGGTCAGGTCGAACAAGACGACCTCCTGGCTGACGAGCGCCATCTGCCCGCGAAACCCCTTGATGCCCAGGTCGCGAAGGTCATGCCCATCCAGCCTGACGGTGCCCGAGTCGGGATCGTGAAACCGGAAAAGGAGGTTGATGAGGGTGCTCTTGCCGGAACCACTTTCGCCGATGATGCCCAGCTTGGTGCCTTTCGGGATGGAGAGGCTGAGCCCGGTCAACACCGGCTCATCCTCGTACGCGAACGAGACGCCATCAAACTCGATGCCCTGCTCGAAACCGGTCACCGGCCGGGCTTCGGGGTGCTCGAGGATGTCCGGCTTTTCGTCGAGGATATGCATCAGGCGCTGGGCACCGATGCCGGCCTCCTCGATGCTCACGTGCAATCGGGCCAGCTTTCGGATGGGCGTGTAAAACATGATCACGCCGGTGAAAAACACGACCAAGTCCGGCATGCTGCGCGCCGTGTAGACGACGTACAGGATCAGCGCGCCGATGCCGATCATCGACACCGTCTCAACCAGCGGCCCGACGATTTCCCGTGAGCGCACAGTCTTCATCGTCTGCCGGATCAGCTGCTGGGAGAGTTCCCGGAACCGGTCGACCCGGGTGTTTTCCAGCCCGAACGCCTTGATGACGCGCATGCCGGAGAACATCTCCACCGCGAGGCTCGACTGGTCGATGTTGGCGGCGACTCGTTTGCCGGTTGCCACGCGGGCTTTTTTGCCGAAGTAAATGATGGGGATGATGCAGACGGGAAACAGCGCCAGCATGCTTAGGGTCAACTGCCAGTCGATCAGGCACAGCCCGGTGAAAATACAAACAATAGCCACCGGCTCAGACACCAGGATGCTCACCCCGGAGGCCAGGCAGGTCTGCAGCAGCAGCGCGTCGCCGTTGATGCGCGTGATGAGGTCGCCCGTGGTGGCCCGGTTGAAAAAAGGCATCGAGAGGCGGCTCAGGTTTTGGAACACCGCCACGCGCAGGTCGTTGACCACGCGTTCACTGGCCCAGGCCAGGCAGTAGGCGCCGAGGAATTTTGAGGTGCCCCGGAAGCCGACGAGCAGCGGAAACACGAGCAGCCCGCCGATGATCTGCAACAGCGTCAACTCGTCGCCCATCCTCGGCAGCCACGGATCAAGCGCGCCTAGCAGGTCGGATTGGATCGAGGCCGCGGTTTCGCTGAACCAGTTGTCGGGTGCCTCGGCGGCGGGGGGCGCGGCGGGGGTATCCGGCGGCACCAACCGGTCGAGCATCGTCTTGGTGGCCCACAGCACCAGCCCGTTCGACGCCCCGAAGAGAATCCCGAAAAAAATGCCGGCAACTATCCGGCCGCCGTACGGTTTCAGATAGGGTGCCACGAAGGCGAAGATTTGCCTTAACTTGTGCATGACGCGATTCCGGTCGCGAATTATCAGTACCCACGTTGGCCGGCGTGTCGGTTCCGCCGGGCCGGCAGCAGGTTATTTGCCCAAGGCCAGCCGATTGGCCAGACGCTCGGGCAGGCCGGCTTCCAAGATCTTGGCCTGCGTTTTCTCGAAATCGTACTCCAGGCGGCGCAACTCGATGGTGCCGGCCTCCAAGTCGTAGATGACATATCCAGCGTGGGGATCCCCGTCGCGGGGCTGCCCGACGCTGCCAACGTTGACGAAATACTTTTTGCCCTTCTCGACGGTCAGCTTGTCGTACTTGCCCCCGGTGACGGTGTTCTGCTCGCGCACAAAAGCCAGCGGCACGTGGGTGTGGCCGAAAAAGCAGACGCCGGTGTTCTGATAGGTGAAGCTGGCCGCCGCGTCGAGCTTGCTCATCACGTAGCCCCACCGCTTGGGGGCGTCCAGCGTGGAATGCACGATCGTGAAATTGGCGATCATGCGCAGGTACTTCAGCCGCCGGAGCCAGTCGCGCTCCTCGTCGCTCAACTGGTCGCGTGTCCACATGATGGCGCGGCCGGCATGCGGGTTGAACCCGTTCAAGTCGATGTCGCCGGCACAATACTCGTCATGGTTGCCCATGATGCACGGCATCTCCATGTCGCGCACGATCTTCATGCACTCACGCGGATTCGGGTTGTAGCCGACCACGTCCCCGAGGCACACGTAATGCGTGCAGTTGTTCTTTTTCGCATCCTCAAGCACCACCTCGAACGCTTCGAGGTTGGCGTGGATGTCTGCTATCAAGGCATACTTCATTCAGCTCAACGGAAATCACCCCGTGATTTCAAACCCTCTAAAATTATCCTGACCCTCACCAAATACGACATCCTCGTCACGGATGTTACGGCGCAGGCCCGAATCCCGAATCGCCTGCAGGAATGCCTCCAATTCGGCCCGCTCGCCCTCGGCGAGCAGTTCCACCCGGCCATCAGGCAGATTCCGGATGATGCCGAGAACATCGTACCCGGGAACCAAGGACTTCACTGTGTATCGGAAACCCACTCCCTGCACCCGCCCCGAGTAGTGTACATGGACTCGAACCAGACTCATATTCGGAGGAGCCGGACTGACATGGCCCCGGCCGGGACAGCGGTTCGCTGCCGTCGAGGCGCAACACCCGCGCATCAGGGCGGGAGATGAAGCCACAAACACCCCGGCCCGGCAATCCTTTTGTGAGCGTTTCGTGCCGGCGACGCGCCGCTTGGCCAAGCCGGGGTGCCCACTCAATCCCGCATGATCCAGCCGCCCCCCACCACGAGGTCATCCTGGTAGAAAACACACGCCTGCCCCGGCGTGATCGCCCGCTGCGGCTCCCGCAGCTTGACCGTCGCCCGCCCGTTTCCGCCGGGAACCACCGTCGCCTCGGTGCCGGGATGGTTGTACCGGATTGCCGCCGCCGCCTCGATCGGCTTGGCCAAGCGCTCGAACGCGATCCAGTTGCAGCGGTCAATTTCGAACTCATCCCGCAGCAGCAAGCCCTCCTCGCCGACCACCACCCGGTTGTTCTCCGGATCCAGTTCCACCACGTACAACGGTGTCGGGGACGAAAGCCCCAGCCCCTTCCGCTGCCCAATCGTGTAAAACTCGATCCCATCGTGATGCCCCAGCACCTGCCCTCGCGTGTCGACAATCTCCCCCCGGTGCTCCTCCACCAGCCCCGCCTGAGTCAGGAACTTCTTGTAATCCTTGTCCGGCACGAAACAAATCTCCTGACTCTCCTCCTTCTCCGCCGTCTTCAGGCTGACGCACCGGGCGACCTCGCGTGTCTCGCTTTTCTGCAGGTCACCCAGCGGAAACTTCATGTGCGCCAACTGCTCCTGGCCAAGCGAGAACAGGAAGTACGTCTGATCCTTCCGCGCGTCTTTCCCGCGCAGCATCACCGTTCGGCCGTTACGCTGCTCGAGCCGGGCGTAATGCCCGGTGGCCACGTACTCCGCCCCGAGCTTCCGCGCCCGGGTGATCAGGTTGCCGAATTTGAGCTTCTCGTTACACATCACGCACGGGTTCGGCGTGCGGCCGGCCTTGTATTCCGCCGCGAAGTAGTCGATCACGTCCCGCTGAAACTCCTTAGATTCGTCGACGAGATAATACGGGATGTCGAGCTTGTCGGCGACCGAGCGGGCATCCATCACCGCCTGCGGGCCGCAACACTTGTCCTCGGCCCGGGCCACGCAGTCCTGCGGCCAAACCTTCAGCGTGATGCCGACGACATCGTACCCCTGCTCGACCAGCAGCGAGGCCGCCGCGGAAGAGTCCACCCCGCCGCTTAGGCCGACGACGATGCGCGTTTTGTTGTTTTCAGGCATTATTTGGCCGCTTGGCCAAGCGGAAAGATCACTTGGCAATCATGCCGCTTTCGCGGGCGAAATTGAACAGGCCGCCGGCGTCGATCACCGGGCGCACCTCGCCCAGCGGCTTGATCGCATGCTCCGCACCGGTGGCCGTGACTGTGACAGTTCCCGCGTCGAGATCGACCCGCACCTCGTCCCCGGTTTTCAGCACTTCACAGAGCCGTTCCGTGAGGTCGCACGGGTACAACTCGCCAGTGGCCACGCAGTTGCGGAAAAAAATACGCGCAAAGCTCTCAGCCAGGACCAGTTTGCAACCGGCCGAGCCCAGTGCGATCGGCGCATGCTCGCGAGAACTACCGCAACCGTAATTCCGTCCGGCGACGATGATCGGGTAACTCGATTCCAGTTCGCCCTCGCCCACGTAACGCTCGGGGTACAGCGACTCCGGCAGCCCGATCATCGCATAGCTGCCAAGCTTCTTGTACTCCTCCGGAATTGTTGGGACGAGGTTCAGGTATTGCGCCGGGATGATCTGGTCGGTGTCGATATTATCCCGCACCACAAAAACCGGCCCTTCAAAGACACTGTTCACGGCCGGCATTTGGGGGCAGAATCGGGCGTTTTTCAATTCAAAACGGAACCGACTCGTACTGCCCGGCGGCAAAACGGCGGTAATGTGTGAAGCCGCACCGCTTGGCCAGGGCGACCGCTTGGTCGAATTGCTCCCCGACACGGCCCGGCCGATGGGCGTCCGAGCCGATTGTCAGCCCCACCCCGATCTCCGCTGCCATCTCCAGCAGCGCTGGGGCCGGGAACATCTCGCCGCACGGCTTGTTCAAGCCGTTCGTGTTGATCTCGATCGCCGAATCCTGCCGCTTCACCTCTTCTAAAAACGGACGCCACATCGCGGAACAATCCCCGTCTGGCCGGTTGCCGAACACCTTGATCAAATCACAATGGCCAATGATGTCGAACACCCCCAGCGCAGCCGATTGCCGGAGCAACTCAAAATACTCCGCCCAAGCGTCGCCGACATCCCGCCCAATCCAGGAATCCCGCTTATCAGGATGGTCAAAACTCCACTTCCCTCCAAGATAATGCAATGAACCAATCAAATAATCCCATTTATGCCGCTTGGCCAAGTCTCTCACCCAATCCTCATAACCCGGCAAAAAGTCGATTTCCAGGCTCTTCCGGACGGTTACGGTGGGGTTCTCGGCGGCTGCTTGGTCGATTTTTTCGATGTACCGATCCAACTCCCGCTCCAGCATCCGCCAGTCATCGAAGTCATCCCCCGGCATTGGCGCGTGCTCGGTGAAGCCGATCTCGGTCAGGCCAATGCGGGCCGCCTGCGCGGCATATTCGGTCGGCTCCCCTTCCGCGTGGCGGCAGAGGGGCGTGTGCATGTGATAATCCGGCGGCAGGCCCACAGACACAACCTAGGGAAGATTCCGCCCTTGGCCAAGCGAAGACCGGGGAGTGGGCACTCAGTCGGCCGCCGGGTGGGGTTTGACGGGATGCACCTCCGCGAGCTTGCTGGATAGCAGTTGGACCCGCCTCGCCGATACGGCGGCGATGTTTTTGTTTTCCCCGGGATCTTGGTCGTGGTCGTACAGTTCACGCGCCACGATCCCGCCGGTCCGCCAGTTGCGCCACTCGGTGTATCGGTGGTGCCGGGTTCGCAGTGAGTACCCCATCACTTCCGGTTCCTTCCCGGTGTAATAGGCCGGCCGCGGGTGCTGCGTGATGGCAATCGGCTTGACCTCGACTACGGGATCCTTCAGGGCCGGCACGAGGCTGGCACCTTCCAGATGGGTTGGCTTGGCCAAGCCGCACAACTCGGCCAGGGTCGGGTACAGGTCGATCAGTTCCACTGGTGAGGGTGCCGCCGCGCCGCGCTTGGCCAGACGCGGTGGGGCGATGATCAGGGGAACGGCGGCGTCCCACTCGTAGTTGGAGGTTTTGCACCACAGGCTGTGTTCGCCCAGATGAAAGCCGTGGTCGGCGGTGAACACGACGATGGTGCTGTCCCGCAAGCCAAGCCGGTCCAGCTCGTCGAGGACGCGGCCGACTTGCGCGTCCATGTAGGTCGTGGCGGCAAAGTAGCCCCGGCGCAGTTCGCGAATATCCCTCGTCGACGGCTCGCGTCCGCCGAAGGCGCGCAACAACTCGCGACTGTCGTGCAGGGCGATGTCGGGACCGTTCTCCGGCCTGGCCAATGATTCCGGCAGCGTCACCTTGGCCGGGTCGTACAGGTTCCAGTAGCGCCTAGGGGCGTTGAACGGCAGGTGCGGTTTCCAAAAACCGACAGCCAGAAAAAACGGCTTCCTGTTTTGTTTCAGGCGTTGCAGCGACTCGACGGCCCGAGTCGCGATCCGGCCGTCGAAATAGGCCTCGTCCGGCACATCGAGGATGGTGCTGCGCGGCAGGTTGATTTCGTTCTGCGGCGGCTTCCCGTCGACCCTCGGCTTGTCATCGTCGTGGCGTGCGTAGTGCATGAATTGCGGCACGCTCCACGACTGCGGGTCGCCGTGAATGTCCTGCCGCCAGTTGTGGAAAATCTTGCCAACGCACTCGGTGTAGTAGCCGTTGTTCCTGAAATGTTGCGGCAGCGTGACGATGCCCGGGCGACGCTGCCGGAGGTGTGTCGGCAGGTTCCAGATGCCCAGCGAGTCGGGCCGCAAGCCGGTTAGCATCGAGGCGCGCGACGGGTTGCACAACGCCTGCTGGCAATAGGCGCGCTCAAACATCCGGCCGCGCTTGGCCAAGCGGTCGATGTTCGGGCTGATCACGTGCCCGGCGCCGTAGCAGCCCAGTTCTGGCCGCAAGTCGTCCGCCATGAGAAACAGCACATTCAGCTTGTCACCGGCCGGGGGGCCGGCCAAGCCCCTCAAGGCCACTCCCCAAAGGGCGATCCCAAGCGCAAGTGCCAGGCTTCGTGGCGTCATCACTTACAGCGTCCAGCCGTTGCGGTACTCGCTGTGGACGAACCGGTTGGCCTCGGGGGCGTTTTTGACGCGCATTTTTTTGGCGTCCCACTCAATTTTTTTGCCGGAGCGCAGCGCCACCAGGCCCAGCAGCATCGCCTCGGTCATTGGCCCGGCGTAGTCGAAATTGGACCAGGCCGGCTTGCCGCCCTTGCAGGCATCGATCCACTCGAGGTAATGGTGCCGGTTGAAGTCGGCCGGTTTCTCGATCGTCTCCGGCACGTCTTTGTGATCCGCCACCGTTGCGCCGGAGAGGAACGTGCCCTTGCCCCAGTACATCGGGATGTACAGCGTGTCCTTTGTGCCGATGAGAATCGAGCCGTTGCCGGGCAGTTCCTTCTGCCTGGCCAGGGCCGGATCCGGTTTTTTGCCGCCGTCGTACCAGACGACTTTGACTGCTTTCCGTTTGCCAAGTTGCGAGAAGTGGGAGGTGATGATCGACCAGTTTGGCGCGGTCTCGTCGTTGATGCCGGACGACACGGCCTCGAGTGTTTCGGGGTCGCGCAGGTTGAGCGCCCAATAGGCCAGGTCGGAGTTGTGGCAACCCATGTCCCCGACGGCCCCGGTGCCGAAGTCCCAAAAGCCGCGCCACTTGAACGGATGATACGCCGGGTGGTACGGGCGTTCGGGAGCCGGGCCAAGCCACAGATCCCAGTTGACGTTTTTCGGAACCGGCGGCGAGCCGCTGGGCCGTCCGATGCCCTGCGGCCAAATCGGCCGATCGGTCCAGATGTGAACCTCCTTCACATCGCCCAAGACGCCGGCTTGGATCAACTCCACGTAACGCCGTGAGTCGGGATTCGAGTGCCCCTGATTGCCCATCTGCGTGGCGACCTTGTGCTTGCGGGCGAGGTCGGTCAGGACGCGCGCCTCAAAGACGGTGTGTGTGAGCGGTTTTTGGCAGTAAACGTGATTGCCCAAGCGGATGGCCATTGCCGCCGCTGTGGCGTGGGTATGGTCAGGAGTGGAGACGGTCACGGCGTCGATCCGCTCGGCCTCCTTTTCCAGCATCTGCCGGAAGTCGGCATACTTGGCCGCCTTCGCATGGCGATTGAACATGTGCGCCGCGCGGCCGGCATCGACGTCGCAAAGCGCCACGATGTTCTGGCTCTCGCAGCCGTCGATGTCGACCTGTCCCTTGCCGCCGGAACCGATCGCCGCGATGTTGAGCCGTTCGTTCGCGCCGAACACACGGCGCGGCACGACCATCGGAAACGCCACTGCGCCGGTGGCAGCCACACTGGTTTTCAGAAAATCTCTGCGCCGAATGGGGGATACTTGGGGTGTGGTCATAAGCCAATTGGTGGGCGGCATCCTCTCCCTTCAGCACCCAAGTCGTCAAGCCAAGCGGAAAAAAACCGGGGGAGGGGCAAGTTCCACTTCGCTCCCTATTCTTACTTGGGACGAGGTGGAACTCGTCCCTCCCTTGCCGAGGCGTTACGCTTGGCCAACGGCCTCAACGCAGCGGGTGCAGAGGGTGGCGTGGGCGTCGTGCGAGCCGACGGTGGGTTCCCAGCGCCAGCACCGTTCGCATTTTTCGCCGTCGGCGTTGGTCACGGCGGCTTGCAGTTCGTCGCCTTCACCTTCGGTCAGCGTCAGTTGCGAGACGTTGATCAGTTCGCGCAAATCCTCCCCGTGCGCTTGGCCAATTTCGAGTTCGCGGCCGCCGCCGGTGAGGGTGACGCGGGCCTCGAGGCTCTTGCCGATCCGCTTGGCCTGGCGGGCTTCCTCGAGCAGTGGCAGGGCGCGTTCGCGGATGGCGAACATCGTTTGCCAGTTGGCCGCCTCGTCGGCGCTGATGCTGAATTCGAACGGTTCCCAGTCGGCCAAGTGCACACTGCCGGCGTCGAGGTGGGGGATGGCCTCCCACGCCTCGTCGGCGGTGAACACGAGCATCGGCGAGAGCATTTTGGCGAAGCCCTGTACGAGCCGGTAAAGCGCGGTCTGCGTCGAGCGGCGGCGGGGCGAGCCGGCCGGCGAGGTGTAGAGGCGATCCTTCACGGTGTCGTGATACACCGCCGACAGTTCCACGGCGACGAACTGGGTGACGCGCTGATAGGCGGTGTGGAATTCGCACGCGTCGAACGCCGCGCGAACGTCGGCGTCGAGCTTGGCGAAGGCGTCGAGTATCCAGCGGTCCAGTCCAGTCAACTCGTCGTCGGCAACGGTGTGTTGCGCCGGGTCGAAGTCGTACAGGTTACTGAGCTGGTAGCGGAAGGCGTTGCGGATGCCTCGGTACGCCTCGGCGACTTTTTTAATTCGCTCGTCGCTGACGGTGATGTCGTTTCGGAAATCCTGCGACGCCACCCACAGCCGGACGATGTCCGCGCCGTACTCGCCAACGTACGCCTCGGCGGTCTGCGGCTTCGCGTAGCCGCCGGCCTGTTTGCTCTTGGAGATTTTTTCGCGGTCGGCATCGACCATAAAGCCGTGCGTCAGCACGTTGCGATACGGCGCGACGCCGTTGCCGGCCAGCGACAAAAGCAGCGACGATTGAAACCAACCGCGGTGCTGGTCGCTGCCCTCGAGGTAGTAGTCGGCCTGCCACGCGCCGGGCGTGCCGGCCTCGGCGTCCGGGCGGCCCAGCTCGCTGCGCTGCATCAGCACGGCGCGCGACGATGAGCCGGAATCGATCCAGACATCGAGCGTGTCGGTGGACTTGGCCACCGGCTCCGGGCCGTCCCAGTCGTCCGGCTTGACCGCAGCCCAAAGGTCGGCGGACTCGCGCTCGAACCAGACGTTCGAGCCGTGTTCCTGCACGAGATCGGCGGTGTTGCGGACGATCCGCGCGTCGAGGATTGGTTCGCCCTGCGCGTCGTAAAACGCCGGGATCGGCACGCCCCACGAGCGCTGGCGCGAGATGCACCAGTCCGGCCGCGACTGCACCGCGCCCTCGATCCGCCCGCGTCCCCAGCCGGGCACCCAGTGGACGCCGTCGATCGCGGCGAGCGCCTTTTCGCGAAAACCGTCGTGGTCGATGTTGACGAACCACTGATCCATCGCGCGAAAAATCACCGGCGTTTTGCTGCGCCAACAATGCGGATAGCTGTGCTCGTACCGCTCCTCGAACGCCAGTTTGTTGTCGGCCTTGAGCCGCTCTATGACGGCGTCGTTGGCCTCGCACTTGCCGTTGCGCTCGAGGATTTGTTTGCCGACGAGTTCGTCCGGAATCTGCTGCTCCTCTGGCAGGTCGGCCGTGCGGGTGAGGCAGCCGGTGTCGTCCACCGGCGAGTAGATCGGCAGGCCGTTCGCGCGGCCGAGGTTGTAGTCGTCCTGGCCGTGACCGGGCGCAACGTGCACCAGACCGGTGCCGGCGCTGTCGTCCACAAACAGGTCGCCGGCGAACAGTTTGCCGGTGCGGTCACAGAACGGATGATGGTATTCCATCTCGGCGAGTTGATCGCCTTGCACCGTGCGCAGAATCTCGAAATCCCCCGCCCAGCCGCACTTCTCGACGACCGTGTCGAGCAGCGGCACGCTGACGAGCAGCGCCTCGTCGCCGACGCGGATCAGTTGGTAGTCGAACCGCGAATTATAGGCGACGGCGAGGTTGGCCGGGAGCGTCCACGGCGTGGTCGTCCAGATCAGCAGGTGCATGTCGGTCTCGCCGACGATCGGGAATTTTACGTAAACACTTTGGCTGACGTGGTCCTGATATTCCACCTCCGCCTCGGCGAGCGCCGTGCGGCATGGGATGCTCCAGTAGACCGGTTTTTTGCCGCGATAAACAAATCCCTTCCCGACGAGATCGGCGAACAGCCGCAGTTCCTCCGCCTCGTAGGCGGGGTTCAGCGTGAGGTACGGCTTGTCCCATTCGCCGAGCACGCCGAGCCGCTTGAACTGCTCGCGCTGTGTCTCGACGAAGCCCAGCGCGTACGCCTCGCACGCCTTGCGGATCGCGGCCGGCGTGGCGTCGGTGTTGCCGTCCTTTCGCATCTGCTGCGTGACCTTGAACTCGATCGGCAACCCGTGGCAGTCCCAACCCGGCACGTATGGCACGTGCTTGCCGCGCAGCGTCTGGTACTTGAGGATGAAGTCCTTGAGAATCTTGTTCAGCGCCGTGCCGATGTGCACATCGCCGTTGGCGAACGGCGGACCGTCGTGCAGCAGAAACCGCTCGGCACCGTCGCGGCGTTTTTGGATCTGCCCGTACAGGCCAGCCGCATGCCACTTGGCCAGGCGTTCCGGCTCGCGCTGGACGAGTCCGGCGCGCATCGGGAAATCCGTCTGCGGCAGGTTCAATGTTTTTTTATACTCCATCGTGGGAAACCGCCCGGGCGGGCAGGCGCGGCAACCTACCAGCCCGCTTGGCCAAAGGCAAAAGCAGAAACAGTGGAGAGAGTTTCAAGTTCGAAGTTTCAAGCAAAGCTCACTCGGCTAATCTCAAGCCCCGTAGGGGCGGCATGAAATAGCCCGGGGCGTCAGCCCCGGGGAGAAAGCCCGAAACACACAAGCCCTGAAAAGGGCGGCACAATCAAACTCTCGAATAATCACCATAAACCAGAATCGTGTTTAAAAAAATCCTGTGAATCCTGTCCATCCATGTCATTCCACCGCCGCCCTTGGCTTGACTGCGCTTGGCCAAGCGGTACGGTTCGCCTCCCGAAAATGAGCGACGAAATCTATCCGCGAAGCCCGTACGAAACCATGGACGGCTGGGTGCACCTGCCGCGCTTGGTGGACAAAATCCGCTTGCACGAGGCCGGCCAACTGCCCGCCGATTATCAGCCTAACTATCTGCACAAAGGGTTTGATCTGGCTTGGTTCGAGGTCAGCGGCGTCGAGCCGGACACGTTCGTCGGCGTTGTCAAAAACGCGATCACCGACGGGCAGGTCAGCGACTGGGTCAAGGCCAACGTCCGCGTCCCCGACGAGGCCAAGACGGCGCTGCGGGACAAACTGTTGAGCTACGGCACCGAGGGCGCACTGCTCGAGTTGCTCACCCGGCGCAAGGCCGAGTCCGGCCTTCAGGACCGCGACGACATCCGCTGCATGTTCGACTACATCGACGCCGACGAAGGCCGGGGTTGATCACTCCGCTTGGCCAAGCTGGGGCTGGATTTTTTGGGTGGTGCGGAAGTGGAGTTTGGCGGCTTGGCCGAGCTTGGCCATGCCGTGTTTTTTGAGGAACTCCGCGCCGGCAGCGTCCACTTTTGACGAGGCGCCCTTAGGCAATTCCAGGTCAAACTCCCGGCCAAGCGCGGCAAGGCGTTCGACGAACACGGCTCGTGCCAAAATCGACGCGGCGGCCACCGCGATGTCCGACTCGGCCTTGTGCATTTGCACCAGCTCAAGTTGGCGGCCCTCCTCCATCAACGCGTTTTTCACCGTGGCTTTGTTGCGGGCGAACTGGTCGCTGATCGCGCGCAGCGGCGGCGGCTCCATTCGATCCCGCTGGCCCAGCAGATTTTCGATCACCCGCGCATGCCCCCAGGCGAGAATCTTGTTCACGTTGCACATTTTTTGGTGCAGCCGGTTGTACGTGGCGTTACCGATCGGCACGACGGTGTGAACGCAGCCGGGCGCCGCGCGGATGCCCTTGGCCAAGGCGGCGATTTTTTGGTCACTCGAGATGACCTTGGAATCCTTGACACCCAGCTCATGCAGCGCGCGGGCGATCGGCTCGTTCACGTAAACCCCGGCGACCACCAGCGGCCCGAAAAAATCGCCCTTGCCGCTCTCATCGACGCCGAGCCGGGGCTCGAGTTGTTCCGGCTGCGTCTCGAGTTCGTAGCCGAGCGTCGCTTGGCCAAGCACCTCCGGCTCGAGGGTGAACTCGACAAACTCGCGCGTGCCTTTCCCCTGCGCGAGCAGCTTGCCGCTTTTGTAAAAAGTAACGGACAGGCCGGGACGCTTGAAGCTGTACACGGCGTGCGGCACGTCGGCGGTGTCGAAGTCGCGCTTGGCCAGCAGCCCGCGCAATGTCTCTGCCTGCCCGGGTGTCAGCTTGGCGGTGTGGTTGGTCATCCGGCGGGAACGGTTTCGCCGCTTGGCTCGACCCATTTGCCGTGTTCGCGGATGAGCCCGACGAGGCTCTCGACCGCCTCGGCCTCGGGGATGTTGAAGCGCACCGGCTCGCGGCCGACGTACAGGTTGATCTTGTTTGGCGCGCCGCCGACGTAGCCAAAATCGGCGTCGGCCATCTCGCCGGGGCCGTTCACGATGCAACCCATGATGGCGATTTTCACGCCCTTGAGATGCTCGGTGCGCGCCTTGATGCGGGCGGTCACTTCCTGTAGGTCGAACAGCGTGCGCCCGCAGCTCGGGCAGGCGACGTAGTCGGTCTTGAACGAACGACAACCGGCCGCCTGCAAAATATTATAGGCCAAACGCAGCGACTGGCCGGCCCCGGTTTCGCCGCGAATCAAGACTGCGTCGCCGATGCCGTCGCACAGCAGCGAGCCGATCACGACGGCGGCGCGGAGCAGGGCGATGTTCGGCTCGAGCGGCGCGCCGGCGAAGCTCAGGCAGTCCTTCAGCAAAATGGGATTCGTGCGGCCAAGCGCCTTGAGCCGGCCGGCCAGCAGGCGAAACGCCGTGATCGCGGGCAGGCCGATGTCGTCCTTCACCGTGACGAGCTGCGTGTCGCAATTGACCGTAAACTGTTCGCGCGGATCGACTTCCAGCACGTTAAGCTCCTCGTAAACCGCCTCCGGCTTGACGTCGTCGCCCGGCTTGATGCGCGGGGCGAGCTTGGCCCAGGCGGTCTTCGTCACAACCACGCGGATGGTCTGTTCGCTGCCGCATTGGACATTGTCGGTCAACTCGATCTCCGGGGTGTCGCGGCGCGCGAAATCGAACGGATCGTAGGCCAACGGCACGTCCGGCACCTCGGCGGCTGGGTCGGTCAACTCGGGGAGTTGCGCGATGAGATCGTTGCAGACGGCGATCTCATTCGGCGAATCCTCGGTGAGCGAAACGCGAATCGTGTCGCCCAATCCATCGCACAGCAGCGAGCCGATCCCGATGGCACTCTTGATTCGGCCGTCCTCGCCATCGCCCGCCTCGGTCACGCCCAAGTGCAGCGGATAATTCCAGTCCGGCCCGAGCTTGGCCAAGCGCGCGGCTAATAGTCGGTAGCACTCGATCATCACCTTCGGGTTGCTCGACTTCATCGAGAACTTGAAATTGTGAAAGTCGCGTTCGCGCGCGATGCCGGCGAACTCCAGCGCACTCTCCACCATGCCCAGCGGCGTGTCGCCGTAGCGGTTCATGATGCGGTCGCTCAGCGAGCCGTGATTGGTGCCAATGCGCAACGCCCGGTTGCGCGTTTTGCATTCCTCCACCAACGGAGCGAACTCCTCCTCGATGCGGGCCAGCTCGGCGGCGTACTCCTCGTCGGTGTACTCGCGGACATCGAACTTTTTCGAGTCGGCATAGTTTCCGGGATTGACGCGCACCATCTCGCACCACTTCACCGCTTCCATTGCGGCGTCCGGCTTGAAGTGAATGTCCGCCACCACCGGCACATTCGAGCCGCGCGCGCGGATGCCGGCGACAATCGGCTCGAGGTTCGCGGCGTAACGCTTGGTCTGTGCGGTGATGCGGACGATCTGGCAACCGACATCGACCAATGCCATCGACTGTTCAATACTGGCATCCGTGTCGAGCGTGCTGCAGGTGATCATCGATTGCCGAACGATTGGCTCGCCGCCTCCAACGACGACTCCGCCGTTTTCCGGATCACCGATGACCACCGGGCGCGTGTCCCGGCGCGCATGGCGGTACGGTGAGGCGCAGTAATTCATGGCGGGAGCTACTCGCTGGCAGCAGGAGAAGGGTCGGCCGGCGCCTGGACTTCGGTGTCGCTATTAAACATGTCGACGAAAAGGCCGCGCCGCATGACGACGTCGTGGAACGTCACGTAAAGCATGAGCGAAATGAGCGCCACGGCAAAGCCGGTCGTGGCCCATTCCTGGAGCTTGGCGGGGATTTTGCGGCGGAAAATGCCCTCGATCAGCCCCATGACGGTGTGGCCGCCATCCAGCACGGGAATCGGCAGCATGTTGAGGATGGCCAAGTTGACATTGAGCAGCACGAGAAAATTCAGGGCCAAGCGATAGTCGGTTTTTACCATCGCGCCGAGCATGGCGAGAATGCCGACCGGACCGCTCAAGTCACTGACGCCGACGCCGGTTTCCTCCTTGTGAAACAGCGCGTAGAGCGTCCGCCACATCAGCGAGCCAACTTCCGAGATATTTTCCCACGGCGTCGGGCCGGGGTGGCGCTCAACGTATACCCTCGGGCCGCGACCGAACTGCACGCCGATCATCACTTTGCCCTCGATCAGTCGCGGCGTGATCGGCAGCGAAACATTTTCGCCATTGCGGCGCACGACGATCTCCGTCGCCTTGCTGCCGTTATTCTGCAACTCATCGATCAACTGGCTCTGGCCACCGATCGGGATACCGCCGAGCGAAATGATTTTGTCTTCCTCCTTAAGGCCGGCTTCCGAGGCGGCTTGGCCGTCGAGCACGCGCCCAACGATCGGCGGAAATTTTGATGGAAGGTCGAACGTTTTGATCGGGATCTCGTCACTGATCGGCGTGGCCGTCAGCACGTGGGTGAACTCGTCGCTGTCCCGCAGGAATGTCACCGCGAAACGATTCGTCACCGACAGGGCGGTTAGCTTGTACGCCTCTTCCCATGACGGGATCGCTTGGCCATCAATCTTGGTGACAATGTCGCCCTCGCGAATGCCGAGCTCGTACTCGGTCGATTCCTTGCTCAGGTTCCCGACGATGGGCGGCGTGATCATTTCCGGCAGGCCGACGAAATAAATGATGCTTGCCAGCAAGACGGCAAAGACGATGTTCATGATCGGGCCGGCGACGGCGACGGCGATCTTGGCCCACGGCGAAATCTCCGGGAGTGGCTCGGCTTCCTCCTCCTCTTCCTCGCTTTTGCCCTCGAGTGCCTCGCTCGTGAGCATCTGCGGCAGCTTCACGAAGCCGCCAGCCGGGATCATGCGGATGGTGTAGAGGATGCCGTCCTTTTCCCATTTCCAGAGCACCTTGCCGAAGCCAATGGCGAACTCCTCCACTTTCATGCCGCACTTGCGTGCCACAAAAAAGTGGCCCCACTCGTGCACGAAAATCGCCGCACCGAACAGCAGCAGCACGGCGACGATCACGTAAATTGTCGTTAAAACGATCATTGATTCAGGTTCGCTTGGCCAAGCGAGGTCGTGGCTTGGCCAACGGAACAGTCAGCGGGGCGCGGTTGTTTGTTCAAAATCAGCCCCAAAACCCCGCTGCCCCGGCCAACGAGAGTTACATAGCGGCCAGCGCGGCGTCAAACCGCTTCAACACCTCCGCTTGGCCAAGCACCTCCATCAGATGGTACAGGCTCGGGCCGACTTTGCTGCCGGTGCAGGCCACACGGGCTGGCATGACGAGCACCTTGTTTTTCACCTCGCGGGCGGCGGCGGTGGCCTTGAGCGTCTCCATCAGCGTGTCGGCGTCGAACTTGGCCAAGCCGGCATACGCCTCGCGCAGCGCGGCCAAGTGCGGCTTGTTCTCCGCCGTCAACGCCTGCTCGGCCGCCTCGGCGTCGAGCGCCACTGCGTCGCGAAAGAAAAACCCGATGTAGCCGGCAACGTCATTGAGGTTTTTGATTTTGTCCGTGCACAGGGCCAGCGCGGCGGTGGTGTAGTCGGCGTCGCGGATTGCGGGGTCGAGCCCCGCGGCCTGCAGTTGGCCAAGCGCTTGGCTTTTGAAATCGTCCGCCGGCAGGGCGCGGATCTGCTCGAAGTTCAGCCAGTCGAGCTTGGCCATGTCAAACCGCGCGTTGGCCCGCTGCACGCCGGGGAGGTCGAATCGTTCGATCAGCTCGGCCAACGGCATCACCTCCGTGTCGTCCTTCGGCGACCAGCCGAGCAGGCTGAGATAATTTACCACCGCCGCCGGCAGATAACCGCCCTCCATGTACGTGGTCATTGACGCGCCGGTATCGCGCTTGCTCATCTTCGAGCCGTCGTTGTTCAGGATGAGCGGGATGTGCGCGAACTTCGGCAACGCCGTGCCGAACGCCTTGAACAGCTCCACGTGCTTCGACGTGTTCGAGAGATGATCCTCACCGCGAATGACGTGCGTGATGCCCATCTCGATGTCGTCCACGACGTTGACGAGGTGAAACACCGGCTTGCCGTCGGAGCGCACGATGACGAAATCGGGGTCGGCCTCCTCGCGGTCGGTGAGTTTGCGAACGACGTCGCCGGCGACCAAGTCGGGGATCGTCACCGGCTCGCGTGTCATGCGGAACTTGATCGCGCCGTCGTGCTCGTACGCCAAATCGTTGTCGAGCAGCTCCTGAATTCGTCGCTGATAAATTTCGCCGCGCTGGGATTGAAAATAAGGGCCGCGATCCCCCTTGCTCTCCTGCATGGCGTCGCCGGAAACGGGGCCTTCGTCCCAGTCGAGCCCGAGCCAGCGCAGGCCTTCGAGAATCACATTGACCGCCTCGCGGGTGTTGCGGGCGTCGTCGGTATCCTCCACGCGCAGCACAAACGTGCCGCCGTTGTGCCGCGCATAAAGCCAGTTGAACAACGCCGTGCGCGCGCCGCCAATGTGAAGATAGCCGGTGGGGCTGGGAGCAAATCGAACTCGAACAGTCATGGAGAACCGGTTCCGAAAAAACCGGCGCGCAAGGTACTGCCCTCCCCGCCACCGAGCAAGCCCGCTTGGCCAAGCGGAGTGAAAACCGCGAAGAGAAGCCATGGATTCAAATGATCGTTGACACGGGCAAATGGCCTGAGAACATCCGCCCCAGATGAACCCCATTCACCTCGTCCTCGCCGCGGCGATTTTGTCCGCCGGATGCGCCACCCGGCCCGCACAGACCATCGACCGTAACGCGGCGTTGAACATGGGGCTCGTGAAGCATGACGTGGTTTATCGAACCGTAGGGGATAACAAATTGTGCCTGAACGTTTACCTTCCAGACGAATTTATCGGTGAAGAGCCTTGGTGGGTCAACGATGGCAAGGGCAAAAAACCGACATTGCTGTACATTCATGGCGGGGGCTGGGTTGGAGGCTCGAAGGACGAACGCGCTCTCAACGTTTTGCCATACGTTTATCGTGATTGGGTCGTAATCAGTATTACTAAGGAGTGCGTAAGTAAGTAGACACAACTTCCCGTCAGGATGTAATATACGCTAGGTTTTTATCCTGGAAAAACCCTCGGATT
>JACKQG010000600.1_pt1 | contig 29853 bp, 24 predicted proteins | sample 8237621 | NCBI WGS metagenome assembly JACKQG01 (sample SAMN15677084, study PRJNA649215) | marine metagenome | biome: marine; feature: Black Sea; material: saline water; isolation source: suspended particulate matter (SPM) from the Black Sea western gyre | collected 2013-06-09/2013-06-10 | depth... | reverse complement strand
CGCATGAAGCTGGTGCCGATGTACACCATGCCGTCCCCCACCACCGGCTTGGGCACAATGGAAAAGCCAAGCGAGCCGTACTTCACCTTCCATAGCTCCTCTCCGGTCGCCGGGTCGTAGCCGTACAACCAGTCCGCCGCCGGCGAGATGACGACATCACGCCCGCGCACCCGGGTGACGACCGGCGTCCCGTACGCTTTTTTCAGTTGTGGATTGCTGTTCATCTCGCCGGTGCGGCGCGTTTTCCAGGCCAGCTTGCCGGTCTTTTTCTCGAGCGCGGCGATGAACTGCCGGTCGCTGCCGTCCATGTGAAAGATCAGCAGATCGTTCCAGAGGATCGGCGAGCCGCCGGGGCCGTTCTCATGCATCACCCACAAATCTTGGTTCGTCCAAAGCACCTCGCCGCTTTTCAGGTCGAGACAGGCCGAGCCATACGAACCGTTGTGGGAATAAAGCCGCCCATCCTTGATGATCGGCGTCGGCGAGGCGTAACTGTTGGTCTTGTGCACCCACTGCGGATCGCGCTTCCGCAGCAACGGAATGTCCCGGACGATTTTCCCGCTGGACTTGTCGACACACATCGCGTGGATGCGCAAGTCCGACAACACCACCAGCGGCTGGCTGCCAGTGTTCTCCTTCAGGCGCTCCTTTTTCTCCTCCTCCGAGGCGAGGGTCTCGTGCGCTGCTGTCACCCAAACCTGGTTCCCGACGATGACCGGCGAGGACCAGCCGCGCCCCGGCAGATCGGTGCGCCAGGTGAGGTTATTCGCCTCGCTCCACTCGGCCGGCAACTGGGCAGCGGCGGCGTGGCCCTGCCCTCCCGGCCCGCGCCATTGGGGCCAGTCGGCCTGGATTGAAGTCAACGCAGCCAGCAACCCGGCTGCCACGGCGATCGATGTTCGTCTGTTCATGTAATCTTGGCCAAGCGGCGGTTTTGTGAGCGGCGAAGTGTACGCATCCAACGCCGCCGGGCAACCTTTCTTCGCGCTTGGCCAAGCGCTTGGCCGTTGGTTTTGCTTGCCAGCGCGGCCGGTTGCCTTTAGCCCAAGGCGCGTCTGATGGAGAGAGATTCGCTGACAAATAGCAGCCGCCTGGTGGTCAAGCTGGGCACCGGCATCCTGACCAACCGCAGCAAGCAGATCGATCCCGGCCAAGTCGAGCAACTGGTCGCCCAGGTGGCGGCCCAGCGCGAGGCCGGCCGGGAGGTGGTCGTCGTGTCGTCCGGGGCGGTCGGCGCCGGCATGGGCGTGCTCGGCCTGGCCAGCCGCCCCACCGACCTGTCCGACCTGCAGGCGTGCGCCGCCGTTGGCCAACTGAAACTCATGGCTGTTTATTCCGAGCTATTCGCCAAGCACGACCTGAAAATCGCCCAAGTGCTCCTCACGCACGACGACCTCGAGCACCGCGACCGCCACCTCAATGCCCGCAACACGCTCGTCTCCCTGCTCGGGAAAGGCGTCGTGCCGATCGTCAACGAGAACGACGCCGTCAGCTACACCGAACTGAAGTTCGGCGACAACGACTGGCTCGCCGCGCTCGTCGCCTGCCTGCTGCCGGCCGACCTGCTCGTCATCCTCACCACCGTCGACGGGCTGGTGGAAAACTTCGGCAAAAAAAATCCGCGCACCATCCCACTCGTCGAGACGATCGACGCGAACATCAAAAAACTCGCCGGTGGCACGTTGAGCGCGACCGCTGTCGGCGGCATGGAAGCCAAGCTTCGCGCCGCCAAGATGACCGCCCGCACCGGCATCCCGATGGTCATCGCCTCCGGCAAAAAAAAGCGCGTCCTCGCAAACATTATCGTCGGGGGTGACGAGGGCACGTTTTTCACCCCGCGCCCCGGTCGACTCAAGGGCCACAAGCGACGCATCGCTTTTTTTCATCACCCCAAAGGCTCGCTTTGGGTGGATGACGGCGCGCGTGACGCCTTGCGCGACAAGGGCAAGAGCCTCCTGCCGCCCGGCGTGGCCAAGTGCAACGGCGACTTCGCCAAGGGCGACGTCGTGCGTCTCTGCGACATCAACGGCACCGAGTCCGCGCGCGGCATCAGCCGGTTCGACGCCGAAGAGATCCGCGCCCGCACACTCAAGGGCATCGAGATCGTCCACCGCAACGACCTCGTCATCCTGTGACATGCCGACCAAGCGCAAACCCAAAAAACGCAAACCGGCGATCGACGAACTCATCGAGGTGATGGCCCGGCTGCGCGGCCCCGGCGGCTGCCCGTGGGATCGCGAGCAGGACCACAAATCGATCCGCTTCCACGCCGTCGAGGAGGTGTACGAACTGATCGATGCGATCGAGTCCGAAGACGACCACGAGATGCTCGAGGAATGCGGCGACCTCCTGCTGCAAGTCGTTTTCCACTGCCAATTGGCCCGCGAGCGAAAGGCGTTCGACTTTGAAAAAGCGGCCCGCGCCATCACCGACAAGCTCATCCGCCGCCACCCGCACGTCTTCGGCGACTCCGACGCGGACAACGTCGACGCCGTCTGGGCGCAGTGGGAAAAAATCAAGCGCGAGGAAAAGCAAGGCACCCAACACGAACGCCCCTCCGCGCTGGACGGCATCCCGCGCCACCTGCCGTCATTGCAGCGCGCCGAAAAACTCATCAAAAAAGCGCGCAAAAACAAACTCGCCGACCCGCCCTTGGCCAAGCCGGCCAAGCAGCGCTACACCAAGGCCACTTTGGCCAAGGAGCTGTTCGCCCTCGCCGAATATGCCCAGCGTAAGGGCTGGCAACCGGAAGCCCTCCTCCGCGCCGAAACCAATCGCCACGAAAAAGCCCTCCGCAAAAAAGAGACCCGCTTGGCCAAGTAGCCAGCCTCACCCCGAACGGGCGAATAAAACAGGTTGACGAGCCCGCCCACGAGGGTTAGCACTCCGTTTCGCAATGAAATCATTTATCATTTCAATGGTCTCCGTTTTGTTGTTTGTCGGGTGCGGAAATTCCCAGCCATCATCGCCTGATGCGGTAAAAGTAGACGCGCCGGACATTTCCATTCTGGAGGCCGTCAAGGAAGGTAACATCGAAACCGTCAAACAACATCTGGACGCTGGAACGGATATCGACGAAAAAGACAATCTCTGGGGTCAGCGCCCGTTGCATCAGGCAATTGCCGACGGTCACGCGGAAATTGCAAGGCTGCTTATCGAAAGCGGCGCAAACGTGAACGCAACCAATAATTTCAACACGACCCCCTTGATGTTGGCCGCCGACAAAAGCGAGAGCATCGTCAAACTGCTTATTGCCAAAGGGGCGAACGTGAATGCGAAAGGCACCATGAATTCGACGGCGTTGCATAGCGCGGCGGGTTCTGGAAACAAGATTGTTGCCGAACTCCTGATTGCAAACGGGGCGGATGTGAACGCCAAGGAGATGGGTTTCGAAACACCGTTGGATTCGGCCGAAGAACTTGCCGGAGATGAAACACCCGAGGTGTTGGCCGCAAAAAAAGAAGTCGCCACCCTTCTTCGCAAACACGGCGGCGTGAAAGGCCTTGAGGATGCGCTCAAAAAAGCGTCGGAATCAGCCACCAAAAAAACTGAATAGCAGAAAACCAAGTGTTAGGCCGGATCGCTACTTGGTCCAATCTTCTGTTTGCAGGTTGGGCACCCGGTTAAATTCCCGTGTTTTGTGCGTCACCAACACCGCACCGTCAGCTCGTGCGGTTGAGGCTATGACCAGATCGGCTGGCCCGATTGTTTTTCCCTTTTTCTCAAGCTCACGGCGAATCTCCGCGTAGTGGAGCACGGCATCACCCCCGAATGGTAACCGCTCAAACGGGGCCAGAAACGCCTCCACCGCCTGAAGCACCGACTCGCGCTGGGTACTTTTTGAAACCCCGAATAGCAGTTCGGCCCGAACCATCTCGGGAATCTTTATGCGTACAGGCTTGATCGCCTTCAATCGCTTGGCCAAGCGGGTGTTCGCCTGCTTCAGCGCGTAGATGACAATGTTCGTGTCGAGGCAGTAGGTCACAACGACTCCCTCGCGACATCGTCATCGTGCGAAAGTTCCGGCGGAGCCTCGAGCCCGGAATCGCCGAGGCAGCCCATCAAGTCGAAGTAACCGCTTGGCCAGTTTTGCCCCTCATCGGCTGCTTTTCCGAGGCGTTCGCGTGCCCAGCCAGAGAGCGACTTACCCTCCCGCTTGGCCGCGCGCCGGGCTTTTTTCTGCGTTTTCTCGTCGAGATAGATCGTCAACTGTCCCACGCAGGAGAATCTGTCCAGCACACCGGGATAAGACAAGTATATTTCCAAGTATACTTGAAATCGGCCTCTACTCGTACAGGAGATGCTTGGCGCGGCGGGGGGTGAACTTGTCTAAAACGGGATTCCAGAGAGCCTCGATCTGAGCGACTGATTTGCCTTGGCCAAGCGCGTCGATTGTTGGCGGGTGGCAGAGGAGGCGACCGACCTTGGCCAACGGGAAATCGTTCGGGTACAACCTATGCAGCACTCGGGCGATGTCGATGCCCAGCAGGACGGCGCGGAGTCTGTGCCGGTCGGTGACGATGATGTTCACCCCACCGCACGACTCCTCCTTGTGCATGCTGTCGTTGGGCGTAAAGCGGATCGGGACGAACCGGACGCCCGGTTGGCCCAGCGCGTTAAGCCGCTTGGCCAAGCGTACGTCGTCGATGTACGGCGCGCCAATCACCTCGAACGGTGTGTCGGTGCCGCGGCCGACGGACATCGCGGTCTCCAGCAACCCGATGCCGGGATAGAGCATCGCCTGGGTGAGGTTGCGCATGTTGGGCGATGGATTTGTCCACGGCTGGCCGGTGGTGTCAAAGAGTTGGCCGCGTTTCCAACCCTCGATTTTCACGATCTGCAACTCGGTGCCGAGGCCGCGCTCTGCGTTGATCATCCGCGCCAGCTCGCCGGCGGTCATGCCGTGCTGCACCGGGATGTCGTGGTACGCGATGAACTGGCTTGGCCCGAGCCGAACCGGGCCGGCGACGGCGGTGCCGCCGATCGGGTTCACGCGGTCGAGCACGATGAATTTCATCCCGGCCTCAGCGGCAGCCTCCATCGCCAAGCCCATCGTCGAGATGTAGGTGTAAAACCGGCAGCCGATGTCTTGAATATCGAATACCAGCGCATCGAGTCCGGCGAGTTGCGCTGGCGTCGGCTTGCGGGTTTCGCCGTAGAGGCTGAAGATTTTCAGGCCGGAGTTCGCGTCGGTGGCGTCGCCGACTTTCTCATCGAGTTGGCCATGCAAACCGTGCTCGGGGCTGAACAATGCCGCCAATTCGACCTCGTTCGAGGTCCGCAAAAAGTCGAGTGTCGAACGGCGTTGCCGGTCGTGGCCGGTGTGGTTGGTGATGAGGCCGACCTTCGCGCCCTTGGGCAAAATGTTTTTGCGCTGCCGTAATATGTCAGCGCCGTTGAGCACGCCCGGCGCGTCGCCAAAAGAAAAACCGCGTAGCGCCTCGGCGGTCAGCGTGGCGACTTCGCGGCGCAGGGCGATGACGTTGCCGGAGCCGTCGGGATGCGTGCGGCTGCTCATGAGAATCACGATGGTGCGGGTGGCCGGATCGACCCAGAGCGAGCCGCCGGTCCAGCCGGTGTGCCCGTAGCCGCCGACCTCAAAATGGTTGCCGCGCGGGCTTGAATACGGCGAGTCGATGTCCCAGCCGAGGCCGCGCTTGGCCTTCATGCCTTTGGGCGTGTGCACCGAGGTCATCAACTCGACAGTCTCTTTTTTAAGAATGCGCCGGCCGTTGAGTTGGCCGCCGTTGAGCATCATGTGGGCAAAGCGCGACAGGTCGGCGGCGGTGCTGAACAACCCGGCGTGACCGGCGACGCCCCCCATGCGCCGCGAGGTCGGGTCGTGGACGATGCCGTGCAGGATTTTGCCGTCCACCCGCTCGGTCGGCGCAATGCGATTGCGCTTGGCCAAAGGCTGCAGGAATCCGGTGTCGCTCATGCCAAGCGGACGATAGATCTCAGCGGCGACAAACGCGTCGAGCCGCTGCCCGGAGGCCAAGCGGACGATCTCGCCAAGCAGGATGAAGTTGATGTCGCTGTAGCGAAACTGGGTGTCGGGCTGCGTGTTCAACCGCTCGGCCTTGGCCAAGTCGATCGCCTTGGGCACACCGCTCCACGGCGGCGTGGCCGAGAGGCCGGGGCGCAGTCCCGAAGTGTGAGTGAGCAGATGCCGGATGCTCACAGCCCCTTTGCCGTGCGCCTCGAAGCCGGGAATCCAGCGGCTCACCTTGTCGTCGAGCCGGAGTTGGCCACGCTCGGCGAGCAGCATGATGGCCGGCGTGGTGGCGATGACCTTGGTCAGCGATGCGCCGTCAAAAATCGTGTCGCTGGTCATCGGCAGCGACTCGGGCTCGACTGCCTTGGCCCCGTATGTTTTCTGATAGACTGCCCCACCATGCTCAAGCCGCACGACTGCGCCGGGTGCCTTGCCGGCGGCGATGGCACGCTCGATGACGGCATCCATCGCCTCGAGCTTGGCCGGATGAAAGACGGCCTCCGGGCGAACCGGCTGGGTCGGGAGGGTTTGGCAACCGCCAAGCGCCAGCCCGGCGGCGAGGAACAAAAAGGGGGTCTTGAAGTTCACCCGGCTCATTTCGGGCGGCACTGTATCGTGCCGGGAGGATTTAAGCAGGGTTTATCGCCCGCTTGGCCAAGCGGACTAATCCTGTTCGGCTGCCGACTCCTCGTTGCCGTGAACCCAGCGCCAGACCTTGCCCAGCGGATCGTAATGCTTGTCAACGACACGTTCCTTCAGCGGAATGATGGCGTTGTCAGTGATCGTGATGTGCTCGGGGCAAACCTTGGTGCAGCATTTGGTGATGTTGCAGTAGCCGATGCCGTGGGCGTTCTTCAACTCGGTGGTGCGGTCCTCGGTGTCGAGCGGATGCATCTCGAGCGCAGCGGTGTAGACAAGAAAGCGCGGGCCGATGAACTCGTCGTGCAGGTCGTGCTCACGAAGCACGTGGCAGACGTCCTGGCAAAGGTAGCACTCGATGCACTTGCGAAATTCCTGCACGCGGTCGACATCCTCCTGTGCCATGCGCCAGGTGCCGTCCTCGGCATCCGGTTGGCGCGGCTTGAACGGCTTGATTTTCTTTTTGACCTCGTAGTTCCACGATACATCGGTCACGAGATCCTTCACCGGTTTAAAGGCCCTGATGGGCTGAATGGTCACCGGCTCGCCCTCGGGCGTTTCCGCCAGCACTTCGTCCATGCGCGTCATGCACATCAACCGCGGGTGGCCATTCACCTCGGCGCTGCATGAGCCGCATTTGCCAGCCTTGCAGTTCCAGCGGCAGGCAAGGTCGTTGGCGCTCTCAGCCTGGATTTGATGCACGCTGTCCAGCACCACCATGCCCTCGGTCACGTCAGTGGAAAAATCCTCGTACGCCCCGCCGTCCGCATCGCCCCGCCAAATCTTGAAATCGACCTTCGCCATTACTGGTTTGCCTCGATGATTTTTTTCTGCGCGTCGGTCTGCGGCACCACCGGGACTTTCTCGACCTCCATGGAGCCGTCCGCCGCCTTGCGCAACAGCAGGTTGTGATTGCCCCAGTCGTCGGGATCCTTGTCCGGAAAATCGTTGCGTGTCTGCGCGCCACGACTCTCCTGCCGCAGTAAAGCCGCCCGCGCCGACGCCTCGCTGACAGTCAACAGGCACTTCAAGTCGAGCGCCGTGTGCCAGCCGGGGTTGTACTCGCGGTTGCCCGGGGCCGCCGCCTTGGGCGCCCGCTCGGTGAGCGCAGCAATCTCGTCGATGGCTTCCTTCATCAGGCCGTCCTCGCGGATGATGCCCACCTTGTCCTGCATCATTTCCTGCAGTTCGCGCTGAATTTCATACGGATTTTCGCCGTCTCCGTCGCGCTCCAGCGGCTCCAGCGCGGCCTTGGCGATGGCGTCCACCTCGGCATCGTCAATCTTGCCGCCGCCGTGTTCCTGCGCGTACTTGGCCGCGAATCCACCGGCGCGTTTGCCAAAAACCAAAAGGTCACTCAACGAATTGCCGCCGAGTCGATTCGCGCCGTGCAGCCCCGCCGCCACTTCGCCCGCGGCGAATAATCCGGGCACCGTGCTCATCTGCGTTTCCGCGTCCACGCGCACGCCACCCATCACGTAATGCGTGGTCGGCCCGACCTCCATCGGCTCCTTCGTGATGTCGAGATTGGCCAGTTGCTTGAACTGGTGATACATGCTCGGCAGCTTCTTTTTGATGTGCTCCTCGCTGTTCGAAATCTTTTCCTTGATCCACGCGATGTCGAGGAACGCCCCGCCGTGCGGACTGCCTCGCCCTTCGCGCACTTCCTTCAAAATACACCGCGCCACGTGGTCGCGCGTCAGCAGTTCCGGTGGCCGGCGCGCCTCCTTGTCACCCGTCACGTACTGCCAACCCTCCTCCGGAGAGTCGGCCGTGGATCCCTTGTACAGCTCCGGGATGTCATCAAACATGAACCGCTTGCCCTCGCTGTTGGTCAGGATGCCGCCCTCGCCTCGGACACCCTCGGTCACCAGGATGCCCCGCACGCTCGGCGGCCACACCATGCCGGTGGGATGAAACTGGATGAACTCCATGTCGAGCAAATCCGCCCCCGCGTGGTACGCCAGCGAATGCCCGTCGCCCGTGTACTCCCAACTGTTGCTCGTCACCTTGTACGCGCGCCCAATGCCGCCCGTCGCCAGTACGATTGCCTTCGCCTTGAACAGCCGGAACCGTCCGCGCTCGCGGTCGTACCCAAACGCCCCCACCACGCGGTCGCCATCCTTCAGCAGCTCGATGATCGTACACTCCATGTACACCTCAATGCCTTGGTGAACGCCGTGATCCTGCAGCGTCCGAATCATCTCCAGCCCCGTGCGGTCGCCCACGTGCGCCAGCCGCGGATACGCGTGCCCGCCAAAATTCCGCTGCAAAATCCGCCCGTCCTTCGTGCGGTCAAACAACGCCCCCCAAGCCTCCAGCTCGTGCACCCGCTCCGGTGCCTCCTTCGCGTGCAGCTCCGCCATCGTCGGGTTGTTCAAATACTGGCCGCCGCGCATCGTGTCGGCGAAATGCGTCTCCCACCCGTCGCGCTCATCCACGTTCGCCATCGCCGCCGCCATGCCGCCCTCGGCCATCACCGTGTGCGCCTTTCCGAGCAGGCTTTTACAAACCAATCCCACCGAACAGCCTTCAACAGCCGCAGCCTCGATGGCTGCGCGCAAGCCTGCGCCGCCGGCACCAATCACCAAGACATCATGCTCGTGTGTTTGAAAATCTCCCATTTAAAAAATCCGAATATCAGCCCACGTCCCGCTGGCGCACATCCACACGTATAAATCGGTGAACCCCACCCAAACCAAGCTGCACCATGCCCAAATCATGTGCTTGGAGTTCAGGCAACCGACACATTCGTAGCACTTGGAACGCAACGGCGCCTTGGAGAGCTTGTTGATTCCGCCACCGATCAGGTGCCGGAACGAGTGGCAGCCGAACGTGTATCCACCCAGTAAAATCACGTTGCCCCACAGCACGAGGCTGCCGACGCCGAGGCCAAACTCCCTTTCGCCGCCATCCGTGACAAACCACATTCCCTGCCATGCATCGTAGCCCAGAATGAAGATGAACGCCGCCGCCACATAGAAGAAATACCGGTGGATGTTCTGGAAAATGAGGGGGAACTTGTGTTCGCCACGGTAACTGTCCCGGGGCTCACTGACCGAGCAGTTGATGGGGTCGGCCCAGAACGCCTTGTAGTAGGCGCCCCGATAGTAATAACAGGTGAACCGGAACCCCGCCGGTGCCCACAGGATGAAAAATGCCGGCGACACCCAATGCGGCATCCAGCCCGGCATGGTTCCCAGCCAGGCATGGGCTTCCAGGGCACTTTTTAATTCGGCCGACAGCGTGGATAGATCATGGAAGTAAACGATCGGTGAAAAAAATGGCGAGAGGTAGTTGGTTCCTCCCTCCACCGCCAGAAAATGCAGCCCATGAAACGCCCGCCAGGTGGAGTACACGATGAACACCGACAGGCCAAAAAAGGTGAGCAGCGGCTGCACCCACCATGCATCGCGCCGCATGGTTTTTCCAAAACCGGTTTCTGAAAGGGAAGCTTGTCCGTTGGCCATTATAGTTGAACCGCTCGCACGAAAAGGCGGACGCAGGGATACCAATGCGCTCCCACAGAATCAAGAACAGATTCGCCCAACCCCCGCTTGGCCAAGCGCTGGGATTACATGATTTCCTTTAGCAGGAGGCCGGGGAGGTCTTCGATTTTTACCCGGCGCTGCTCCATGCTGTCCCGTTCGCGGAGGGTGACGGTGTCCTTGGTCTCCTCGCCGTTTTCGCCGATCGTGCCGAAATCAATCGTTACACCGAATGGCGTGCCGACCTCGTCCTGACGGCGGTAGCGCCGGCCAATTGCGCCGGTTTCATCGTAAAAAACGGTCATGTACGGCTGAAGCAGGGCGCGAACCTCCATCGCCTTGGCCACCAGTTCCGGCTTGTTTTTAAGCAACGGGAAAACACCCACCTTGACCGGCGCGATGCGCGGGTGAAACCGCATCACCACACGCGCCTCAGTCTTGCCTTTTTCGTTGGTGATCTCCTCTTCGTCGTAGGCGTCGCAGATGAACGCCAGCACGGTGCGGTCGGCGCCGGCGGCTGGCTCGATGACATGCGGCACAAACCGCTCCTTGGCCTCCTCGTCGTGGTAGGTGAGATCCTTGCCGCTGCCGGGATATTTCGGCTTGCCGTCCTCGCCCTGCTCGACAACGAGTTCATCGCCTTCGCGGACGAGTTTGCCCTCCATGTGCGAGCGCAGGTCGAAGTCGCCGCGATGGGCGATGCCCTCCAACTCGCCGTACTCCCCCTCTTCGCAGAACGGGAAGGCGTACTCGACGTCTGCGGTGCCGACCGAGTAATGGGAAAGTTCGTCCTGCTCATGGTCGCGCAGAATGAGCCGCTCTTTGTCGATGCCGAGATCGACGTACCACTGGAAACGGCGGTCGCGCCAGAATTGATACCAGTCGCGCGACTCGCTCGGGTGGCAGAAGAACTCCATCTCCATCTGCTCGAACTCTCGCGTGCGGAAGGTGAAATTGCGAGGCGTGATCTCGTTGCGGAAACTCTTGCCCTGCTGCGCGATGCCGAACGGCACTTTCATTCGGCTGCTGTCCACCACGTTGCGGAAGTTCACGAACATCCCCTGCGCCGTTTCCGGCCGGAGGAACGCCGTGCTGTCGTCGCTGCGCATCGCGCCGATGTGTGTCTCGAACATCAGGTTGAACTCACGCGGCTCGGTCAGCGTGCCAAGTTCCTTCGCGTCCGGCGCGAGCACTTGGCCGGTCTCGCTGAACGTCGTCAGGTCGGTGACTTCGCCGTGCCAAGTCAGCTTGTCGGCGTACTTCGCCTTGAGCTTGAAATACTGCAGCGCGCGCCGGGTGATCTCCTCTGTTGCGTCGCCGTCGGTGATGCAACTGATGAACGCCTTTTGGCCATCATGCTCCACCCAAGCGCCCTTGATGTGGTCGTGGCGATAGCGGCGTTTGGTCTCGCGGCAATCGACCATCATGTCGCTGAACAGGTCGTAATGGCCGGACGTCTTCCAGACGCGCGGGTGCATGATGATCGACGACTCGATGCCGGTCATCTGAAACGGTTTCGGCGCGCCCTCCGGCTGCACGCGCTCGTTGTGTGCGGTGACCATGTCGCGCCACCACGCTTCTTTGATGTTGCGCTTGAGCGCGACCCCGAGCGGGCCGTAGTCCCACAACCCGTTGAGTCCGCCGTAAATCTCCGAGGACTGGAAAATAAACCCGCGCCGCCGGCAGAGCGACACGATTTTTTCCATCCGATCGTTTGTATGGGTTCCGGCCATAAAAAAGGCGCGGCATCATCGCAGAGGCAAGCCGAGTGTCAAGGGAGCGAAAGCCGCAGGCCGTTTATTTCCGTTGAAAAAGGGGCGGATGTGCCGACAATCCCGGCGTGCTGTTCCGCCCCGGCAGAGTGTTTGCGCTGGTGCTTGCCGTGCTGCTCGTCGGCGCGGTGGCGGTGCTACTGAACCCGCGCAAGCCGCCGCCCTCCCCCGCGCCCAAGCCAAGCCAGACGGGCGGCCTTGTCGACGAGCAGGTGATGCAACAGGTCGCCGCCATCGAGGCCAAGCACCGCCATTGGGACACCACCGTATGGGCGGACGAGATGACCGCGCGCCAGTACGGCGAGGTGGCGGTTCAAATCTGGGACAGCCTCCGCGCCGGCGCCGACCCGTTTCAACTGCTCGGCAGCATGCCGTTTCGCACGATGCAGCTTGGCCAGGCACAGCCGGTCGAGGAGTGGGAGTCGGGCATCCGCCGCGTCCGCTTGGCCAAGGGCGGGCCGGCTTGGACCGCCGACCAGTTTGCCCAGGCGCTGGGCCGATGGAAGACCGACGGCTGGCAACTCGAACAGAGCGAGTGGCGGCATCGCCGTTTCGATCCTCGGGCCGGTGACGGGCCGACGTCGGTCTTTTGGCTTTCGCTGCACGTCGCCAACAGCCGCTTGGCCAAGCGCGGCATTCTGCGTGGCGACATCACGGTGCAGTGGCAGCCGGCGGCACTCACGCCGGAGAGGCTGCCCCAGCCGGACCGCATCGACCTGACCGGGCTCGAGTGGCTCGAGCGCGCTGGAGCGCCCGCGATCAATCCGGCCAGCCGGCAGGACATCCCTCCCAATGACGACAACATTTTCATCGACCCGCTCATCCTGCACGACTTCAACGGCGACGGTCGGGTCGAGGTGATTTTGGGCTGCAAAAACCGAATCTACCGCAACCTCGGCGAGGGGCGATTCAAGCCGGAACCGCTCTGCCCGCAATTCAGCGAAACCGTGTTCAACGTCACGCTCGAAGATTTGTCCGGGGACGGCGCGGTGGACGTGGTCGCCTGTGGGCATGATGGCATTTATCTCATTGAAGGCCAGCAGGATGGGAGGTTTCCAGGCAAGGCGCGGCTTGCTTGGGGGGCACCGGAAAAAGTGCTCGACCCGATGGTGCTGACCACCGGCGACATCGACGGTGACGGCGACGCCGACCTGTGGCTCTCCCAGTACAAATTGCCGTACGTGAAGGGCCAAATGCCGACGCCGATTTACGACGCGAACGACGGCTTCCCCGGCTATCTGTTGCTCAACGACGGCACTGGCAATTTGACCGACAACACCGCCGCCGCCGGGCTTGCGGCCAAGCGCCATCGCCGCTCGTACAGCGCATCGTTTGCCGACGTTGATGACGACCGCGACTTGGACCTGGTCGTCGTCAGCGACTTCGCCGGAGTCGATCTTCACCTCAACGACGGCTCGGGAAAATTCACAGACGCGACCGACCGGCTTGTCGGGAACCGGTACGGCTTCGGCATGGCGCACAACTTCGCCGACTACGACGCCGACGGCAAAATGGATTTGATGATGATCGGGATGAACTCGTGGACCGCCGAGCGGTTGTTGTCGATGAAACTGTCGGCACCGACGCACCGGCATTACACCGAGCGGCTGGGCGACCTCACATTCGGCAACCGGCTTTACTTTGGCGGCGGGGAAAAATTTGTGCAACGGCCGATGGGCGATCGCGTGGCCAACACCGGCTGGTCGTGGGGAGCGACGTCGTTCGACGTGGACAACGACGGCGACACCGATCTCTTCATCGCCAACGGCCACAAGAGCCGCGACTCGGTGAAGGATTACGAGCGGCAGTTTTGGTGCCACGACATTTACCACGGCAACTCCGAGCCGAACCCGGCGATGGAGGTTTACATCCAGGGCACTTCCAGCCGCCTGTACGGTGCCGGTTACTCGTACGGCGGCTACGAAAAAAACCGGCTGTTGCTCAATCGCGAAAACCGATCACTCGACAACGTGGCTTTTTTGATGAACGCCTCACACGCAATCGACTCGCGCAACGTCGCCAGCGGCGACATCGACGGAGACGGGCGGCTTGACCTGTTTTTCACCCACTTTTCCGTCTGGCCGGAGCCGGGGTCGCAGGGATTGCTGATGGCGCGGAACCTTTGGCCAAGCGACAACCGCTGGGTCGGCTTCCGCCTGGCCCGCAGCGCCGCCTGCCCGTCGCTCAATGGAACCAAGGTGCGCCTCCGGGCCGGCGGGCGCGACCAGTGGCGCTACATCGTCAACGGCGACTCGTACCGCTCGCAACAGGCACCGATTGCCCACTTCGGCCTCGGCCAAGCGGCGGTGGCATTAGTCGAGATTCAGTGGCCAAACGGCCAAACCACGCGCCTCGACACCCCGCCGCACGGGCAATATCACACCGTCACGGCTCCGGCCGAATGAACCATTCGGCGACGGTGTCGGCGAAGCGCATCCCCGGTCGCGTGAGGTGGAACCGCTCGTCGCTGCGGACGCCCCAGCCGGAGTCGACTGCGCGCTGCATGTCCCCTGCCCACCCGGTTCGCAGATCGTGGCCGGTGGTTTGCTCGAACAACCGGAACGGCCAGCCGGCGTTCATCCGCAGGCCGAACGCCGCCGTCTCGCCGGCGCTGGCCAACGGCGAAAGTTGCTCGACTGACTCGTGCGCCCGTTGGCCAAGAGCAAGTTGTTCGCAGTAGCGCTCGGTGTTGGCGATGTTGCGGATGCGGCGGCCATCAACGTAACCGGTTGCGCTTGGCCCGAGCGCCTGGCACGCGCCGGCGCGCCAGTAGTTGATGTTGTGCTGGGAAGCGCGCGACGGCAATTCGGCATCGGGCACGCCGTCGTGCCGCGCGAAGTTGGCCACCTCGTACTGCGCGAAGCCGGCGGCAGCGGCGGTGTCGGTCAACGTATCGTACATCGCGCAGGCCAACTCGTCGTCGACGTCAAATTCGCCGGCCTGCAACTGCTCGTAGAGCGGGGTGTCCTCCTCGTAGATCACCTCGTAGCAGGAGAGGTGTTCGCTGCCCATCGCGATGGCCTCGGCCATGGTGGCCTTCCAAATTTTCATCGTCTGGCCGGGGATGGCGAACATGAGGTCGAGGTTGATGTTGTCGAACCCGGCGGCGCGCAGCCGGTCGTACGACTTGAACACCATCCCGCGCGAGTGAATGCGACCGAGCCGGTCGAGCAGCCCCTCGTCGAGCGACTGCACGCCCATCGAGATGCGATTGACGCCGTGGTCGCGAAGGAGCCTGGCCTTCTCTGTCGAGACGGTGGCGGGGTTGCACTCGACCGTCCATTCGTCAGCGCCGAGCAGGTCGAATCGCTCCATCGCCTCGAGGACGCGCCGCCATTGCTCCAGACTCAACAGCGACGGCGTGCCGCCGCCAAAGAAGACCGTGCGCGGTTTAACCGACGGGGCGACCAGCTCCATCTCGCGGATCAGTGCCTCAACGTAGCGGTTCATTTGGCCGTCACCGGACGGCTCGGAGTAGAAGGCGCAGTAGTCGCACTTGGCCGCACAGAACGGCACATGCACATAAAGGCTGCGGACGGTTGGGGGGGACGCGCTCATGCCAAGCGCGGTAAATCAGGAAGCCTTGCGCTTCCGAATGTAGTCCATGGTGGAGACCACACCGGCCCCGATGAGAAATATGACCGTGCCAGTTGCGATCCCGATGCCGATGCCGATGCCCATCTCCGTGTAGGTTTCCGCCAGAAAACCTGCATCAGCATCGAACAACAAGGAGTAGCCAAACACTCCCGCAGCCAAAAATCCTATGAGTACACCCCAGAACATTTTTCAACCGGCAACCTGCCGGGTGGGCAACCTACCCGCCTTCGACCCGCTTGGCCAAGCGATTTTTGGCTTAATTTTTTGGCTCAATTGCCGTTGTCTGTCTGCCCTGCGCCGGCCCGGGCTGGGCGCGGCCCCGTCATGAATCAACCGGAATATCCCCCGTTTAACCTCACCCGCCTATTGCGAAACACGTTCCGCCCCAAGCCGGGCGAACGCATCTGCGTCCTAATCGACCTGCCCGATCCCGGCATGGCCAAGGGCTGGGCGTTCCTCGGCGACGAGCGATTCTCCATCCAGCGCCACGCGCGGGATTCGTTTTACGACGCACTGCACGGCGGCGTGATGGCCGGGCTTGGCCTGACCGGCGGCGGATTCTTCGCCTACGAGGAGACCGGCGGCAGCAATCTCGACCTGCCGGATCGCGCCGTCGCACCGGACGGCCGCGAGTTGAGCCTCGAGCGGGATGTCTATCCCAGCCACGACATCATCCTCTGCATCTCAACCCACTCCGCCACCGCGCCGCTGACCGCCTTGGCCAAGCGCCACGGCTTTCGCGGGGCGACGCTGCACGGTGTGAACGACGTCATCCTCCGCAGCGGCCTCGCTGTGGATTACAACGAGGTCAGCCGCGACGCCGAGAAACTGCGCCTCGCGCTGACCCGCGCCGACTATTTCGAGATTGAGTTTACGCTTGGCGACGACACGCACACGCTCCGTCTCGACTGCGGCCGGCAGGAAGCGCAGAAGAGCCACGGCATCTGTCTCGCCGACGAACCGGACGTCGCCAACCTCCCCGCCGGCGAGGTGTACTTCGTGCCGACCGGCGGCGAAGGCGCGTTCCCGATGCAGTACGCCGACGGCACGCTTGGCCTGCAGCAGGTCTCCGGCGGCCGCGTCACGCGTGCCACGCTGATCCGTGGCGACCAGACGGTCATCGACGCGCACAACGCCAAGCTGACCGACGACCCGGTCACCGGCGAACTCGGCGAGTTGGGCTTCGGCACGCAGGTGTTGCCGGTGTCCGGCCGCGATATTCAGGATGAAAAAATCCTCGGCACGATGCACGTCGCCACCGGCCGCAGCGACCACCTCGGCGGCGACCTGACACCGGATAAATTTGCCCAAGCCCAAAACGCCACGCACGACGACATCCTTTTTTCGCCGAGCAAAACCCCCGACATCACGGTCGCCCAAGTGCGGATGCACCGCGATGGCGAGTCGACCGTCGTCCTCGAAAACTACCAGCCGGCCGAACACCTCCTCCGGGCACTCGGTTGAGATGGGTTTACTTTCGCCGTAAGCCGCTTACTCTCCGCCGCACACGTCATGCGTTTACTCATTTGCATTCTCACGTTGGCCGGCTTCTCCGCCGGGGAACTTACCGCTGCGGACAAAAAACCGCTGCGCGCCCTGCTGATCACCGGCGGTTGCTGCCACGATTACGCCACGCAAAAGGATCTGCTCAAGTCGGGACTGGAAGCACGGCTCAATATCGTCGTCGATCACGCACACTCGCCGGACAAAAGCACCAACCCGCCGCTGGCCATCTACGGCAACGCCAACTACGCCAATGGCTACGACGTGGTGATCCACGACGAATGCGCCGCCGCCCAGACCGACCCGAAGGTCATCGCCGGCGTGCTCGCGCCGCACCGCAACGGCATCCCCGCCGTGAACCTCCACTGCGCCATGCACTCGTACCGTTTCGGCAACTTCCGCAAACCGGTCAAGCCCGGCGCGGCCAACGCGAAGTGGTACGAATACATCGGCCTGCAGTCCACCGGCCACGGCCCGAAAAAGCCGATCGCGATCGCGTTCGAGCACAACGTGCCGTTCATCACCAAGGGCATCAACGACTGGACGACCGGCAACGAGGAACTTTACAACAACGTGCAGGTGTTCCCCGGCACGAAGGTCGTCGCGCGCGGCACGCAGGGCAAAAGCAAGGCGGTTGTCGCGTGGACAAATGTCTACCACGGCACCCGCGTCTTCAGCACATCGCTTGGCCACAACAACTTCACCGTCGCCGACCCGCGCTACCTCGACTTTGTCGCGCGCGGGCTGCTCTGGGCCGTCAAGCGGGAGGACGCCCCGATCAAAAAGGCGGACAAATAACGCATGGCTGAGGGGTTTTACGAGACCTCCAAGGCACTCTCCGAGTACCTGCTGTTCCACTACGGCAAACCGGAGGAGGTGTTGCCGTGGGAGTTCGGGCCAAGCGATGCACTCGGCTACCCTGCCCGTTGTGTCAGCGAATGCGTCGCCGTTGACCGGCTCGGCGACGAGGCTCGCGCGCTCGACCTCGGCTGCGCCGTCGGTCGCTCGACGTTTGAACTCGCCCGGCATTGCGCCGAGGCGATCGGCATTGACCTGTCGGAAAACTTCATCGACGCCGCCGGGCTGCTGCAGCGCGACGGCCGGCTAGACTACTCGTTTGCCGTCGAGGGCGAGCTTGGCCAAGCGGCCACCGCCGAGGTGCCAGACGGCATCGACCGCGAACGCGTCCGTTTCGAGCAGGGCGACGCCACGTTTCTGCGGGACGGCCTTGGCCAATTCGACGTCGTGCTGATGGCCAACCTCCTCGACCGCCTGCCGTGCCCGGCCAAATGCCTCGAGCAACTACCCGGCCTCGTCGCCGCCGGCGGCCAACTCATCATCGCCACCCCGTGCACTTGGCTCGAGGAGTACACGCCAAAAACCGAATGGCTCGGCGGCAGCCAAGCGCTTGGCCAAGTGCAAACGCTCGACACCCTCTGCGAGATTCTCGCGCCCGCCTTCACGCTGGACGGCGAATGGAACCTCCCGTTCCTCATCCGCGAGCACGCCCGCAAATACCAATGGAGCGTCGCCCAAGCCACCCGCTGGATTCGCCTTGCACCGACTGGGTGATTCGGCGACGCTGTCGGGCCGTTCATTCAGTTCATCATGCACAGACTCGTTTTTGTTTTTTTGTTCATCGGCTTGGCCAATGGCTTGGCTGCTGAAACCAAGTTTGCTCCCACCGATTGGCCGAACTGGCGCGGCCCCACCTCCGACGGCCAAGCGCCGCTTGTCGACGGGCTGCCGACGGAGTGGAGCGAGACGAAAAATGTCGCTTGGAAAACCCCGATCCCGGGCCGGGGCCACGGCACGCCGACGGTGGTGGGCAACCGGATTTATCTCGCCACGGCGGATGAGGAGGAGATGTTTCAAGCCGTGCTTTGCCTCGACAAGGCGGACGGCAAGGTCGCTTGGCAAACCAAGGTGCACGAGGGGCAGTTCGCGATCGGGCTGAATAAGCACGCCTCACACGCGGGCACGGTGGTGGTGCATGACGGCGAGCGGCTGTACGTCAATTTCGTGATCGGCAACCGGGCGTTCGCCTCGGCACTGAGCCTCGACGGCAAGGTTCTCTGGCAGAAACCGGTCGGCAACTACAAGGTGCATCAGGGGTACGGCAGCTCGCCGATGGTGTACCGCAACATCGTCGTCGTGAAGGCCGACACGAAGATCGGCGGGGCGATCGTCGGGCTGGACAAAAAAACGGGGCGCGAACTGTGGCGGCGGGAGCGCCCCAACCTGCCCAACTACACCACGCCGGTGGTCGTCGAGGCGGCGGGGCGGCTGCAGATGGTGTTTTGCGGCTGCGAGTTGATCACCAGCCTCGATCCGTTGACCGGCAAAAAACTGTGGGAAGTGCCCGGCTCGACCGAGGAGTGCGTCTCGACGCTGGTCACCGACGGCACACACATTTTCGTGAGCGGCGGCTGGCCGAAGAACCACACGGCGGCGATCGTGGCCGACGGCTCCGGCAAAATCGTGTGGCAAAACCGTTCCCGCGTTTACGTGCCGTCGATGCTGATCCGCGACGGGTACCTTTACGTAACGATGGATGACGGGTTCGCGATTTGCTGGAACGCGGCGACGGGGAAACAGCAGTGGAAGGAGCGGCTCGGCGGCAAGTTTTTCACCTCGCCGGTGATGGCGGGGAACCGGGTTTACGGGACGAATCTCGACGGCAAAACGTTTGTCTTCGAGGCCAACCCAGACGCGTTCAAGCCGATCGCCACCAACCGGCTTGGCGACGAGGTGTACGCTTCGCCGGTCGTCAGCGGCGACCGGCTTTATCTGCGCGTCGCGTTCAAGGGAGACGAGCGCCGGGAGGTTCTTTACGCCATCGGCGCGCGGTGAACCTGCCGTTGGCCAAGCGCTTGGTCAATTTTAAGTCAGCGGCCAGAAGTGGAGGATCAACGGGGTGCCGAGGGTGGCGATGACGATTTCCAGCGGCAGGCCGACTCGCCAGTAATCGCCGAACCGGTAGCCGCCCGGGCCGAGAATCATCGCGTTGCATTGGTGGCCGATGGGCGTCAGGAAAGCGCACGACGCCCCCACCGCCACCGCCATCAAAAACGGGTCGGGCTGCAGGCCAAGCGTGCCGGCGATGCCGACGGCGATCGGGGCCATGATGAATGCCGTGGCGGCGTTGTTAATGATGTCGGAGAGGCACATGGTCACGACCATGACCAGGGCGATCATCGACCACTGCGGCAGCGCGCCGGTCAGGCCGTGGATCGACTCGGCGATCAAGCCGGTGCAGTCCGTCGATTGGAACGCTTGGCTGACCGGGATCATCGCGCCGAGCAGGACGATGATCGGCCATTCCACCTCCCGGTAAATGTCGCGGAGCGGCAGTATCCCGCAAAGGATGTAGGCCAGCACGGCCCCCAGAAATGCGATCGTCATCGGGAAACCGGTCATGCTCAACCCGATGGCTCCGGCAAAAATCGCCACCGACAATCCGATCCGCGAGAAGGTGCCCACCTTGAGCTCCCGCTCGGCCAAGGGCAGCAGGTTCAGGTCGGCGATGGTATCATTCATCTCCGGGGTTTTGCCGTGCAGCAACAGGACGTCGCCGATGCGGAAAACGACCTCCTTGAGTTGCTGGCGGATCGGCTTATTTTGGCGTGCGACGGCCATGAGCGTCATTGTGTTTCCGCTGCGGCGCCGGAGGTAGGTCCGCGTGCGCCCCAGCAACGGCGAGCCGGCGGTCACGATGGCCTCAATGAAGCCGGTGTGTTCGCCTTTCAGGTTGTCGATGCGATGCCGCATCTCCTTCGACAGACGCAGGCCGTGTTCCTCGATCAATCCCTGCAATTCCACCGGGTCGGCCTTGACGACGTACCGACAGCCCTCCTGGATGACTCCGTCTGGATTGGGGGGCAGCACACGGCCATCCTTCCGGATGAAACCGAAGAGCGTCATTTTTTCGCTGACGAGTTTCTCCACCTCGGCGACGGTTTTGCCGATCCATTCGCAGCCGCACGGCACGCTGATCTCGGTGATGTAGTCGTCAATTTGAAACAGCGATTCCATGCCCGGTTTCTTGTGGGACTGGGCGGGGATCAGCCGCCAACCGAGCAGCACGATGAACAGCAGGCCACTGGCCGCCACCAAGCCGCCGACTGGCGTGAAGGCAAACAGGCCGAACGCCGGTGCATCGGTCAGCTCCGCGCGCAGGCTGGCGATGATGATGTTCGGCGGCGTCCCGATCATCGTCATCATGCCGCCGAGGATGCTGGCAAACGCCATCGGCAACAGCAGGATGGTGGGCGAGCGCTGGCGGTCGACCGCCGTCTTCAGCGCGACCGGCAGCATGAGCGCAAGCGCGCCGACGTTGTTCATAAAGGCGGACAGCACCATGACCACCAGCGACAGGCTCAGGATGTGCGACAGCTGGTTTTTCGTGAACGGCATCACGCTGCGCGAGATCTGGTCCACAACGCCGGAGTTGCGCAGCGCGCGGCTGATGATCAGCACTGCCGCAACGGTCACCACCGCCGGATGGCCGAACCCCTCCAGCACCCGCTTCGGCTCCTCGACCAGTCGGGAGGCTTCCCCACCGAGAATTGCGTCCAGCGCCACCAGCGCCACCAGCGAGATGACCGCCACAATGTCGTAGCGCCACCGGTTCCACGCAAACAGCGCGAACATCACGACGATCAATCCGGTGACGGCAATCTGGTCTTGGCTCATGAAATAATTAGTCCAACGTCGGCCGAACAATAACAGGCTGGCCCGGCGCGTGAAACGCAATTCCACTTCCCCTGCCCGCTTGGCCAAGCGGCGGCGAAAACCGGACTTTGGGGATTGTGCGGCGGACGGTTTGCCGCTAAAAAACGGGCAGGATGCCATCCGTTGGAGACCAATTGAGAGCCGCCCGGGAGGAGCAGGGCAAATCGCTCGAGGACATCGGCGGCGAACTCAAAATCCGCGCCGACCATGTGCTGGCCCTTGAGGATGGGGATTTCGACAAGTTCGACGCCCCGGTGTTCGTGCGCGGGTTTGTCCGCTCCTACTGCCGGATTCTCCATCTCGACTCCGCCCCGGTGGTGGTCCAGCTCAACCAGGAGCTTGGCGGCACGGGGGCGCTGGCCAGCGATCCCGCCCTCTCCCCGGGCAGGAAGGGGTTCGTCGATCAACTCACCCTGTTCCTGACGCGCGTCAACTGGAGCATCTGGCTGCCGCTGCTCGTGCTGATCCTGATCGCCTCCATCGTCTGGGCCGTGGTTGAGGCGCAGGAGGCCAAGCGCGACCAACTCGAGAGCGGCAACTGGATCGAGAACCTGCCGGAGACCGTGTACCAGCCGTCGCGCATGATGCTCGAGTTGAAAATCAACGACCTGCCGGACGCCCCGGTCAAGCCGGACACCACCAACACCAACAGCGCGACCCCGTGATGCGAACGAGCAGCCAACCGGCACGGCGCACGCTGACGTTGGCCACCCTGCTCGCCGGCCTGCTTTCCCCCGCGGTTGCGGATGACGGGAACAGGATCGACTTCAACCGCGACATCCGCCCGATCCTCTCCAACAACTGTTACCCGTGCCATGGGCCGGACGCCAACCAACGCAAGGCCGGCCTGCGGCTCGACACGGAGGAAGGGGCGTTCCGCAACGAGGACGGCGTGCGCCCGTTCGTCGCCGGCAAGCCAAGCGGGAGCGAAGCGTACCGGCGCATCATCACCGGTGACCCGGACGACCTCATGCCCCCGGCCGACTCGGGGCTCTCACTCACTGACGCGGAGAAGGAGTTGATCCGGCGCTGGATCGAGCAGGGTGCCGAGTGGCAGAGGCATTGGGCCTTCATCCCACCCAAGCGCCCCGCCCTGCCGTCTGGCCAAGCGCTTGGCCAAGGGCGGGCGGTCAACGCGATCGACCCCTTCATCCTGGCCAAGCTCAGTGACGAGCAGCTAGCCCCGTCGCCGGTCGCGGCCAAGCGCACGCTCATACGCCGTGTCACGCTCGACCTCACCGGCCTGCCGCCCACGCCCACCGAGGTGGAGGCGTTTGCCGCCGACACGGAGCCTCGCGCCTACGAGCGGCTCGTCGACCGGCTGCTGGCCTCGCCGCGCTACGGCGAACAGATGGCGCAGGGCTGGCTCGACGCCGCCCGCTACGCCGACACCAACGGCTACCAGGCCGACCGGACCCGCAACCAGTGGCATTGGCGCGACTGGGTCGTCGATGCGCTGAACCGCAACATGCCGTTCGACCGGTTCACGATTGAGCAGCTCGCCGGCGACCTGTTGCCCAAGCCGTCGCTCGACCAGCTCATCGCCACCGGCTTCAACCGCAACCACATGCTCAACGGCGAGGGCGGCGCGATCGCCGCCGAGACGCGGGTCGAGTACGTCGTCGACCGCGTGGAGACCACCGGCACGGTCTGGCTCGGCCTGACGGTCGGCTGCGCCCGCTGCCACGACCATAAATACGACCCCATCTCGCAGCGGGAGTTTTACCAGTTGTTCGCCTTCTTCAACGCCGTGCCGGAAAAGGGCGGCGGCGACATGGAGCCCACCACCCGGGTGCCCACCCCGGATCAGGCACATCGACTGCGCTCACTCGAGGCCCAGTTGGACGCGCATCGCTCGGTGCTCGATCTTCCGTTGGCCCGGTTCGACCTCGACCGAAAAAAATGGGAGGCGCCTTACCGAAAGGAGATCGCAGAAACCGGCCGACTCGATGGCTGGCAGCGGCTCATGCCGGAATCCGCCGGCTCGACGGACGGGACGGAGTTGACGATTCAAAGCGACGCCTCGGTGTTGGCCAGTGGGAACCTGCCCGACCATGACAACTACAAGCTCACCTTCCGCACCGACCTCGGGGGCATCACCGGCCTGCAGCTCGAGACGCTGACGGATCCAAGCCTGAAGGGCGGCGGGCCGGGGCGCGACGGCAACTTCGTGCTGACCGGTTTCGAGTTGCTGCCCGGTGTCGACGAGGTCGATCTCGGCGACTTGGAGCCGCGCTTCGACAGCGGCGTGATGACCAAGGGTGCCAAGCGGCTGGACATCGACGTTACCGGGAAGGGGCTGCTCGTGCTCGACGTCGGCGACACCGGCAACGGCATCTCCTCCGACTGGGCCGACTGGGGCGAACCCCTCCTCGAAGGCCCGGCCGGTACCCTCAAGTTGACCGACCTCGACTGGCATTCCGCGACCACCGACTACCGCAAGGTCCTCAAGAACAAAAACGTGAAGGATCAGCCGCTGCGGCTCGACGGCCAGCCGCTCAAGTGGGGCATCGGCACCCACGCCACGTCGCGCATCCTCTTTCGTCTGCCCAACGGCTACACCCGCTTCAAGGCAATCGTCGGCCCGGACACAGGCGCGCTGGAAGAGGTCGCCAACCCGCAGACCTCCATTCGGTTCACTGTCAGCGTGAGTGCCAAGGACCGGCCGGGGGCACTCAAGCCGCTTCTGTTCGCGGAGGCCGAGGCGGAGTTCAGCCAGGACGGACTCCCAGTGAACGGCGCGATTGATGACAACCCCCAGACCGGCTGGGGCATCTGGAATAAGGAGTTTGATGACAACCCGCCGCGCAAGGCCATCTTTCGTCTCAAGGAAACGTGGCCCGCCGGCAACGGCACGCGGTTTACCCTGACCCTCCGCCACCGGCACGACGCAAAGAAGCATCTGCTTGGGCGCTTTCGGGTCTCGGTGACCTCTGCGCCGGAGCCCGGACTCGAAATGCGGGAAGGGTTGCCAGAGGAGATGATCCGAATCCTAAAGACCCCCCCGGCCAAGCGCCTGGCCGGACAGCGCGACACCCTCGCCCGGCATCACCGGTCACAGATGCCGGACTTCATCGCGGCCAAGCGCGGTGAGGAATCCACTCGGGCGGCAATCCGGAAACTCACCGACGCGTTCGGCAAAACCATGGTCATGCGCGAAATGGCCAAGCCGCGGGACACCTTTCTCCTCGTCCGGGGAGTCTACGATCGGCCCGACAAAAACCAGTCGCTCAAGCCGGGCGTCCCGGCCAGCCTGCCCGGCTTGGCCAAGCGCGGACGCGCCAGCCGGCTCGACCTCGCGCGGTGGCTGACCGATCCCGGGCACCCGCTCACCGCCCGCGTCACGGTGAACCGTTACTGGCAGCATTTCTTCGGCACCGGCCTGGTCAAGACCACCGAGGATTTCGGCGTGCAGGGCGAACGCCCCGCGCACCTCGCGCTGCTCGACTGGCTCGCGACCGAGTTCATCCGGTCCGGCTGGAATGTGAAGCATCTGCACCGCCTCATCGTCACCAGCGCAGCGTACCGACAATCCTCCGCCGTGACGCCGGAGTGGCTCGAGCGCGATCCGCAAAACCGCCTCATCGCCCGGGGATCGCGCCACCGCATGACCGCGCAGGCCATCCGCGACCAGGCGCTGGCGATCAGCGGCAAACTGTGGGATCGCATGGGCGGCCCGCCGGTCAAGCCGTACCAGCCGCCCGGCGTGTGGTCCGATTTCAGCTACGGAAAAATCGTCTACAAGCGCGACCGCGGCGAGGCGCTTTACCGGCGCAGCCTCTACACCTTCTGGCGGCGCTCGGTGAAGCCGGCGATGTTCTTCGACAACCCGGCGCGGCGGGTCTGCACCGTACGCCCCAGCCGCACCAACACCCCGATGCAGGCGCTCAACCTGCTCAACGACCCCACCTACGTCGAGGCCGCGCGCTGCTTCGCCGAGCACCTGCTGCGGCAGCCGGGGAGTGACGCCGACCGGCTTGGCCAGGCGATGACGATGGCCACCGGCCGCCCGGCCAAGCCGTCCGAAGTTGAACTCTTGGCCAAGCGCTTGGCCAAGCTGCAAACGCATTACGCCGACCACCCCGGCGACGCCAGCGAACTGCTCTCCGTTGGCGAAGCCAAGCCGGATCCGGCACTGGACGCCGCGCAGGTGGCCGCCCTCACCGGCATCACCAGCCTCATTCTCAACCTCGACGAGGTCATTACCAAGGAGTAACCGCCCGCTTGGCCAAGCGGGAGACAAACGCGGCCCGCCAAGATGTGCCTTGGCGGGCCACCAAGGCAAACACGCGAGCCGCGTGCGCTCCCCCAAACCGTCAGGCTGTAAGCCTGTATCTACGTAGCCAAGGGCAACGCCCTTGGGAACCAACCGGTGAACCCGATGTGCCCTGTCAGGGCACTTCAACCGTTTGGCTTCAACTCATGATTGAACACCCCTTTCAGAGCTGTTTTTTGTGGGTGACTTTTCCGAGGGCGTTGCCCTCGGCTACGCAGAAGTCGCCCTACAGGCGACAACCCGGGGCGTGCCAAACGAGGAGTAATCACCGCGCTCAGCCGCGCCAGGAACGCTCGATCTCCTTGGCCGCCTCGGGCCAGGTGGGGTGATCGAATTTGAAGCCGGACGAGCGCAGTTTCCCCGGCACCACCCGGCGGCTTTTCAGCAGCAGCTCCGTCTCGGTGCGCATGAAGAACGCGCCGATCGCGAGCATCCACGCCGACGCCGGCAGGCCGCGCTTCACGCCGCACGCCTCACGCAGCGCCCGCATGAAGTCACGGTTCGGCATCGGGTTGGGCGAGCACATGTTGACCGGCCCGCTGAGTTCCCCGTGCTCAAGGCACCAGTCGAGCATTCGCAAAAAATCGTTCACGTGCAGCCAGCTGACGTATTGCGTGCCCGGCCCCTGTGTGCCGCCGAGCCCGAGCCGCGTGAGGTTGCGAAACGCCTCGAACACGCCCCCCGCGCCGATGCCAAACACCATCGACAACCGCATCGCGATGCGGCGCGTGTCCGGCGTGTTCGCGTTGAACAGCGCCCGCTCCCAGCGGTTGACCACATCGACGGAGAACTCCCACTTGTTTCGCGGTTTGCCCGGCTCGACCGGGTCGATCTCGCCGGTGGCCTCGTCCATCGCGCGGTCGAGCGCGTGCCGGTAAACCGTCGCCGAGCTGGCGTTGAACCAGACCGGCGGCGGCGCGGCACACTCCGCGATCGCCTCGCCAATCACCTCGGTGGAAAACTCCCGCGATTCGTAAATCTCCCGCCGATTCTTTTTACCGTACCGGCAGTTGACCGTGCGCCCGGCGAGATTGATGACCGCCGCCGCGCCGTCGAGTTCGTCAGCCCACGCGTCGAGGTTGGCACCGTCCCACCACACGAAGCGGACGCCGTCCCGCCGCTCGTGCCGCCACCGGGACAGCACCACGACATCCCAGCCCTTGGCCGCAAAATGCCGGGTGACATGCCGGCCGATGAAGCCGCCGCCGCCCGGGATCACAATTTTTTGTCTGCCCATCGTCAAGCTTGGCCAAGCATCCCACGTCCCCGCCCAAAGCGCAACCAACGGGGAATCCGCGCTTGGCCAAGCGCGGGGAATCGGGGACGGGTACGATTTGACCCGGCGACGGTGGGGCGCGTATCGTCCCGGCCATGTTGGACACCCTGACGAGGCAACTGGCCGACGGCACGGAACTGACCGGTGAACAGGTGCGCGACGCCATCGGCAGTTTGACCGACGAGAGCGTCACCCCCGGGGCCAAGGCGGAGTTCCTGACGGCGCTCGCGGCCAAGGGCGAGACACCGGGGGAGATCGCGGCGTTCGCGAGTGAGCTGCGCGAAAAGGCGCTGCCGGTGCCGCTCGACGACAGAACGCGCGGCCGCGAGATGCTCGATGTCTGCGGCACTGGCGGCGACAAACTGGGGACGTTCAACATCTCCACCACCGTGGCGATCGTCGCTGCGGCGGCCGGCGTGACCGTGGCCAAGCACGGCAACCGGGCGATCACCTCCAAGTCCGGCAGCGCCGACGTGCTGGCCGCACTCGGCATCCCGACCGACCTCACGCCGGAGCAGGTTGCCGCGAGTTTGCGCGATCATGGTTTCGCGTTCATTTTCGCCCCCGGCTATCACCCGGCGTTCAAGCACATCATGCCGGCGCGCAAGCTGTGCGCCGAGCGGGGGCAGCGCACGGTGTTCAACTTTCTCGGCCCGTTGCTCAACCCAGCCCGGCCGACCGCGCAGCTCATCGGCGTGCCGGCGGGCGAGCTGTGCGAGCCGATCGGCCGCGTGCTGCAGTCGATTGGCATCCGGCGCGGCATGGTCGTCAACGGCCGCGTGGGCGACGGTGCGATGGACGAACTCTCGACGCTTGGCGAAAACACCATCGCCGAGTTTTATCAGGATCGCGGCTTCAGCGTCAGCCGCGACGAGCCGGGGCTGTTCCCGCTGCAACCGGCCACGCTCGACGACCTCAAGGGCGGCGACGCCGGGGAGAACGCGGCGACGATTCGCGCAATCCTCTCCGGCGACGATCGCGGCCCGCGCCGGGACGCCGTGCTGCTCAACGCTGCCCACGCGCTCTTCGTCGCGGCCAAGACCGGCTCGGCGCTCGAGGGGTGGGAGCTGGCCGCCTCGGTCATCGACGACGGCTTGGCCAAGGGCAAACTGGAGGAATTGATCGCCAAATAGACGGGCGAAACCGGGATGGCGGATTTCAGCACAAGGCAGATTGTCCTGATCACAGGATTGCCGCTCCTGGCACTGGGCGGCGCGGGGGCGCTGTTTTTCCTCGATCCAACGAAGCTGGCGTTTTTCCCCAAGTGCGCCTTTCACCTGGCGACCGGCTACGCCTGTCCCGGCTGCGGCTCGTCGCGGGCGCTGCACCAGTTGACGCACGGCAACCTGCTCGAGGCGGTGCGGCTCAATCCCGGGGTGATGTTCCTGCTCGGGATGGGCGTGACCGACTTTGGGCGGTACATCCGCTCGGTAAAACTTTCGGAGCCGTTTCATACGCTGTTCGCGAATGTCCGGCTGGTCATCGGACTGGTGGCCGGGATGTTGCTTTACGCCGTCGCGCGCAACCTGCCGTGGGCGCCGTTCACCGGGCTGGCCCCGTGACTCTCCGCTTGGCCAGGCGGTCTCCAGTTTTATCTCGCTTGGCCAAGCGCTTGGCCGTTTGAATGGGCCGGTGCCAAGGGAGTACGCCCTCAAGTCGTTCCGCGCGCCGGTCGAGTTGAACATCGACTACGAGTCGGAGCTCAACCCGCAGCAGCTCGCGGCGGTCACGGCCACGCCGGGGCCGGCACTGGTGCTGGCCGGGGCGGGCGCGGGCAAGACGCGCACGCTGACCTATCGCGTGGCGTACCTGCTCGAGCAGGGGATCCCGGTCGACCGCATCCTGCTGCTGACGTTCACAAACAAGGCGGCGCGCGAGATGATGGATCGCGTCGCGGACCTGATTGGCGGCGACACGGCGGGGCTGTGGGGCGGGACGTTTCACTCGGTCGGCCATCGGGTGTTGCGGCGGCACGCCGAGGCGATCGGCTACCCGAAGTCGTTCACGATCATGGACCGCGACGACGCCAAGGCGCTGATGAGCGCGGCGATCGACGAAGCCGGCATCGACACGAAGGAGCTGCGCTTCCCCAAGCCGGACTTGGTGTGCGACATCCTGTCGATGTCGCTCAACACCGGTCTGCCGCTTGGCCAAGTGATGGAGGAGCGCTACTCCTATTTCGACACGCTCACCGACGAGATCGGCCAAGCGCACGCCGCCTATGCCCAGCGCAAGCGCGCCAACGGCGTGATGGATTTTGACGACTTGCTCAACCTGTGGCTGCGCCTGCTGCGCGAACACAGCGAGGTGCGCGAGTCGTTTCAAGCGCGGTTCCAGTTTATTCTCGTCGATGAATATCAGGACACGAACCAGGTGCAGTGCGAGTTGATCGACCTGCTCGGCGGGCGGCACCACAACATCATGGCGGTCGGCGACGACTCGCAGAGCATTTACTCGTGGCGCGGCGCGAACTACCGCAACGTGCTCGAGTTCCCGGACCGGCACGACAACACGCAGGTGTTCAAGATCGAGACGAACTACCGCAGTACGCCGGAGATTCTCGACTGCGCCAA
>JACKQG010001703.1_pt1 | contig 29854 bp, 30 predicted proteins | sample 8237621 | NCBI WGS metagenome assembly JACKQG01 (sample SAMN15677084, study PRJNA649215) | marine metagenome | biome: marine; feature: Black Sea; material: saline water; isolation source: suspended particulate matter (SPM) from the Black Sea western gyre | collected 2013-06-09/2013-06-10 | depth... | reverse complement strand
CAGCTCAATGCTGTCTGCCTTTGCAATCAGGTCGTCCAGGGTTTCCTCGCGAATTTGCGCCGTCCCGTTACCCAGCAAGTCGGCAATCGCTTCTTCATCACTGGTCGCAACGATGGCTTCGGACACCCCTTCGCCGACGCCCTGACGCCTGGAAATGGCATTTAAGCCACCCTTCACGGTGCCAAGGGAGATAATCTCGATCAAATCCTCGTCATTGAGTACGGGTGAACATTCCAGCACCGGCCCGGCCACGGCCAGTTCACCATCCATGGCCAAACTCTTAATCACGTCTGCCGGTGCATTGGTGACATCTTTGAGGGTCTCTGACAAAATTTGCCGGACCTTGGTGATTTCATCCTTGGCCAGAAGGGTCAGGCTCTCATGGGTGCTTTGGCGCAGTTTATCGCGCTCGTCATCGCTTAAGTCCGGTGCGATGCGGGCCAGTTTTTCAGCCAGGCCAAAACGAACCTCTTCATCTTCATCCTTGGCCAGCAAGGTATGGGTCTGGCGTGGTGCATTGGCGTTTGCAGCAACTGTTCTGCGCACCTCGGGGGCGGCATCTTCGGCCAGAAAGTACAGGATTTCGGCTTTTACATCTTCGCGAGCGGCAAGCTTGCGACGAACTTCCGGATCACTATCGTGAGCCATGTCGCGCGCTTCATCATAACTTAAGGGAGCCTTACTGTTCATTTAGGCTTCTCCCGCAGCGGTGGCGACGTGATAACCGCTCTTCCCGGCCCGCTTGACTTCGTACATGGCAGCGTCGGCACGGGCAACCAGGGATTCCAGATCTTCGCCGGAACCCGGATCATAAACGGCAATACCGATTGAAACACCCAACGGATGATCCTTATCGCCGGAAAATTCCAGCAAACACTTACTGGCTTCCATAATTGTTTCCACGCGTTCTAACATCACATCCTGAGGTATTCCATCCATCCACATTGCAAATTCATCACCACCCATGCGGACCATGGCGTCACCGGGGCGGGAATATTCTATCATCATGTCACGAAGGCGAAGAATGGCGTCGTCACCACGTTGGTGACCATGAACGTCATTGACCATCTTGAAGTTGTCCAGATCGAGATAAAACAGTGCAGCACCGTGGCCGTTCTGTTCAAGACGCTTGAAACGTCGGGGCAGTTCATCTTCAAAAAAGGCGCGGCGGTTCAAAAGGCCGGTCATGCTGTCCGTGCGTGACAGGTTGATAATCCGTTCATGGTTGGCGATCTGTTCGTTAGCGATACCAATTTGATTGGCGACATCGCCAATCAGGATATGAAAATTGTCATCCCAACTCTCATCATCAAGTGGCTTCCATATACAGATACCACCGTTAATCGCCTGACGATAATGGGTCGAGGTCGCAAGCATCCGCCAGGGGCCGATCTCGGCCGGATGAGCGCCGATTTCATCACCTATTTTTGCCAATAATTCCTCGATGCCATCGACGTTTTCAACATCACCGTAATCTGCCGCCATGTTGTAGGTGTCATCCTGGGTCTTGCGATAAATACGGCAACCGCTGGCGCCCAGTGCCTGTGACGTCGCCGTTGCCGCCTTGGTCAGCATGTTCAAGGGGTCAAGTTCATCACGAATGGAATTGACGATATAACCCAGCAGGTATTCACGTTCCTGGGCACTACGCAGGGCGGCCTCCCGCTCCCTGTCTTCGGTCACATTACGGCAAATACCACGGGCACCATGCCATTCACCTGGTTCTCCCATGAGGGGCAGGCAGGAGGCAACGACGCAGGCGTCTTTTCCAGATGCCGAATTCATCCAGATTTCAACACTGTCCATGGGCCGGTCACTTAAAAAAGGCAGGGGCTGGTAATGCTCGGCGTCGATTACAAATTCCTTGGGGTGGTGGCCGACGATCTGTTCGGGGGTAAAGCCCAACGCACCATCGGGAGAGACAAAACTGAAGGTTCCATCGGGGCCGATTTCCCAGGCAAAATCGCTGGAGACTTCAACCAGGTCCTTGTAGCGTTGGCGCGATTCGACCAGGGCGGAACGCAGGTTCCTTTCCATGGTCACATCGTGAGAGAGAACCAGAAAATCATCACTGGCTTCGGCAGAGGTGGAAAGTTGGGGAATAACCGAAACTTCCAGTAGGATTTCCCCTTTTAACCCTTTGAACAGGATCGGGCCGACAACCACCGTCATTTCTGCCGCTGCTTGGGCGATCATGTCAGGGATGGCGTCCGCTTCGCCGTGCTCAAGCAAGGTTTTAAGACCTATACCCTTTTCATTGGCGGCAATGACTGAACAGTCGCCACGCACCATCAAAGCGGCGTCAGGATAGCCTTCAAGTAGCTTGTGTATTGAATCGCTCTCACCTGGCGACATCGCTTAAAAACACCTCCGACCGGTCGAAAAATCCAGCGTTCCTGTTACCATCCGCTCTTTTGCTTTGCCCACGAAGAACATACCTGTAAGTGATAGTAAAAATCTAACATATAGTAGCCACAACAACCGTGATGGAAGCTCTTGGCAACATGCTGAAAAACGATCAACAACCCCGCGACTGGGTCTTCGACCTGGACAATACATTGTATAGCGAAGCCTGCAACTTGTTCGGACAGGTCGAGGTGAGGATCAAATCCTTTGTTGCCGAGTTCCTGAATCTGGAACTTGAAGCAGCCTTCAAGGTGCAAAAACAGTATTTTCGTGACTACGGGACAACCCTGCGCGGCCTGATGGAATGCCACGACGTCGACCCCATGGTCTACCTTGATCATGTTCACGACATTGATTTGGATGTGGTGCCGCCCAATCCCGACCTTGACGAGGCGCTTCAGGCCCTGCCCGGTCGCAAAATCATTTTCACCAATGCCGACCTTGGTCATGCCGTGCGGGTCATGGAACGGCTTGGCGTTAGCCATCATTTTGAGGCCGTCTTTGACATCGTCGCCTGCGACTATGTGCCAAAACCCGACCCGGTGGTCTATCGGGCGCTGGTCAACCAGTATGGCCTTGAGCCACAGCGCACGGTGATGGTCGAGGACATGGCCCGTAACCTGAAACCGGCGGCAGATATGGGTATGACGACGGTGTGGGTGCGCAGCAACAACGACTGGGGCCGCGAGGGCTCAGACGGCGACTACGTCCATCATGTCGCTGATGATTTAACCGCTTGGTTGGGTTCTGATCACCCTGTATTGACATCGTGACCCCTGCTAACGCATGTTCTGGTTCCTTTTTCACCATATTTGAGCCAAAAACATGAGCAACAGCGACCTGCAAACCACCATCGACGACGCCTGGGAGGCCCGCGACACCGTTAGCCTGGAAACCACCGGCGAAGTCCGCGAAGCCGTCGAGGAAGCCCTTAATCTGCTCGACAGCGGCCAAGCTCGCGTCGCCGAACGCCAGGATGTCGGTCAATGGACCGTTAATCAATGGCTTAAAAAAGCCGTCTTGCTGTCGTTCCGCCTGAACGACATGGGAATGATCGAAGGCGGCCCAGGCGGTGCTCACTGGTTCGACAAGGTGCCATCCAAGTTCAAAGACTGGGACGAGGCGCAGTTCCGTAATTCCGGCATTCGCGCCGTTCCCAATTGCGTCGTCCGGCGTGGTTCCTACGTTTCACCCGGCGTTGTTTTGATGCCATCGTTCGTCAACATCGGCGCTTACGTTGATAGCGGCACCATGGTCGATGGCTGGTCAACGGTTGGCTCGTGCGCCCAGATCGGCAAAGACGTCCACTTGTCCGGCGGTGCCGGTATCGGCGGCGTGCTGGAGCCCCTGCAGGCAGGACCGACAATCATCGAAGACGGCTGCTTCATTGGTGCCCGTGCCGAAGTCGCCGAAGGGGTCGTCGTTGAGGAAGGCTCCGTTCTCGGGATGGGCGTTTACATCAGCGCTTCGACCAAGGTTGTCGACCGGGCAACCGGCGAAGTTCACTATGGCCGGGTTCCTGCCTATTCAGTTGTCGTTTCGGGTTCCATGCCATCGGACAAGACAATGGCGGACGGAAACACCGCGCCCAGTCTTTATTGCGCCGTCATCGTCAAGCGCGTCGATGAGAGAACCCGGGCCAAAACCTCAATCAACGAACTCCTCAGGGACTGATCCATGAGCACCATTGATCCGCTTGCCTTAAGCGAGGCCCTGATCCGGTGTCCCTCAATCACGCCCGAAGACGCGGGTGCCCTGAATGTCCTTGAAGAAGCTTTGACCGACATTGGCTTCACATGTCACCGCTTGTCCTTTACCAAGGTCGGCACCCCGGATGTTGAAAACCTGTACGCCCGCATTGGCACAGGCGGCCTTAATTTCTGCTTCGCCGGACACACCGATGTGGTACCCATCGGCGATCGTGACGACTGGAGCGTTGATCCCTTTGGCGGCCAGGTCCGTGAAGGTGTTCTTTATGGGCGCGGCGCATCTGACATGAAGTGCGCTATTGCCTGCTTCGCCGCCGCCGCGGCGCGATTCCTTGAACGCCATGGCAATGAATTCGATGGATCAATCAGTTTTTTGATCACCGGCGATGAAGAAGGTCCTGCGATCAACGGAACCCAGCGGGTTCTCGACTGGATGGGAGACGAAGACGAAACCATCGACGCCTGTCTGGTTGGTGAGCCAACCAGTGTGGATGTTCTGGGTGACACAATCAAAATCGGTCGGCGTGGTTCTATGAACGGGCATCTGACCGTCTACGGAACCCAGGGTCATTCGGCCTATCCGCACCTTGCCGATAACCCGGTTCCGGTGATGGTAAAAATGCTCAACGCCCTTGACGGCGAGCATCTGGACGATGGTTCAGAGCATTTTCCCCAGTCAAACCTTGAAATTGTCACCATCGATGTCGGCAACCCGGCAACCAACGTGATTCCCGCGAAGATCGAAGCCAGTTTCAATATCCGCTTCAATGACGGGCACATGGGCGTTGGTCTGGAGCAACGCATGGAGCAGATTATTGAGGCAATCGCGGCCGAAAAGGACACCCGCTATGGGCTGGAATTTACCATTTCAGGCGAAGCTTTCCTGACTCCGCCGGGCCCCTTAACCCAGATCATCGAAAAGGCGATCAAGGATGTAACGGGCAACAGCCCCGAACTGAGTACCAGCGGTGGCACTTCGGACGCACGCTTTATCAAGGATTATTGCCCAGTCGCCGAATTCGGGTTGATCAATGCGACCGCCCACAAGGTCGATGAAAATGCCGCCGTCGATGACATAAAGACGCTTGCCGAAATCTATGACGCCGTGCTCGAAGGCTACTTCAAAAAATAATGGCTGCCCCTCCCGGTGAAACGACCAACGCGCTCATTGGCATTTTCCGCCTCGCCCGTCTTGATCCGACAGGCATCGAGTTTTTCAGAAACACGCCGGGGGCTTTCTGGCGTTCATTCAAAGTCGCCCTGATCATCGCCCCGTTTTATGCGGGCCTGCTGTCCATGCGCTACGCCATGGGTGAAGTGTCAACACCGCCGCTGCGCTTCATCGCCGTTGAAACTATCGCCTACACAATTGCCTGGCTGGCCTTCCCGGTTATTGTCGAGCCCATCAGCAGGGCCATGGGGCGAAGCGATAAATATATTCGCTTCATCATCGCATACAACTGGGCCAGCCTGTTGCAGAATATGCTTTACCTGCCACTCGCCATGTTGTCAGTGACCGCCGTTCTGCCACCGGACAGCGGCGGTGGTTTTGGTCTGATCGTTTTACTGGTGATTATGGGTTTTACCTGGTTCATCGCCAGGACGGCGCTGGAAATTTCGGCCGGTCGTGCGGCCGGTCTCGTCGTCATCGACTTCACCATCAGCCTGCTGATTAACGGTTACGCCGAAAAAATGCTCTAGACCCCCACAATTGACGCCAACCAGGCGATGCCGAGGAAGGTCAGCAGGACAGGGGAAGTCAGAAGACCTGCAAAACTGAGCAACATGCCAAAAATGCCCCAGATGATCTGACCCGAAAACAGGGCGATGATGCTGGCCAGAAAGGCGAGGGGAACAAAAATGTAACCGGTGGTGAAAATTCCCGCGAGCGCCAGACCAATTGCGAAGTAACCGGCAATCGGTGCCGCGTCCTGCTGCGGCGGCGGCGGTACTGAATTATCATGGCCGTTATTTTCAGACGGCTGCAAACTCAGTTTGATGTCTGACATTTTATTTCCCTGAATAATTGATCGAATTACTTTAGTAACTTACGCCTGTCAAATAAAGCCCGTCGGGTGGGGCGGTCTCTCCGGCGGCACGCCTGTCACGGGCATCAAGGGCGGCTTTCAAGTCAGCTGTCGTCCATTTCCCCGTTCCCACCCACTTCAGGGAACCTGTAAAATTGCGCATCTGGTGATGCAAGAACGAACGCGCCTGAGCGTGAATCAGAATCATCTCGCCCTGTCTTTCCACTTGTAGAACATTCAACGTCTTCAGCGGTGTGTCGGCCTGGCAATATGTTGCCCGGAAACTGGTAAAATCGTGTTTACCGATGAGCACCTGGGCGGCCTCATGCATGGCATCCGCATCCAACGCCACTGGAATCCACCAGCAGCGCCCCTTGTCAATGCTGAGCGGCGCCCGCCGGTTGATAATCTTGTAAGTATATGAGCGTCCTGTGGCGGAGAACCGGGAATGAAATTGATCATCAACCTGGGTCGCCTCAAGGACAACAACAGGAACATTTCTGAGATGATAATTAAGAGCGTCCCGCACCGTGTCAGCGGTATAATCGCCCTGAAGATCGAAATGACCAACCTGACCCAGGGCGTGAACGCCCGAGTCCGTGCGCCCGGCACCGAAAACCCGTGGCGTCTCGCCACTGAACTCTGTGACCGCTTCCTCCAGCGCCTGTTGAACGGCAAAACCGTTTTCCTGGCGTTGCCAGCCGACGAAGCCTGAGCCATCGTACTCGATCGTTAATTTAAAGCGGGCCATATGCGTAGTATTGTCTTGTCTGAAATCAATATCAGAATGGTTATAAATGATAATTCCCCATTCAAGTGAATAGTTTGTTATGCATGACTATCAAACGGGGAATTTGAGAACGAAATACATGAACAGCAGCAATGATATCCGCGACAGTGACAGGGATGCGCTTCATATCCTGCCACTGTCGATGTTGCCGTTTGAAACACCGGGGCTAAAACGCGCCCGGATGATCAAGAACGTGCGCCTGGAAAGCGTTATCGAACTTTTTTCAGAAGAAGGCACCGGCAGCGGCCAGATGGATATCCGCGATATCGGCCAGGAATTCGGCTGGCCCGAAAACCAAATCCATCCCGATCTGGTCATGCTGCGCAAACTGGCGCTGCTGCCCAGCTTCGACGTCTACAGCTTGCGGATCTCGCTTCGCCAGCAGGGCATCGATGTGGAAAACCAGGACGCCCTAAAACTTTCAGAGGCAAAAACCCGTGATCTGACCGTCTACATGACCGGCTTCACCCACGCGCTGATTAAGGAAATTTATGGCTCCAGCGATATCAATATCGAAAATTTCAACGATATTATCGCCTTGTTCCGTGACCCTGATATCAAAAAGGCGAAGGAACAGCTCGACGTCATGGCGACAAAACTAGGCATCGGCCTGGCTGACATTCCCACCTTCCTTGAAGACTACGGCGACATCTTCCTGTCGCTTTCCTATTACCGGCAATCCCTTGATGAAATCGAACCGGTGATTGAGGAATTTCTGGGCTCCATGGATGAGATTCGTTCCAACTGGCAGTTAAAGCAGGATCAGAACCTGATGCGGACCTGCAGGATGTTACAGTCGACGATCAACGAACTGATGGCCGAAATCACCGGCCGGTTTGAAAATTTCGAGCAAGGCACAAAGGAATTATGGAACGATATTTCCGCCAAACGCTTCCAGCGGGTGAAGTCCCTGATCGAAAGCTACCACACCACCATCGGCGGCGTGTTGTGCGCCCTTAGTGTCAAGATTGACGCCTGGCACACGCTGTTCCCCAACCATGACACGGGCGGCCCGGTCAAACGCGCTGAATTTATCATGTCGGAAATGAAACAGGGCATCGAGAATATTCAGAAAATAGAAACCTCGGCACCCATGCTGGCCGGCCTCGATGATGATGAAGAAGACGAGGAAGAAGAACCCTAAGTCAGGATTGTTCCGACAGGAAGGTCGAAACCGCGCAAAAAATCCCCCCCCGCCATCGCGCCGCGTCCCTGCTTTTGCACCCGCAGTAATGTCAGAGCATCCTCCGCGCAGGCAATGCTAGGCAACCCGTCAAGAACCTCACCGACCGCACCCGATTGCCCACTTACCGCCGCCGCCAACACCTTGATGCGGGTTCCGCCGTGTTCAAACCAGACCCCCGGCCAGGGATTTAGCCCCCGCACCCGGCGTTCCAGTTCTGCCGCGGGCAAACTCCAGTCCAGGCGGCCCTCTGCGCGATCCAGCTTGGTTGCGTACGTAACCCCTTGCTGGCTTTGCGGGGTAGCCGTGAGATTATTCTTCTCAAGCGCCTGAACAATCAGTTTGGCCCCCAGATCGGCAAGCCGGTCATGAAGGTCCGCCGCCGTTGTCTGGGAGGTGATCGGGGTTTTCTGGGCAAGTAATATCGCCCCCGTATCAAGCCCCTCATCCATGGCCATAATGGTAACGCCGCTTTGATCGTCACCGGCAATAATAGCGCGCTGGATGGGCGCCGCACCGCGCCAGCGTGGCAACAGCGAGGCGTGAATGTTAAGACATCCCAGCCGGGGAGCATCAAGTATGGGCTTCGGTAAAATCAGCCCGTAAGCAGCAACAACACAGGCATCGGCCTTCAGGTCGATAAATGCCTGCTGCTCTGCCACATCTTTCAGGGACTCAGGCGTCCTGACCTGTAAGCCGTGTTCAAGGGCGAAAGCGTGAACCGGACAAGGGGTTTCCTTATGGCCGCGACCGGCTGGCCTGGGCGGTTGGGCATAAACACAAACAATCTGATGTCCGGCAGCGATAAGCGCCTGCAGGGCAGCGACGGAAAAATCCGGACTGCCCATGAAGACCAGGTTGAGCCTGCCTGTCATCCCGCCGCTTCCTGCTTTTTGATTTTCGTGAGCTTGCGCAAGATCATGTTTCGCTTCAGGGCCGAGATATGATCGACGAACAAAATACCGTCCAGGTGATCAATTTCATGCTGGATGCAAACGGCGAGGATTCCTTCCGCTTCCATTTCACGAATTTCATTTTCATGATCAAGGTAGCGCACCCGCACACGCTGCGGGCGGACCACTTCGGAATATTGCTCGGGCAAAGACAGGCAACCTTCCTCATGGACCTGATCATCATCGGAAACGTCAATGATTTCAGGGTTGGCCATGCGTATAGGCCTGGGTTCCTCTTCCTCTTTGGCCGTATCGACAACAATAACGCGTTTTTGCACACCGATCTGGGGTGCTGCCAGACCAATGCCACGGGCAACATGCATACTGTCAAGCATATCGTCCATCAGCGTGCGGATCTCGTCATCCACCTGCTCGACGGACTTGCTTTTAAGTTTCAGGCGCGGGTCGGGCGCGACAATGATCGGATAGACAGTCATAAATTTTCAATCAGTTGTTTTCAAATCGAGGACAATATTTCAGAAGCCCAGACCATAGTCCAGATTTAGGGTTGCGCATCTGTAGGCTTTTAAGTCGGAAAATGGACATTAATATGTTTTTTACAACGATAAAATTTTTCCAAATACTAGGGAAATGTTAGTTTATTGGGGGGATTAAGATGAATTCAGCAGACATGGAAACAGCGCGTCAACACGCGCTGGAGCAAACGGTTGGCGGCGCCCCTGCACGAACCGGAAATCAATTTTTTGGCGTCGGCCCGATCACCGATATGACGGTGGATGAAGTGGACGCACGGGCCCTGCGAAAAGAGTTTGAGCGCTGGCTGGAATCCAATTACCCAAAGTGGGATGACAAGGGCAACGTCATAGGCAATTTCACAACCGCCGAGCTTGGCCGCGGAATGCACCGTGGCTACCCGGCTGATAAAGTGCTGCTTGATATGATGACCGAAATTCATCGCTATTTTGATTTTCATGCCAGCATTAAAATAGCCGTTGGCCTTGGTGGCGGTCACAGTGGCTTTACGGTGGCGGCGCTGCATCTTGTCTCGGCCAACAAGGAGGATCAGCATATTTTTGTCGATACCCCCAAGCCGGAAACCGAGATTGCCAAAAAATCAGGCTTTTTTCGCCAGTCCTGGGGCGCCCAACTTACGGAAATGATGAAATATTCAGAAAACGGCGATGTCGGACGGCTGCATTTTTCTGATCACGAAGGCACTATTCCGTCAGCCGAAACCTTAAGCGAGATGGGCATTAAACTGTTCTTCGGGGTCGGTCACGAAACAACCGGGGCGACCACCTATACCCAGCAGGAAATCAAAAACCTGCTTGCCTGGATCGATCTTAATCCTGAAGACCATCACGCTGTTATCGATGCCACATCAATGTTGGGGGCGATGCCCTGGGACACCGATGTGGTCGCCCAGGTGATGAGCAAGTGTTGCATGTTCACGCCATTTCAAAAGGCCATTGGCGGGGTTTCCGGGTACTTTATCTTTTCCATGACCGCCGCGGCCATGGCGATGATTGACGACAACATGAAAGAGCCGTCATGGGCGATCCCCAGGCAGCTTAAAATTGCCGTTCCCACGGACCCGAAAATGCCCCTGAGCAGTGACATCACGACCAGCCTTGGCCCGGTCTATGACCCTGCCAACAATGTCATGATGGGCGGTATTATCAATACCTTCAGCACCCTGGCCTTTGCCGAAACCACTTTTGCCATCCTCCATAACGAAAAACAAATTGGCGACGTTAAGACCCTTAACGCCCGGGCCATGGAAAACCGGCAGTTTGTCTCTGACTGGGTCGATGCAAACCCGCTTTTTGAACTGGGTGTCAAAAAACCGCAATCACGAGGTGCTGCCGTGACTCTTCTTAAAATCACCGATGCCGATATCAGCGACCCGGATATGCATGTGCGTATTATTGCCGAAAGTAAGAAAATTCTTGGCTACGAAGGTCTGACCCATCCGGGTGGAGATCATGAGAAAGGCCTTGATGTCGCCCGTTATGTGAATGCCTTCCCCGGCACCGACGGCGATTACCGGGCCTGGATCGGCGGCATTCGCCCCAATTCTGATGTCAAAGCCCTGCTGGAAAATCTTGAATATTGTTATCACCGGGCAAAAATTCTGGTGCTCGAACAGGAGCTTGAAAAAGACGGCAAGACTTTCCCCGCGTCGATGTCGGCTTCCGGGGGGGCGGGTAAATCCCGCTGCGATGACCCGGGGCGGGCCTATAAAATCCTTATCGCCGACCTTGTCGGTATGCGCCCTGATGATCAGGGTAATCCTGATTTCAGCGAAGCCAAGGCCCATATTGAAGGCCGTGGTGGCGTTTTTCATGAAGGCTCGCAAAAAGACACGGGCAGCCTTGAAGGCGGCAAGTTGCATTTCTTCTACGAACCGTCCCTTTGCACCCAGGACGAACTGCTGGCCGCCACAGATCAGGCCCAGTACGACGCCGTCATTGCTGCGGCGACATTCCTTCCGGCTGCCTCACAGTTTGAATATGGCGGTGTCCGGATGGGTGCCGGCACCGGCAATATGGGATCCGACAGCTGGGGTGGCGGTAATGGTGCGGGCGGTTCCGCCGCCCTCATGAACACGCCGAGTTTTAACTCGCGGACAACGGCGCAAACGGCAATCAAGGCACTGCTTAAGGTGATGCCTGATTTGCGGGTTGAGGAAATGCACAATCGGGTTGTCGAGGGCAATTTCGACACCGGCAAAAATCTTGTCGAATATCCAACCAGCAAGATCGAATGCAAGACCATCGCCATTATCGGCTTCGGCAATATCGGCCGCGAAGTGGCGAAACTGGCCAAGGCTTTGGGCATGACGGTCGTCATCTATGCCCGCGAGCGTCACAAGGAATGGATTTTGTCGGAAGGTTTTGGCTACGCCGAAACCATCAAGCAAGCAGCAACCGGCGCCGATGTCATCAGTCCGCATCTGGGTTTGGGGCCGTTTGATGCCGACAGCGGCTCGTTCGCCAATGAAGGACTGATCGATACCGGGGTTCTTTCGGTTATGAACCGGGGCGCGGTGGTTGTGAACTACGACCGGGGCGAACTTGTTTGTGCAAAATCCCTCGATGACGCCCTGAGCAGTGGCCAGGTCAGCTATGCAGCCATCGATGCAGATTTGTTTAAAGATGCCCTGACGGGTGAGCTTTCCGGTCCGATGGTGCCTTATCTTGAAATGTATCCCAGGCATATTGGCAAAATGGAACTTCTGCCCCACGCAGCGGCTGATACGGAGCACGTCTCACGGGTTGAGGCGGCAAAACAGGCCGTTGACCAGATTTATGACGTCATCCAGTTCAAGACTGTAATCAATCTGAAAGGCGACCTGCCGGAAGGCTATAGCGATGGCAAGTCGCTGACCGTTCACGGCGTTGGCAGCGTTACCCGCAAGGACATTGCAGGACTTTCCGCCGACACGTTGCAGGATATCCGCCAGTTGACCGAAGATCTTGCGACATTCTGGGGGGCGCTTGAGGCAACCAAAGACCTCGAGCGCCGGACTGACCTGATTGAAAGATACGCCAGCGAAGCAACAAAATCAGCCAACAAGCTGTTGTCGACATTCGCCGAAAACGGACTGCAAGGGCCGTATTACGAATAGCCAATACTGAGGCCAATATGAATATTAGGTTCATCTAATGTTCATATTGGTTCTGGCATTATCCCCTCTGTCAAATACACCCCCCTGATGGAGAATAAATCAAATGATGAAAATTACCACTCTGGCTCTTGCCCTGACCCTTGGTGCCGTGACCACGACTTCCGGTGTTGCCAATGCATCGGGTGCATTATCCTCTGCTGAATTTCAGGACATGCTCCGGAATATTCAAACCAGGCAGTCCGAACAGCGCGCTTCGATAAAGACCCAGGTTCCCATGACCAGTGTCATGTCGCACGACGATTTTCATGGCATGTTGGAGAAAATCCGGATGAAGCAGGCCAAACAGCGTGGCAACATCAAGCAGCTGGTTAGCAAAACCGGTGGAATGACGCACGCCGAGTTCCACAGCATGCTGACCAACATCAAGGTGAGCCAGGCGAAACAGCGCGCCGATATCATGAGCACGGTTCGCAGCCGCAACTAAATGCGAAACACCTGACAAGCGCTCAGGTATCGCCAGCTGAAAAAGGCCGGTCCCCTCGGGGGCTGGCCTTTTTTCGCCATTGGAGGGAAATCGCCGAAGGTTGCGAGAAAAATCAGGCACTCGCCAGTGCGTCACCCACGTTCGCCGCGCTCCGTATCCGCTCGGCGTAGCTCTGATCAGAGAATTCATTGGCGATGCCAATAAATTTCTGTTCGCAGGCTGTGAAAGCATCGAAAACATCCGGGTCGAAATGACTGCCCCTGCCCTTCAATAAAATGTCACGCGCCTGCTCATGGCTTAAGGCCTCCTTGTAGACCCTTTTGGAAATCAGTGCGTCATAGACATCGGCCAGGGCCATAAGCCGCCCGGAAAGCGGAATGGCGTCTCCCTTAAGTCCGTATGGATAACCGCTGCCGTCCCATTTTTCGTGGTGACTTAAGCTAATTTCACGGGCGAAGTGCAAAAAGGAATTCGACCCCAGTTCCTTTTCGGAAACCCGCAGCGCTTCCGCCCCAAGTTCCGGGTGGGTCTTCATGATTTCAAACTCCTCGACGGTCAGTTTGCCGGGTTTGAGCAGGATATTGTCAGGGATGCCGACCTTGCCGATATCATGCAGTGGGGCCGACTTGTAAAGAAGATCGATGTTTTCATCGTTCAACACGGCCTCAAAACGCGGGTGCCCCTTTAAGTGTTCGGCCAGCACCAGAATGTAGCGTTGGGTGCGCAGGATGTGGGCACCGGTTTCGTTGTCGCGGGTTTCGGCCAGTGAGGCCAGAGTCAGAATGGAAACATCGCGGGTGCGGCGGATTTCCTCGTTACTGTCACGCAAACCCTTGACCATGGCGTTGGTGTGAATGGCCATGACGCCGAATTCATCGTTGGTGCCGACTGGGACAAAGCCGTCCAGATCGCCTCGGGATGCATCTTCAAGAATGCCGTTTTCGCTTTCCAGGAAACCGCGCAGATTGCGCACATAGGAGTAAATAACATTCAGCACATGGGACAGTATCACGCCGATGACAAAAGCGATTTCACCCAAAATCAGCATTTGCGCAGTCTCGTAACTCATCGTGCGGCCAACTTCACGCAGCCAGATCAAATCCTTGTTAATGACCAGCACGACGACACCCATGATGGCGACAACACTGATTGAGGCAAACAGGCCCAGCTTTCCGGTCAGCGGAAAATAGTTTTCATCGACCTGCATGTGATGGCCGGTTTGCCTAAAATGATCAACCAGCTTGCGCTGCCATTCCAGGGCTAGATCAATGGATGCAAAAAATCCAAGTGTCGCCAGGCCGACGAGGATTTTCAGACCGCTTACCAGCGGGAAGCCATAGGTCAGGGTGTTGAAGATCATCAGGGAAACGCCGGAGGCCAGGAACAACCCGAATTCACATTTGAAAACCATCAAGGTCTGTTTCTGAAAAGCCGCCGGTTCGACGAGGCGGGCCCGCAACGGGCGGCGCAACGCATACTGTACGCCAAGGGCCAGTAAAATTGGCACCACCAGCTGGGCAACACTCAAGGTGTCGAGAAACGGGCATACCTGCACACCGTACACCGCTAATATAACTGTAGCGCTCAGGTAATGCAGGGCTGCACGGCGGGATGGTTTTTGATTTTCCACAGGGTTATCTATCCTAAAGAGGTCCGACAATTATTCTAACATATGGTTGAGATTTCAAAAATCTAATCATTCCCCTTCACAATTTTGTTATGCTTGGGCAAAGGATTCGTCAAACGGACAATTAAGCAAAATGGATACGCTCAGTCTGCTCATCGCTCTGCTCGCCCTCGCCCTTGTAATCGGCGCTGTCGTTGCCATGCGAACAGGTCAGGCAAGAGCCCATGATCAGGCCCAGAGACTTAGTGATGCACAGGCCGAACTGGCCGGCAGGCTGGCCCAGATGGGCGAAGCCCAGGCCGCCTCCCAAACCCAGATCAACATGACCCTGGAACAACGCCTGGACGCAGTTTCCAAGCGTATCGGCGATGGTCTGAACCATCACACGGAAAAAACCGACAAGACTATGAGCAACCTGCACGAACGTCTGGCCGTCATTGACGCGGCCCAGAAAAAAATCACCAGCCTGTCCGAACAGGTGGTCGGCTTGCAGGACATTCTGTCAAACAAGCAAGCGCGCGGGGCTTTTGGGGAAATTCAGTTGAATGATCTGGTTTCCTCGATGATGCCGCCAACGGCCTTTATTTTTCAGGCGACCTTGTCAAACAACAAGCGCGCCGACTGCCTACTGACCCTGCCCAACCCGCCAGGCTCTATCGTCATTGACGCCAAGTTCCCGCTGGAAAGCTATCATGGACTGAGAAACGCCGCCGATGAGACGGCCAAGGTACAGGCCGAACGGGCCTTTCGCGCCGATGTCCTGAAACACGTCAAGGATATCAGTGAGAAATATATCATCCCCGGTGAAACCGCTGAATCGGCGCTGCTGTTTTTGCCCTCCGAAGCGGTCTACGCAGAACTGCACGCCAACTTCCACGATGTCGTTGAAAAATCTTTCAAACACCGGGTCTGGGTTGTATCACCGACAACCTTGATGGCGACGCTACACACCATCCGCGCCATCCTTAAAGACGCCACCATGCATGAGCAGGCGGGTCTCATTCAGACAGAGGTCCTGAAATTACTCGAAGACGTCGGTCGCATGGATCAGCGAGTCGGCAGCCTTGAAGGGCACTTCAATCAGGCGGTTAAGGATATCCGTGATATCCGCATTTCCTCTGAGAAAGTATCCAAGCGCGGTAACCGCATTGAGGAAATGCAGCTTGGTGAGGATGCCGCCGACGAACAGATCCAGCAGCCGCATCTGGTTCCCTTACCCGGCGGCAAGGAATAAACAATCCCAATGCCGGTTAGTAAAAAGCGCAAAAAATCGTCAAACTCCATAGACCCGCAACCCGGGATGGCCCCAAAGACAGTCATCCATCGCTCGACCTTTACCACAATGGCCGGGATCGTCATTGCGCTGGGACTTGTTGGATGGATGATTTTCGCTGGCGGTTCCGGGGACAGCACCATTAAGGTTATTGTGCCGACCCTGACGGCGGCGGCTCAAAGCGGCGAGCAAACCTTCAACCGGGTCTGCCTGAAATGCCATGGCGACAATCTTGCCGGTTCGAAAAATGGGCCACCGTTGGTCGATCCCTTTTACCGCCCGTCCCACCATGCCGACGGGTCTTTCGTAAGCGCCATTACCCAGGGGGTGCGCCAGCATCACTGGAAATTTGGACCGATGCCTCCGCAACCTCAGGTCAAAGCCGCCGAAATTCCGAACCTGATTGTCTATATTCGGGAAATTCAGCAGGCCAACGGCGTCTTCTGAGAACCCTCACAACAATGTGAGATCACTGATATCCCCGCATCCGCTACTATCGCGCCCTGATGACTGAAAATCTGAAGCAAAAACGGGTCCTGATTACAGGAATATCCTTGAGCGTCCTGCTGGCAATGACCCTGCTTATGGAAAGCGGTACGCGCGCCCTTTTGTTCGCAATCGGACTGGCCATGGGGGTTGCGCTTTATCATGGTGCGTTTGGTTTTACCGACGCATACCGAAAACTCCTGAGTGAACGCGACATGACCGGCGTTGCCGCCCAGATGGTCATGCTGATAGCAGCAATGCTTTTGTTCGCACCCGTTCTGGTCCAAGGCAGCGCCTTCGGGCACGGGGTTTCGGCTGCGGTGGCACCGGTTGGCGTGGCCGTCGGCTTTGGCGCGTTCCTGTTCGGCATCGGAATGCAGCTTGGCAGTGGCTGCGCCTCAGGCGTGTTGTATACGGCTGGCGGCGGCAATGTCAGGGCCTTGCTGGTATTGGTGTTCTTCTGCCTGGGCGCTTTCTGGGGCAGCCTTGATCTGGGCTGGTGGCAACAACTGCCGCAAACGGGCGGCACCTCGCTGGCCCGCACGTTTGGCTGGGAAATTGCCCTACCCTTACAAATTGGTGCGCTGGCTCTGGTTTTTTTAAGCCTGCGACTGACTGGTTGGGTCCTGCGCCCGATAAACCAGTGGCAAGACGGTTTTTCCCTTACTGCCCTGCTCAGGGGCCCATGGCCGTTAATTCTCAGCGCTTTGCTGCTGGCCCTGCTCAACTGGGCGACGTTGCTTGTCGCCGGTCACGCCTGGTCGATCACCTGGGCGTTTAGTCTGTGGGCGGCCAAGACCGCCGTCCTGTTTGGCTGGGACCCCGCCAGCAGCGGCTTCTGGAGCGGTGGTTTCCAACAGGCGGCGCTGGCCCGTTCGGTGCTTTCTGACACCACTTCGATCATGAACATCGCCATCCTGCTCGGTGCGATGCTGGCCGCTGCCCTGGCCGGATCATATTACAAGCCCCTGCCCCGGGGACACAGGCCCTTGCTGGCTGCCATCCTGGCCGGTTTGCTGATGGGTTATGGGGCGCGCTTATCATATGGCTGCAACATCGGTGCTTTTTTCAGCGGCATCGCCTCAATCAGTCTGCATGGCTGGCTGTGGATTGCCTGCGCCCTGCCCGGTAACTGGCTGGGCATCGCCCTGCGGCGCCCCTTCCGCATGGATGTGGCCCCGGCTTAACCTGTAAAATGGAGACTCTAATGAAACGTTTGTTCATCCTAAGTGCTGTTCTCGCCACCGTGCTGGTCCCGCTCGCAACCCGGGCCGCCCAGCTTGTTGAATTGTCGCAGGCTCCCTGTCAGTTCCTCGACATCGAGATTGACCACGGGTTTAAATCCGCCGCCAAGGCCGATTGCGATGCAATCAACGCCAAGACGATGACGCAGCGTATGCAGACCGCCAGTGTTATGGAACTGAAAGCCGGCGACTATGTGTTTCGAGTCGAAAATAAAAACGTTCCCTACGAGCTTGGTTTCTGGCTCAGGGAAAAAGATTATGACTGGCGCAATCCGATCCACAAACTGACCAAAATCAGCGTTTCAGGCGGTGGCCTGACGACCGGTAAAAGCCGGGATTACGAAGTCACCCTGAAACCCGGCGAATACCTGTATTCCTGTCCCCTCAATACGACTCCTGATTACCGGCTGCTGGTAACAAAGTAACCAGCCGGAAGCCGATCAGAATGTGTTTGAGGGATGCGGCCCGGGAATGACGGGCGGCGGGACGGCAAATCCCGCAGCCCTTGTCATCCCAGGAACCGCCCTTGACGATGAAACGGCCGTTTCCGGCGGCCTCGCTCGTCCATTCAAAAACCTGTCCGCTGGCATCAAGCATCCCGAAAGGACTGGCGCCACTTTCAAAGCTGCCAACGGGCACGGTATCAAAAGGCCCCTGATCGTGTGAGTTCAAACGCCCAGGATCAAAGTCATCTCCCCATGGGAAGCGCCGCCCGTCAGTGCCGCGGGCCGCTTTTTCCCACTCTGCCTCGCCGGGCAATCGCCACAAATGCCCGGTTTTGCTGCTTAGCCAGCGAGCATAGGCCCGGGCATCGGCATGACTGACCAACACCACCGGATGGTGCTCTCGGCCCGGCGGCGGGTTTTCCCCCTGCCAGGAAAACTTGCCTGTTCGCTCAAACGGATGAATCAAGCCATATCCGGCCCAGGTTGCGGCATCGACTCCGGGCGGCACATATCTGCTTTCCCGGACGAAAACGGCGTAAGCGGCGTTGCTGATCACATTTCGGGTGATGGCGAAGGCGGCGACAGAGGCGTTTCCCCTGGGCGCTTCATTTTCATACCAGCGACCCTTGCGGGTGGCGCTGTGACCATAGGCTTTCTCGTCTAACGCATAAGCCGCCTGCCGTTCGGCGCGGTCCGAGCCTTTGATAAACGAACCAGCGGCGATGGGGATGGTTTCGGGTGCGGTGAAACCCTGGCCCCGGGCCGGGCCGGTCATTGGCAACACAAAGAGCGTCACGAAAAAGAATATTGCCAACTTGCGTACTAATAAATTCATGGACCTGATTAAACGCCGGAAAATCCTTTTTGAATGTCACAAATATGTGAAGAGCTGTGATTGGATTAAAACCGCCGGTTTTGTCATTTTCCCTGAAGTCAGTTTATTGCTTTTGACAAAAAGAATATTAACAGGAGGTCGCGACCGTGAAATCCCTTGAAGTGAAGCTTTTGTCTTCCACCGTTCTGCCAATCCTTATTGGTGGCGGTTTTGTATTGAGCGGCGCGCTGGTCGCACCGCAAGCGGTTCAGGCAGGCACTCCCGGCCTTGGCAATTTGAACCCGCCGGCAATTTCACGCGCCCAGGCCAACCTGTTGCAAAGAACGGCCTCAAGCAATCCCTGCAGCCCGTGTAATCCCTGTAACCCTTGTGCAGCAAAGAAAAATCCCTGCAACCCGTGTAATCCCTGTGCAGCCAAGAACCCCTGCAATCCCTGTAACCCGTGCGCGGCCAAAAAGAACCCTTGCAACCCGTGTGGCGCAAATCCGTGTGGCGCAAATGTCGATCCCAGGCTCGTCGTCCGTCCCAAAGGAACCATGCTGCACAAGGGTGATACGGCGGCACTGGTTCGTGAAGGTAAAAAACTGTTCATGGACGACAAGCTGTCGACCAATGACATGTCCTGTCAGACATGCCACGAAGGTCTTGAGGCCTTTTCAAAGTCCTTTGCCAATCCTTTCCCGCACAAGGTCGACATGGCCATGGACACCAGCGGCATCAGTTCCGTCTCTTTGGATGAAATGGTTCAGTTCTGCATGGTCGTCCCCATGGAGGCAAAACCGCTAGCCTGGGATTCGCGTGAACTGGCGGCTATCACCGCCTATACGGCGACCTTGCAGCAAGCCTATATCGCCAGGGGCCAAAATCCCTGCAACCCTTGCAATCCTTGTGCTGCCAAGAAAAATCCTTGCAATCCGTGTAATCCGTGTGCGGCCAAAAAGAACCCGTGCGCGGCGAATTAATCCCTGAAACTTCTAACAGAACCTGAAATGGAAACCAAAATGTTCAAGACAAAACTGACCACCACCGCCCTTAGTCTGGCCCTTTTAACCGGCGTAGGTGCCACCATCACAATGGCACCGGCCCAGGCCGCATCAGACATTCAACTGGCCGCTGCCGGTTGTTCAAAATGTAATCCGTGTGCCGCCAAGAACCCCTGCTGCCCGCAGCACCCTTGCAATCCGTGCAACCCGTGCGCGGCCAAGAAAAAGAACCCCTGCAATCCGTGCGCAGCCAAGAACCCCTGCAATCCGTGCAACCCCTGCGCTGTTAAAAAGAACCCCTGCTCGGCTTCCTGAATAAAGTTTTCTCCGAAGAAAGCGGATCGGTGAAAAGCCGGTCCGTTTTTTTTGGCCATTTTTATAACCGCCCATATTTGCTAAAAGTAATCCATGAACAAGCCATCGCCACCCAACCTGAAAGACGCCTCCAGGGAAGACCTGGAAATCATGCATGAAGCAGGGCAGCAAATTCTGGAATGTTACCGGGTTCTGCAAAAATCTTCTGACAACATCGTCGGCGAAATCTTGCGTGGCAACGAGCCATTCGTTGAACTTGATCATTATCCGCCGGGCGATATTTATGATCCGGCCAGCCACAGCCAGTACTACTACCACGCCCACCGCGAAGGCGAGCATGGCCACTTTCATACCTTTCTGCGTGAGGACGGGATGGAGGCCGCCTGGCAACCCATCGAGCAATCACGTATGGACTATATGGATGAACGTGGCGACACCATTTGCCACCTGATCGCCATTTCCATGGACCCGGCCGGTTACCCGCTATCGCTATTCACCACAAATCGCTGGGTCACGGCGGAAAACTGGTACAGCGGCGAGGACACCATCGCCATGCTTGATCACTTCGAGGTTGACCTGGTGCCGCCATCCTGGCCCGTCAACATCTGGCTAAGCGCCATGCTGCGCCTGTTCCGTCCGCAAATCATCGACCTTGTCGGTGAACGCGACAAGGCCATAGAGCGCTGGCGTGCCGATCATCCAGATGAGGATGTCTTCGAAGATCGTGGGCTTGAAATCACTTCGGAGATGGCGATCTCGGTCGAAGACCAGATAAATACCCTCAAAAAAAGCCTTGAATTAAAACGTATGTCGGGCCTTCAACGCGGCGCTTAATGTGCCTTCGTCGAGATAATCCAGTTCTCCGCCAATGGGTACCCCGTGGGCCAGCCCTGAAACCTTGACGTTACAATCGTTCAGGCGCTCGGCAATGTAATGAGCTGTCGTCTGGCCATCGACGGTCGCATTTGTCGCCACTATGACTTCCTGAACGACATCCTCGCGGGCTCGTTTGAGAAGGCCCGCGATGTTAAGGTCTTCGGGTCCGATGCCGTCAAGGGCCGACAGGGTGCCGCCCAAAATATGAAAGCGCCCACGAAAGGCCGGGGTCTTCTCCAGCGCCCACAGATCGGCGACATCCTCGACAACACAAATCAGCGCGTCGTTGCGTTTGGGATTGGTGCACACCCCGCAAGGGTCGCGGGTGTCTATGTTGCCGCAGGTTGAACAGGTCGTCAGGTTTTCCGCTGCGTCTTCAAGCGCCTTTGTCAGGGGTATCAAAAGCGATTCGCGACGCTTCATTAAATGCAAGACAGCGCGTCGCGCCGAACGCGGCCCCAGGCCCGGCAGTTTGGCCAGCAGCTGGATCAGGCTGTCTATTTGATTTTCAGCCATTAAAACGGCAGTGTCATTCCAGGCGGCAATTGCAGACCGCCAGTCAGTTCCGACATCTTTTCCTGCATTACCGTCTCAACCTTGCTCTTGGCGTCATTGAAGGCCGCCGCGATCAGATCTTCCAGAACCTCGACCTCATCTGCAACAATCAGAGACGGATCGATTTTGACGGCCCGGGTATCATGCTTGCCCGATAACGTCACCTCGACCATGCCCCCGCCGGAGGATCCCGTCACCTCGACTGTGGCTAATTCATCTTGCAGGGATTTCATTTTATCCTGCATCTGTTGCGCCGATTTCATCATTGCGCCTAGATTTTTCATGGACTCTCTCTCTGTGGTCTTCGATGCTGGGAATCTGTCGTCCACACTTTATCTCAGCTGAGGGTCCCATGCAGCATCAAAACCTGTTTGTTTTCGATATTGAGACAATTCCTGACACCGACACGGTCGCCAACCTGACCGGTTTTGAAGAACCCGGCGTTGTGGCCCGGCGCGAGGAGCTTGAGCGCTACCATCTGGACATCACCGGCGGCAAAAACCCGTTCCCCCGGCAGCCTTTCCATAAAGTCGTGGCGATCAGTTTTCTTGAAGCGGAAATCGGGCGCGACAGTTCAGGAGAATCCTATCACTTGCGCGAACTCAGGTCAGGTGGCGAGGCCGGGTTCGACGAGAAACAACTTCTGCAGGGTTTCTTCAGCTACTTTGAGCGCTTAAAGCCGCGACTGGTTTCTTACAACGGGCGCGGTTTCGACTTGCCGGTCCTGAAATACCGGGCCATGGTCCACGGCATTCAGGCTCCCTGGCTTTATGACGCCGGCGACAAATGGAACTCTTACCAGTCACGCTATTCAGCCGACTGGCATTGTGACCTGCTTGAGGTTTTGTCGGATTTTGGCGCTTCATCACGCGGCAAGCTCAACGAGATTTGCGCGGTACTGGGCTTTCCCGGCAAGTTTGGCGTCGATGGCTCGAAAGTTGCGACGATGTTTGACGATGGCAACGTTCAGGAAATTCGTGATTACTGCGAGACCGATGTGCTGAACACCTATCTGGTCTACCTGCGCCTGATGCAACACAAAGGCACCTTATCGACAGATAACTACAACCACGCCCTGGCCGATATCATCGCCCTTATTGAAGCCGAAGGCGAAGCGCGGCCACACCTTGCCGGATTTCTCGAGGCCTGGGGCGAAGCATCGAATAATTCGTTCATGCTTTAATTTTCCTTCATCACCAAAAAAGCGTCATTTCCGCCAGTTTTGTTATTGGTGACTTGTTAACCATTCTCCCGTATGTGTACTAGGAGGCAATAATATTGTGAGGGAATCATGACAGGGAATGTATCTACAATTGGATATGAAGGAGCTACACCAGAAGATTTTATTGCGACTTTGAAGTTGGCAAATATTGAACTCGTTGTTGATATTCGTGAATTGCCAATTTCTCGCAAAAAAGGGTTTGCCAAAAACGCCCTGTCATCAATACTTGAAAAAAGTGGTATAGGCTACGAGCACCTTAAAGGCTTGGGCGATCCTAAAGATGGACGAGAAGCTGCTAGGTCAGGGCGATTCGATGAGTTTCTCAAAATCTTCAATTCTCACATGAAGACTGAGGTCGCACGCACTGACCTCGATAAGGCTGTATATTTTACGACCCAAAAAAGGATTTGCCTTCTTTGCTACGAACGCGATTTTCAGATGTGTCACCGCTATATCGTTGCTGAGCACTTGTCTTCCATAACAGGTAAAAATATCCGGCATTTAGGTGTTCGAGAAGGGGTCTCTCGAAACAAATCCGCCAAAAAGGAAATTCTTGCAGCTTATGCCTGAAATATCGGGTGAGACAGAAGCAATTATTCTCATTAAAGCCGCACCTCAAGTCGGCGATACGCACGGCGAAACGGTCTGTTGCGCAGGGGTTGATCTTGAAGGGAATTGGCTAAGACTTTACCCGGTTTCATTCAGATACCTTAAGGATGGACAAAAATTCGGTCGGTGGGACAAAGTTAGCTTCCTCTGGTCTTCCCCAAGAGATGACCGCCGGGTAGAGAGCCGTCGCATTGATCAACAATCTCTTACGATCATTGGTGACTTGCCAAAGCGAGAGCGGGGGCAATTTCTAAATAGCCTAATCGTGACCAGCTTAAATAAGGAACGTGAAGCAGGAAGAAGCCTTGCTCTTCTAAAAGCTGATATCAAAGATTTTATTTATGAAAAAAAGACAGATGACGAAATCGCAAAAGAAACTGAGAAATTTAAATTAATTCGCGATCAGGCCGATATGTTCAACTCTAAGCCATTAATTCCTTATCGTCCTGCTCCCTATAAATTTAAGTATCGCTACGAAACTGACGATGGGCGGAGAGAAGGAACTTGTCAGGACTGGGAAATTGAGGCGACTTTTTACAAATGGTCAAAACTTTATGGAGAAGATGGGGCATTAGAACGCTTGGTAAATCGCTGGGGCAAAGAATACCCTGAGAAGGGCGTCTTCTTTGCCATGGGAACCCATTCACAATATCCTGATACGTGGCTGATTAATGGGATCATTCGATTTGATGAGGTCCCCCAACTCAGCTTATTTTAATTTAAATTCCCAAAATTTTAAAGAAACGGCGCTTCGATCCCTTCACTGGCGAAGGCGCGCTGGACGGCGTCCCGGTTGGTGATTTTCTCAAGCGTTGCACCCAGGTGTGTCATGTCCCGGGGCGACGTCTTCAGGGAGCGCCCGAAGCGCGCCACCATCAGAAGATAGTAATCCGCAGCGCTAAACGTTTCGCCCAGCAAGTACGGGCCGTTTTTGGCCAGGTGATGATCGATGATGGTGTAAAAATCAATCAGGCGGTTCTCGGCCGCTTCCTTGACGGCGGGGCCGCCATCCGGGTCGGTGGTATAGCGATCACTGTAATAATACATCAGGATATCAGGCTGGATGGTGTTGGTCAGGAACATTAACCACTTGTAAAAATGCGCCCGCTCAGGGGTCCCCAGAGCCGGAGCCAGACCACATGTGGGATGTGTATCAACCAGATGCAAGCAAATGGCGGCGGCTTCAAACAACACCAGGTCACCATCAACCAGAACCGGTATTCGGCCCGACGGATTAAGCTTCAGGTAGGCCGGTGATTTGTGGGCGTTTACGGAGCGATCGACCTGCGTTAGCTTGAAATCAAGTCCCAACTCTTCAAGGATGAAATGCGGCGCAAGGTTGGCGTTGCCGGGGGCAAAATGAAGTTCAATCATGAAATCCTGCTTTTAAATTGGGGAAGGATCAGTTTTTTGAACATCGTCAATAACTGCCCCCGGGAAGGTTTCGAGCACCGCCTTGACCAGCGGATGTTCACTTGCCTGGACCCGTTCGGATGCCTTGGCCGCGTCCCACTGCTGTTGCAGGGTCGGGGTGCCCGCTTCGTTGGAAACGGTGACGATCCAGCGCCGTGATGTATTCTCGCTGAGGAATTTGGCCATCTCGTATGGAAGTTCACGTTTGCCATGCTCGCCCAACCCGACTTCGATCCGGCCCGGCTCGAAATGAACCAGATGAACGTTGTTGATGATGTTGGCGCGCAAAATGGCTTCGCGTTTTTGATCGGCAAGTTCCGCCACCTGTTGCAGGTTCTCAGGATCGCTCGAGCCTGCTTCAAGGAGCGGTTCGGGTTCAAATTCCGGTTGCCGTTTCAATGCCTGAACCTGATCACCAACGGGCAAGGCCGCAGGTGGCTGTTCAGGTGGCGTCGAAGGCGCCATTGCGGCGGGCGCAGCAGAGGGCGCGGCGGCAGCTTGCGACGGCGCTGCCTGCGTTACACTTTCGCCCTTGTTGTCCTCCATGGCTTTCAAGGCGTCAGCCGGGGTCGGTAAATCGGTTACGTAAGCCAGACGCACCAGCACCATTTCGACGGCCTGTACCGGCGAGGGCGCATTTCTCACCTCGGCCAGGCCTTTAAGCAGCATCTGCCATGCCCGGGCAATGGCCGCCATGGATAATCTTTCTGCTATGTCCTTGCCACGGACCCGTTCCATTTCCGGGACACCCGGATCATCCGCGACCGCCGGCACAATCTTGATGCGGGTCAGCCAGTGGGTAATGTCGAGCAGGTCTTCAATGACACTCGTCGGGTCGGCGCCTTCCCTGTAGAGCTGGCCAAACAGGTCAAGGGCGGGCGCGATGTCACCTTTCAGTACCGCCTCCAGCAACGCGAAAGTCTGTGAGCGGTCGGCAAGGCCCAGCATGTCCCTGATTTGCTGCTCGTTGACCTCGCCCGAGCCATGGGCGATGGCCTGATCGAGCAGGCTTAAACCGTCACGGACCGAACCATCGGCGGCTCTGGCGATCAGGCTTAAAGCCCCTTCATTAACCTGCGCCCCTTCTTTTTGGGCAATGCCGGCAAAGTGACTGGTCAGGGTTTCGGTGTCGACCCGCCTTAAATCGAAACGCTGGCAACGACTGAGGACCGTGACCGGAATTTTGCGGATTTCCGTTGTCGCGAAGATGAATTTGACATGTTCCGGTGGTTCTTCCAGCGTTTTCAGCAGAGCATTAAAGGCGTTCTTCGACAGCATGTGCACTTCATCGATGATATAGACCTTGTAGCGGGCCGAGGTCGGCCGGTAGCGCACCCCTTCAATCAGCTCGCGAATGTCATCGACACCGGTGCGGCTGGCGGCGTCCATTTCCAGAACATCAACATGGCGGTCCTCTGCAATCGCCGTGCAATGCTCGCATATTCCGCAAGGAGTCGCCGTCGGGCCGCCAGTGCCATCCTCGCCAGTGCAATTCAGCACCCGGGCGATGATACGCGCCGTTGTTGTTTTACCAATGCCGCGAACCCCGGTCAGAATAAAGGCATGTGCCAGTCGGCCCTGCTCGATGGCGTTGGTCAGGGTGCGGACCACGGCTTCCTGGCCGATCAGGCCCTCGAACGACGTCGGACGGTACTTGCGGGCAAGAACCGTATATTCGTCAGTTTGTTCGGGCGAGGTCTGATCGGTCATGTGCGATACGAATTTTTTATTTAGGTGGGAGACCGGACGGGCGACCCGAACCGAATCTCGTTACGGCTGCTTCCTTCCGGATCTGACCGGGTTGGCGAGCAGTTCGTCCGCCGCCGATCTCCCGGTCGCATTATAACAGTTCAGCGGGCGGGTCGGTCAATTGATTCCGGGCCACTTTAGCGTTGCTGGATAAAAATATCAGCCCGCCCCATCAAACTGGTCCTCGCCAGCAGCCCCTCCGGAGCCCGGATCTGTAATAACGACGTCGGGCGGGTCGGAATAGATATCGGCAGGCGGTCCATCAATGGACTCGTAACCGTCAGGCAAAACCAGTGGTACCTGGGGCTGCAACGGGGTGGTGTGGCTCGGCGTTTCGGGCAACAATTCCTCAACAAACATTTCTTCATCATCGTCAAGAGAAACCCCATCAGTTTTTTCCGGGGTGGGATCAACAACAGGCGTGTCTTCCATCTGCATGGGGATATCGTCCGCATCCATGTCCGTGCCAAAATCAAGCGGCGCAGGTTCGGAAGGTTCTTGCACCGGGGCGCTGACCACCGGCAAATCCGGTGCTGTCTCAGGTGTCGGCGGTGCCTGATCAAGTGATGGATCCTCGAACATGCTATCAACGGGATCTGTAGGGACTGCGGGTTGATCCGGTTCGGGCTGCAAAGAAGGGTCCTGGAACAGGCTCTCGACCGGCTCCCCGTCCGGCGCCGGTTCAACCGGAACAGACGGTGAGGCATCAATGGGTTGCTCAGGGGCTGGATCATCGAAAAGCCCGCTCGGTGGCCCGGTAGACGGCGTCTCCTGATCATCAAACAGCCCACCCGGCGATGGCGCGGGTTCTTCCTGATCGTCGAACAAGCCCGTTGGTTTGGTTTCTTCCGGGGCTGCTTCAATCGGTTTACGCTCAAATAGCTTAAGATGGTCAAGCGGGGTTAATGTTAATTCCCTGGGCGGCTCGATGGTGATGAAGCCGCCAGCGCTACCAACCATCGCCAATGAAAACATCAAGGAATTGTCTTCGAATTCGTAAGAGCCGTCCCGAACCGCAATGAGGCGAATTTCCATTGTCTTGCCAGCCGGGATCGAAACCCCCTTCAGGCAGGAAACTTTTTCAAATTTTCCACCGTCAACCCTGACCCCGGCAACGGCGACGGCCTGAAAGAATTCCATGGCCCGGAATGTATGACCAATATCATCGGCATTTTCTATAGTCAGCACATAGGAACGATCCTGCAGCAAGCCCATATAAACCGGCAAAAAATCACCCTGACGAATGCGCAAGTTGAGCTTACTGGCCTGTTTCCAGTCGACACCCTGCAAATACTCGCCGTAAGCCGTCGTACACCGACCGCCGGTAAAGACGGAATTTTCCGGGTTGTAAGCGCACGAAGACAGGGCGATCAACGCGAAAAACAAGGCGATGGGCCGGGAAGCCAGCATCCGAAAGACACACTCCGCTTGCACGCCCCCAACTGCCCTTAAGGATGCGTCCGTTAACAAGGTGTTAAGAAGTATCAATTGAGGCGGATCAGACCAACATAAAAATCAATTTAACCAAGATGTTAGGTGTATTTTTTGAATCAACGTTTTAAGCTCAATCCTGACGTGCGAAGATGGTAAAGCAAAAATTCCTTATCAGATCAGACGGTTACCATGCCCAAGCCCATTTATTACACCAAAAATCGCCTCCTCAGGAAGCCGGAAAATTTTTCAGACCCACAGTGGATTGAACAACGCTTACACGACCGAAATACCAGAATTATCCCGGTTTGGCGCAACCGAAACCTGGTTCTGGGCCACGATTCGCCCACCGCCATCACCATGAGCGGCGACCACGGGCGGGGTTTGCTCGAAATCGCCAGTCAAATTGCCCTGTTGGGAATTGATGCAGACGAAACCGGCTCGCCAACTGAGCGTGCCATTTTCGCCGTCGACGTCTCGCAGCATGAGCTGCCCGATCTGAGTCCGATCATGGGAACGGCGGAATTTGTCGATTTGCGACGGGTCGGCGTCCTGATGGACGCCCACGAAGGCTCACTTTTGTCCCACGCCCGGGGTTTGATGTACTGGCACCGCCATAACTGTTTTTGCAGCGAATGCGGCTCCCCAACCGTTGCCGAGGAAGCCGGTCGCATTCGTCGGTGCAGCAATGCACTTTGCAGCCGCATCCATTTTCCCCGCACCGACCCTGCGGTCATCATGCTGGTGACCCGGCCGGGACCCGATGGTGGCGCCTGTCTTTTGGGACGGCACGAGAATTTTTCCGTCGGCATGTATTCAACCCTGGCAGGTTTCGTCGATCAGGGGGAAACGCTGGAACAGGCGGTCACCCGCGAAGTATTTGAAGAAGCAGGCATCCTTGTTGATAGGGTCGAGTACCGGGCTTCTCAACCGTGGCCGTTTCCGGCTTCGCTGATGTTGGGATTTCGGGCCCGCGCCCTGACCTTCACTATCGACACCGGCAGCGATGAATTGGAAGAGGCCCACTGGTTCACCCGCGACCAAATCGCCCGCTTTCCAGACAAGGGGCTACGCCTGTCACGCAAGGATTCCATTTCCTACAATCTTATTAAGGACTGGCTGGATGAAGACGTTTAAGGGTGATCGGCTCTAGTCATTTTCCTGGCGGAACGGATGGGCCGGAAAAACGCCGAGTATTTTCACCCATGAGGTGAAAAAACCAAGCTCTTCCATGGCCAACTCAACGCTAATATCACTGCAGTGGCCCTCAATTTCCGCGTAAAACTGGGCCGCGTAGAAATTACCATCAACCATATAACTTTCCAGCTTCGTCATGTTGACGCCGTTGGTGGCAAATCCACCCATGGCCTTAAAAAGGGCCGCCGGGACGTTGCGCACCTTGAAGACAAAGCTGGTCACCCAGTCGCCGCTACCGGCGGGTGGAAAATCAGCTTCCCGGGTCATAATCCGGAAACGCGGGGGGGTGGGGTTGGCGGCCTCGCTATTTGCGCGCCGGGGCTCCCGACCGGAAAATTCTCCCCCCCCGTCCGCTGCCATGGGGGCGGGGGGGCGAGCACCCCCCCTTGGGGGCATTTTTTCCCCGGCCGCCCGATCGGCGTAAACACACCGTTCCACGCCCCGCCCCC
>JACKQG010001702.1_pt1 | contig 29886 bp, 34 predicted proteins | sample 8237621 | NCBI WGS metagenome assembly JACKQG01 (sample SAMN15677084, study PRJNA649215) | marine metagenome | biome: marine; feature: Black Sea; material: saline water; isolation source: suspended particulate matter (SPM) from the Black Sea western gyre | collected 2013-06-09/2013-06-10 | depth... | reverse complement strand
TCCGATATCACCTTTAAGACTTTCAACTTCACTGTAAGCCAGGATATTTACATTAGGATGCCGACCGACATCCAGCATTTTCGGCGCCAGGATTCATATCGAGCAGTCGTTGGTAGGAAACGTTTTATCCAACTGCGCCATTATTCCACCGATGCTGGGCTTTCTCTCCACGAGATGGACTTTTATTCCCATGTCGCCCAGATCAAGCGCTGCCTGAATGCCTGCAATACCACCGCCGATAATTAATACGTCTTTCAATTTATTCTCCATTGTTTGCAACTACGAATTTCACGAATGAATTTCTGTGTCTATTTAAAAAAACAATTTTGTCATTCCGGCAATCCTGTCCAGCTACATTATAAAAATTAAAAGGTTGACAGACTGGGCTTTTGAGCCGGAATCTCCTCGCTCTATCCATGAGATTCCCGCTAAAAACATGCGGGAATGACATCTCGGATAGGCATTAATTAGTGTAATTCGTGAAATTCGTGGTTCAGAGTTATATTGCTTCAGCCACCAGTGTAGCCAAATCCTTTATTTTTATTTTAAAATCAAATCCATTATCATTCATGGTACAATTTAAATGAATTTTACATTTAGGACACGCTGTAACCAAAGTAGACGCCCCGGTTTTTTCAGCTTCTTTCAACCGATCTACCTGAATTTTTTTGTTCACCTGTGTACAATTCATCCAAGTACTGGAACCGCAGCACATTCCGTTTTCCCTGTTTCTTTCCATTTCTAAAATTTCCAATCCGGGTATAACACTTAACACTTTTCGCGGCGCATCAAATTCTTTTTCAAATCTACCTAATCGACACGGATCGTGGAAGGTAATTTTTTCATTAGCCTCATTAAAAGTGATTTCTTCGGAGTCTAACTTCTCTGCAATGAATTGTGAAATATGCAAAACGTCAAATTTTAATTTTCCAAAAAATTGCGGATACAAAGTTTTAAAAGTGGAATAACCTTCAGCACAGGAAAAGATCATTTTTTTGGCGCCTGAATTTTTGATCATCTCCAAATTATGTTTTGCCAATGTTTTAAATTTCTCCAATTCACCTGTCCAGTAGGAATCGTGACCGCAGCATCGTTCTTCCTGGCTAACGACCGGTTCAATGCCAAATCTGTTTAAAATTTTAATTGTTGATTTTGAAGCGTTCAAACTGTCTGCTTTGATGTTATTGAAAATGATTTGGTAATAAGGAGTACAACCGACGAAGAAGAGAACATCGCCTTTTTGTTTTGTCTTTAATTCTTTGGGAATCCAGCTTAAATCTTTTTTTACGAATTTTTTCGTTTGCAGAGCAGATACTGCTTGAATAGTACCAGCGTGAGTGCAAACCCCGCGATTATCAATCTCAATCGCTAACTGGCGCATTTGAAACATAAAATCGTTATAATCGACCAGGGATGGACAGCGGGCGCTGCAAGCGCCACAGGTGAGACAAGTCCAGAGATCATCATCCCGGATCAGTTCTTCTTCGGAAATCAGCAAAGATTTTTCCACAAACAGGCGGGGCGAATACTTGGGATTAATTCGGGAAATGGGACAACTTCCTGTACAGATTCCGCATTCGAGACAATAATGGGCATTGGTCTTTTTAATTACAGCATCGATTGTCATGCAGCCTCCTTTTCTGCCAGTGAACCTATTTGAGAAATTCTATCATAAAATTGAGTGATCACAGAAACAAAATACTCACCGCTGATTTCAGTGAAAAGCTCGAAATCCAATCTTTGATGATTTATACCAGAAACCTTTAACAACTCTTGAGTTTCTTTTATGACTTCACACGCTGTTTCATTACCGGAAACATAATGACATTCGCCTTTGCCGCAAGCGCCAACAAGCACGCCATCGTATTCGTTTTCAAAAGCGTTCAGGATTAATCCGGGGGTAATTCTTCCTGCGCAATTGAGTTGAACAATTTTTACACTTGCCGGGTATTGTAGTTCTGAAGCGCCGGCATTATCAGCAGCGATATATGGATTCCATTCGCAGCAGTAGAAAATTATTTTTGGTTTGTTTTGGGGCATGTTTATTCCTATTTTGCTAACTGGATTTCTTCGATAAACTCAAAATGTTTTAGATTTTTGGTCATTAATACTAGTGACATTTTTTCTGCGGATGCAGCAATCAGTGCATCAGGAGTACGCAGTCGATATTTTTTGAAATATTTGGCTCGTAATTTTCCCGCTCTTTTTGCTATCCCAGAATCAACAGGAATTCTGTGGAAATATGATAACAGAGCTTCTATCCTTAAATCATCATCATCTTTTAAACTACCAGAATATATTTCTGCTTCTGTTATGGCAGAAATGAATGCTTCTATTTCTGACCTCTTAACTTTATCAATAATGTCTTTTATTTCAGGTCTTTTTCGAAAATAGCCAATTAAGATGTCAGTGTCGAATAGAATTCTTCTTTTTTCATCAATCATTCTTTTTAGTTCCTGGTTGCCATTCTTCCCTTACATCATTGACATACTGCACTTCATCAGAAATATCTTTCCTTTCCTGCCACATTCCAAAAGCTTCATCTGCTAATTTTTCTCTTTCCTCTAGAATTCTGCTTAATATCAGCGTATTTTTGGAAAAAACATCCAAAAGCAAGCTTTCACCTTCATGTATATTTAGCTGCTTGGTTACCTCGTTTGGTAATTTTATTGTAAATCCTTTTGATACATTTACTTTTATCATTATTTTTACCTTTTCTTATCGTTATTTAATTGCATGATACTTCCCCCATTTCCAAAACAATTCGGCTTAAAAAATTCCAATCTCGTTGAAGTAGTGTACCTAATCTACTTCGATTTGATTTAAGATGTTCATAATATTCAAAAATACTTTCACACAAATCTCTGATTACATCATCTTCTGTTTCCCCATACCCAAATGTATTTAAATCATAAGATGAAGCAATATAAATATTTTCTTCAATTACAACATTTACTGGAAAAGGAGATTTGAAAACATATTTTTTATGACCCAAATTTAAGATAGTAATATTTTTGTCTAATGGAATTGGTTTTACTTTTTTTGTCGGAGCTTTCTTTAAAGTTGTCTTTTCCATATTGGTAAATCCTTTTGACAAATTTAAATAATTATCTTTCTTTCTCAAATTAACTGCAAATATATTAACTAAACACTCACCATCGAGTTCACCTGCTCATCCGTCAAATGCTTCACCTGCGCCGCCCCGCAAATACAAACAGTGGCACACATTCCACATCCCTTACAAACAAATTCATCAATCTTTGCATGTTGAAAACCGCCATCGTCCTTCACCATTTTTATCGCTTGAAACAAACATACTTCCACACATCGTTCACAGCCTCGACAAATTTGTGGATCGATTTCAGCGATTATTGGTTCTCGTTCGATGGTCTCCTTTTGAATTAATGAAAAAGCGCGTGCTGCTGCGCTCACTCCTTGTCCGATAGAATCGCTCACTAATCCGGGCCAATGAACTGTTCCCGCCACAAAAATTCCATCAGGCGCAAAACGTTTCGGTCGCAGTTTCACATGGGGTTCTAAAATAAAGCCATATTCATCAACCGGTAAGCGAAGTTTCTTTCCCCATTGTTTTGATTTTGAACCCGGGATCATCGGCGTAGCTAAAACAAGTAATTCAAAAGGTATTTCAAAGTTCTTATCGGTTTTTTCGTCGGTGACAAAAATAAAATCATTCTTCACTTGCGGTGGATTCTCCGGATCGTAGCGGATGAATAAAACACCCAGATCAACTGCTTCATCATACTCCCGAATATATTCAGTCAATCCTCTGAAAATTACAGTGATCTTAAGTTCAGGATTTGCCCGCTTCAATAAAAGCACATTTTTAAAAGTCGCCGGACAGCAAAATCGTGAACAATATGGGCGTTCTTCATTCCTTGAACCGACACACTGGATAAAAACCATTTCTTTCGCAGCTAGTTTATTTTGGCGAAGCATAGTTTCAAATTCTAATTGCGTAATAATATTTTTGTCGCTGCCGTAACCGTACAATCCATTCGGATAAAAATATTCGCTCCCTGTTGCAAAGACGACAGCGCCCGCCTCAATTTTTTTTGAATTGGATTTAGAATTGATTTTAATTTGATATTGTCCAACAGAACCGTGAATGTCTTTGACCTCCGCTCCTGTTTGAACTTCAATATTTTTAGTTGTTTTAATCTGCTCAATTTTTTCTTTTATAAATTCAGCAGCATCGGTTTCCCTGGGATACAGACGATAAACCGAATTTAGCATTCCACCAAGTTGAACGTCTTTTTCAATTAATGTAACTTTATTGCCACGACTCGCCAAACTCAATGCAGCACTGATCCCGGCAATTCCACCACCTATTACGGCGACATTTTTTACGACTTCCCTCGTCAAGTTTTCAAGTGGCTGTTTTATTGAAACCGTATCGATTGCTCCCTTTATCATATCAATCGCTTTTGTAGTTGCAGCACTTTTCTCCTTTTGATGAACCCGGGCGCAAAAATCCCGGACATTGGCTATTTCCAGAGAATTGGAATTTAGTCCGGCTTCAGTAATCGTCCGGACAAAAAGTTGTTCCACCATTCTCGGCGAACAGCCGGCTACCACAATTCGATTCAAATCCTTCTCTCCGATTGCTGACTGAATTGCTCTCAAACCGGTTTTAGAACAGGGAAAATTGGTATTGCTGACCAAACTAACCTTTGGATTTTTGCTGACAGCTTTTTCAATCCTATCTAAAGAAAGTATGTTGCTAATTTGACCGTCGCATTGGCAGAGGAAAACGCCAACTTTGATGTCTTTCTCCAAAAGACTCTCCTTATATTCATGTAAATACTTTAATATGCTGAAATTTTATAGAACATTAGAAATACCTATACCACAAAATGATCCCCACAAACCCGGCATTTCTCCTGATGATATTCATTTGAATATCGATGCAAACTAACCAAATTATCCACCCGCTCCAAATGGAACGTTCCAGCTGGGCAAATAGTCGTACAAGTACCGCAACTGATGCAAACGTTTGATGCTTTCAAAAACGGCGCTCCGATTTTATTATTCACCCCGCGGTCACTGAATCCAATTGCGCTGACACCAACAATTTCGCTGCATGCTCTTACACACTGCCCACAGAGAAAACAGTCATCGTCTTCTTGAGCAAAGCGGACTTTCTTAACACCCATTTGCGCTGCCATCTGTTCCAGTACTTTCAATCCAGGACATCTCGCCATCAACAGTTCCAAAAGTATGCGCCGTATTTTAAGAATTTTTTCAGTGTCTGTGCGAATGATCATATTGGGAGTTAAAGGTGTAACGCACGATGCAGCAGTGCGCACCCGTCCTCTTTCTTCAACTTCGACAATGCACAAACGACAAGAGCCGGCTGGTTCTAAAGCTTCATGATAGCATAATGTCGGAATGTAAATTCCCTGTTCACGAACTGCTTCCAGGACGGATAAATCTTCCGGCACTTTTGTTTGTTTATCATTTATTGTTATTGGGATCATTTACACCTCTATTCAATATAAATCGCATCACCAGCAATCGCATCAAATTTACAAACCTCATAACAGGCGCCGCATTTGATACATTTTGATTCTTCCAGATTATGCGGTTGAGATCTGGGGCCTGTAATTGCTTCTGTTGGACACGCTTTAACGCAACGCTGGCAGCCGGTACATTTTTCCGCGATGATTCGATACATAATCAAATCTTTACAAACTTTTGCGCGGCATCTTCTTTGAAAAATATGTTCTTCATATTCTTCACGAAAATATTTTAAAGTTGTTAATACCGGGTTGGGCGCGGTTGCTCCCAAAGCGCACAACGAAGCTTCCTTCATTAACAGGGCAATGTCATCAAGCATTTCCAAATGCTTGGCTTCACCCTTTCCCTGTGTGATAAGCGTCAGTACTTCTTTTAATCGTTTTAATCCTTCCCTGCATGGGTTGCATTTTCCGCAGGACTCTTCCTCTAAAAACTCCACAAAATATTTTGCCACATCAACCATACAGGTATCTTCGTCCATTACAATTAATCCACCGGATCCCATAATCGCGCCGGCTTCAGTTAATTTTTCAAAATCAACCGGCAGATCAATGAGCGATTCGGGCACACAACCGCCGGAGGGACCGCCTGATTGAACAGCTTTAAACTTTTTGCCTTTTAAAACGCCACCGCCAATATCAAAAACAATTGTCCGCAAAGTCGTGCCCATTGGCACTTCCACCAAGCCGGTATTGTTAACCTTTCCCACCAATGAAAATACTTTTGTTCCTTTGCTTTCTTTTGTACCCAGACTGGCAAACCAACCACCGCCGCGTAAAATAATTTGCGGCACATTTGCCCAGGTTTCCACGTTATTATTATTCGTTGGTTTGCCCCACAATCCTTTTTGCGCCGGATAGGGCGGTCGTGGTTTTGGACGTCCCACTTCACCTTCGATCGATGCGATGAGCGCAGTTTCCTCGCCACAAACAAAAGCACCGCCTCCCCGGACAACATTCAATTTGAAATTAAATCCCGAACCAAGAATATTTTCGCCAAGCAGTCCGTACTCGGTGGCTTGTTCAATTGCAATGTTGATCCGCCGCAAAGCCAATGGATATTCATCACGAACATAAATAAATCCTTCCTGCGCACCGATGGCTTTAGCGCCAATGACCATCCCTTCCAAAACCGCGTGAGGATCTGCTTCTAAAATACTTCTATCCATGAATGCGCCAGGATCACCCTCATCAGCGTTACAGATTAAATATTTAGTATCCTCTTCAGCTTGCTCGCAAAAGCCCCACTTAATGCCAGTCGGAAAACCAGCGCCGCCTCTGCCGCGCAAACCGGCGGTTTTAACTTCTTCAATGATCTGCTCCGGTTTCATCTCGGTTAGTGCTTTGCCTAAAGCCCGGTATCCATCGTAGCCAATGTATTCATCAATTTTTTCAGGATCGATGCGGCCCCGATTTCTTAAAACAACCAATAGCTGGTGCTTAAAAAATTCGATATCGCTCATTTTAGGAATAACAGCTTCTTCCTTTGGCGGAACATACATCATCTTTTCGACAGGTCGCCCTTTGAGAAAATGTTCTTCCACCAAAAACGGAATATCCTTTTCTTTCAATTCCTGGTAGAAAATATTTTCGGGCTGAACTACCATTACGGGACCGCGCTCGCAGAATCCGTTGCAGCCTGTTGCAATTACAGTAACTTCGTCTTTTAAGCCCTGCTTTATTATTTCAGATTCCAAAGCTGTTTTAATATCAAAAGCATGGTTTGAGACACAGCCGGTTCCTGTGCAGACTAAGCAGTGGGTTCTGTACTGTTTCAAATGGGTATCCTCTATTTAAAATTCCAATTTCCAAGCACCAAATTCCAAACGTTTGGGTTTTGAGATTTGGAATTTGTTATTTAGTAATAGTTCACCACTCTAAACTAATGCTGTCATTCCGGCATGTTTTTAGCCGCAATCTCCTGAAAATTTATATTCCTTGCGTAAACAAATATCCGAAAGTTGTAATTATGGAGATTCCGGTATTCCGCTTCGCTTCAACCGGAATGACAGGTGAACTAATACGTTATTTGGAGCTTGGAATTTTCCCGTTAATATTTTGCCAATATCTTCGGCACTTTATCCTGCACCAGTTTCCCATGAAATTCATCATCAATAACCACAACCGGCGCCAGCCCGCAACAGCCAACACATCGGACTGATTTCAATGAAAATTTTTCATCATAGGTTGTTTCGCCGTTTTTAATCCCCAATTCCCGCTCAAGTCTTTCCATTATATTCATTCCTCCCCGCACATGGCAGGCAGTGCCAAGGCAGACATCGATTAAATGTTCACCCCTGGGTTTCAGACTGAAAGCACTGTAAAATGTAGAAATGCTGTAAACCCTGGTTAATGGAATGTTCATCGTTAATGCAACATGACGCAACAGGTTTTGTGGCAGATAATTAAACTGTTTTTGAATATCTTGCAATATAGCAATCAATGAAGCAGCATTATAATTATAACGCGCCAGGATTTCATCTACAATGCTCAAACTATTTAACTCATCAACCGCTCTCTCCCGCTTCTCCTGTTTTAGTTCCAGCCCTTCCTGCCGTTCTTTTATCTGTATCAGCCCTTTATCGACTACATTAATAATTTCATTCGGTGTGAACGGCTTCGCCACAAAATCGAAAGCGCCGGCTTTCATAGCTTCCACTGCCGTTTCCACAGTTCCATATCCTGTGATGATGATTGGGACTATTTCCGAATCAATTTTGCGTAGTTCGTTTATAACAGCTAATCCATCCATGCCTGGCAACTTGAGATCAATTAGCGCCATGGCGAATTTATCGGTTTGAGCAACTTCAATCCCTTTTTCACCTGTCTCAGCGACGGCAACCTGGTAATTTTCCGATTCCAGAATTCGCCGGCAGCCTTCCCTGATGCCGCGTTCGTCATCGATAACGAGAATTTTTATTTCTTCCAATTTAGCCTCTTAAAAATAAACCACGAATTTCACTAATTGCACGAATAAAAAAAACAATTAGTGAAATTCGTGTAATTCGTGGTTAAAAATGTTATGATTTCTCTATTTGTCGTTAATAAAAAACCACTCCCAACTCATTTAGCCCCTGGTTTATGTCTTCCCTGATGAGTTTGATTACTTCAGGGTGGTTCATTGGTACTTCCTGCAAATGTTCTTTTAAAGCCATTGTATCCAAACAATATTCGTTGCTGTTTATCCGGTGGCAGTATTTAAAATCAATTTCCGGGTTCCCTGAAATTAACATTATTAGTGTCTTACCAATATCTCCCAAAGGTTTGCGATCTATATTACTGTGAACAAAAGTTACATCGATAGTTGTCTTTGTCCCGGGTAACGAATTGATTCTGATATTTCCACCGCTCATATTTGCCGCTTCAGCTAACAGAGGAAGACCCAAACCGATCCTTCGTTCGGTTCGGCTGGTGACAAACGGATCAGTTACTGACTTGACCATATCTTCATCCATCCCCCTGCCATTATCAATAATTTGAAGCTTTAATAAATCCTGCCCCAGATCTTCATCAATTCTTATTTCGATTCGTGTGGCTGCGGCTTTTAGTGCATTTTCAGCGATGTCTAAAATATGAAGTGAAATGTCTTCCAAGCATGTTTCCAATCTGCTTTTAAAAGTTAATTTGGTAATAGGTTGATTAGGTTATTTGGTAATTAGTGACCGAACGAAAACTAGCGAAATTTAAAAAAGAGCTGTCATTGCGAGCGACGAAGGAGCGAAGTTTTTAATGCCCGAAGGGTGCAATCTCCTGATTATTAAGCGCTTATTGATGGGATTGCTTCGTCGCTTCGCTCCTCGCAATGACAGAAAATTACTAAAATTATGGGTTTTCGTTCAGACACTAATTAGTATGTTAATAGCCAAATACATTATTCAAAAAAATTTATTACCTGATTACCTTTTTACCCAGTTACCTTATTACCCTGTTTCCCAATTACCCTATTACCTTAATTACCAAATCACCCAACTTTCCTTCCACTATCATTTTGCAGCGCCATCCGCAATTCCCGGATCGTTGGTTTTTCAATAACAAAATTTGTTGTTCTGCTTCCTAAATCTTTCAAAAAATGCGCATCAGAAAAAGTGACTATTGGGAAACTGCTGCAATCGGGAAAATTATTCCGCACATCTTCAATTGTAGAAAATGGAGAGATTTCCAATCCATCCAACTGCAGGTTGTCCGGGATAAATCCCAATTGAGCGAAAATACTATAACTCTCTTTATCAACGTGAGAAGCAATTGCTAATCCATTTAATTGATGAATTTTTTCGACTATTTCTTCCAGAGAAAGCAAACTTGCGCCTAAAAGTGGGCGTTCATTAAATCCTTCAACTTCATCCTTCTCATTAGCAATTACCTGGTCTTGAATCATCCGCTGATCAATTTCAACTGAAATTAAATTTTCGTAAACAACTTTCTGAAATTGAGAGATCGAATCAAGATTATCAAAAAACGCCAAAATGTGAACTTCTTCACTGGATGTAACTTCCATTCCAGCTAAAACTGAAAGTTTGGTGTTTTCCGCTGATTTAATTGTCGCTGCAATATTTTCAGAAGCGTTGTGATCTGAAATCGCGATCAGGTCTAATCCCGAAGCCAACGCTTGCCTGACAATATTTCGCGGCGTCATATCAAGATCACCACAGGGCGACAAACACGAATGGATATGCAAATCTGCTTTATACGTTTTCAACATCAGTTACTGCCGGAAATTCCCAATTTACACAGCTTACATATTAGATCAAATGCTGATAATTCGGTGCTCATAATCGGGATGTTTTCCTGCTCGGCTTTTTGAATCGTCTCTGCTGCCGGCTGTTTCCCATTGATTAAAATAATGCCAGCTAATTCCTTCAGCACTGCCACTGCTACCGTGTTTTGGTGGATTTGCAGCGTAATCCAAATATTGCCCTTTTTTGTATTTGCCATCACATCGCTTAACATATCGCTAACATACCCGCCGGTAACATCAACATTCAAATCTGACGTTTCTGTTTGAATTGTTAAATCGAGTTGCTTGATTATTTCTGAAAGTTTCATATTTCTTTGTTCAATGTTTAATGATTTGTGTTCAATGTTCCATGTTCAAAGTTCAATGATTTATGTTCCAGGTTCAATGTTCAATGATTTGTGTTCAATGTTCCAAATTCAATGTTCAAAGTTTTGTTTTTTTCCCCGGTTAATAATGATAAATAAAATATGGGTATTCAGAGTTTACAGTAATAACAAAATTTTTTTTCTAACTTTGAACATTGAACATTCAACATTGAACGTTAGCCCTTGAAACCTGAAACACCTCATTCCTGTTTTGCCAAAAAAATACAACTTTCTATATTTAACATGCCCAGCACAACATCTTCAGCAAATGTTTTACAATCCGGCGCGCCGCAAACCGAACAATTTTTACCGGATAATCTTTTAACTAACTCATCAATTTCTTTCAATTTTAGAATGGCTTGCTTTCTGTCCGGATCTAACGTTTTTCGTGGCGCTGGTTTTATGTCTTTGACAAGATCAAAATATCCTTCATTATATAATCGGGACATCATTTCCTTGCTCACTCGCGATTTTTCGCCAAACATTTTAATCAGCGTCTGAACCCTTCTCTTTGCAACATGCCGATTTTGAACGGTAAGTGATCCCCCGATGCATCCGTCCGGACAAGTAAGACATTCGAGAAATAAAATATCTTTCAACTGCCCGGACTCTACATCATTTAAAACCTGCATGACATCCTGAACTCCGGAAACCGCAAGACAATTCTCCTGCCACAAACTCATAATTTCTCCACCGCTGATCGACCAGCCAATGCCAACTCCGCTTGATAATTGCAAAACATCATCTTCTTCAATATCTTTCAACGCAGCTTGCAAAGGACCATAAATGTCACTGATCGCAATAGCGCCATCCAGATGCGATTTTTCCTGACCAAGCGGCGAATTAATTGAAACCATTTTTGCCGGACAGGGAGTTATGTGAATGACGCCTATTTTTTCAGGAGATATGTTTCGACTTTTGGATGCTTTCTCCCTAAATTTTTTCGCTGCAGATTCTCGGGGTATCTGTGTTGGAATCAAATTTTCTATGAGACTGGGATATTGGGATGCGATCAAACGTACAACAACCGGACAGGTAATCGAGATTTTTGGAAATGGTGGTTTTGCGTGATCTAAATATTCTTGTAAAGCGCCGGTTGTTAATTCACAATCCCAAGCTTCATCAAAAACATAATCAAAGCCGATCTTTTTTAGTGCCAATAAAATTTGGTTTGGCATAACATCCAGGCCAAATTGGCTGTACAATGTGGGTGAGGGAAGCGCTATTTTACATTCAAAATGATCCAGATCAGAATGGGAAGTCGTGGCTGATGTGATAGCCTCGTGCCTGCACACCCGGAAACATTCACCGCAATCAATGCATCTGTCTTCCAACATCCGGGCTTTTCCATTCACCACCCGGATCGCTTTAGTCGGGCAAGCTCTTAGACCGCGAATGCATCCGATGCATTTTTCTTCTATAAAACGAATTGAGTGGAGCTGTTTTTGCATTTTGTTTCTCGAGTCAATCGTTATTTTGACGAGATTAAAAAAATGATAAGTGAAATGTGAAACGTGAAACGAAAAAATTAAAAACTGTTCTTCCCGTTTCACTCCCAGTGCCGCAGTGTATTTCACGTTTGACGTTTCACTTGCACTTTAGTGCGCTAGTCTGTTATAAGTTCAATCCTGTACAGTTACATTATATTTCATTAAGGTGTACAGACTGTGCTTTGTTTTTTGTGCCTGTGCAGTTACCTTATTATTTTTAAATGAAACACAGACTGTGCAAAAGTTTTCTAATCCGGATCAATTAACTGATACAACAAAAAGGCTGAGGCGAAGGCTAAGGGGAAGCAAGAAAAAGATTAAAGGATTAAGGATTTTTTTCCTTCGCCTTCGCCTGCACTTTAGTGCGTTAGGTTAAATCGCATCTCCAATTTCGTACCTTTGCCAACAACAGATGATATATTAAAACTATCCGCATTTTGTTTTATATTAGGGAGTCCCATGCCGGCGCCAAAACCCATTTCCCTGATTTCCGGAGTGGCGGTTGAATAGCCTGGTTTCAGCGCCAGTTCAATATTTTCAATTCCAGGCCCCTTGTCATCAAAAGTAATAATTATTAATTCCGGTGAGATCTCACATCGCAACGTTGCGCTTTTAGCATACATAACAACATTCATTTCAGCTTCATAAGTTGCAATAGCAATTCGCCTTAAAACATCCTGGGGAATACCAATCTGTTTCAAACTATCTTTTATCTCACAGGATGCTTCTCCGGCTCGACTAAAATCCCATCCTTTTATGGAGTATTCTTGAATTAAAACATCGTTTTCAATCATTTCGTTTATGAAAGTTCCTTACTTGCTCGGTGACACCGCTCAATCCTTTTGCATATAATAATCCCGAGGCGTCGTACATACAATAGTTTGTTGTCATCAAGGGAATCTGTTTTTTAAGTGCGAATTCGATTATTTCATTTTCCGGTCGTTTGCCACGAACAAAAACCACGCCGACAGCATCAGCTATTTCCACTGTTCTGATAGTTTGTTGGTTTGTTAATCCGGTTAATATTAATGTGTTTGGGGAATGAAAAGCGAGGACATCACTCATTAAATCTGAAGCACATGCAGAACTGACATCTCTGGACAAATCTACATTTAGAGTTAACAATTCAGCTTGAAGTGTTTTTTGAACCTCTAACAAAGTCATTTATCTACCTCAAGAAAATCCCGTTCAATCAATTCTGTTATTGGATCAAGATAAATTAAGATTTATTATAACCAATTTTTTTATATTTGTCAAGTACTATTTCAGGTTAAATTTGATTAATTGTAATAAATTGACTGAAATTTTCGTTTTTATGTTGATGTGAGGTAGTTATAAAAATACGGTTAAGAATTGTGTTTGATCGAATTAAGAAACGGGTAAGTTATTTAATAATTAATCATAATTGAGAATTGAGAACAACCAATTGAGAATTATGAATGAAAAGACTAACCGTTTTGCCTTATGTTAATGTCATTGAGCTACACCCGTCTCCGAAACCCCTCCCCCAACACCTCATGCACATTATTAATAATCACAAACGCCTGCGGGTCTATTTCTTTTACAATATCAGTAAGCAGAGTTGTTTCCTTTCTGGTAATTACAGTGTAAATAATTTCCCGGTCCACATTTTTATATAAGCCGCGACCTTTCAACGAAGTGGCGCCGCGGCTCATTTCATCCATTATTGCCTCGCCTATTTCTTTCGATTTTGGTGAAATGATGATGGCAGCTTTTGCGTAATCAAAACCCTCAATAATCGCATCGATCAACCGCGATGAAATAAATAGCAGAATAAATGCGTACAAGGTGAGCGTTAAAGCCGGTTTCACCACAGCCAAACCTTTTAATTGAAGAACAACTCCGGCAAAAGATATCACCAAAAAATCAATAAACATGATCGCCTGCCCCGGTTTCCAACCAAAACGTTTTTGCATAACTGCGGCTGCAATATCAGACCCGGCAGTAGTTCCGCGAAATTTAAAAACTATTCCCAATCCAATACCAAGCAAAACCGCGCCAAAAAGAACCGTTAAAATAAAATCATTGTTGTACAGGTTTTGAATTGCATCAAGCTTTTGCAATGCGATAAATCTGAAACCGGGAATATTGCCCCTGAGCAAATCAATAAAAAATGAATTCAACGTAAAACCGATAAAAGTTCTTATACCAAACCGGCTGCCCAATTCTTTCAAACCCCAGATAAAAAGCGGTATGTTAAACACCCACATCATCAAGCCAACCGGGATACGATAATCTGAAAAATAGTGAACCGTCATTGCCAACCCACTGACACCGCCTGGCACCACCTTGGCATCAACCAGGAAGACACCGATGCCAACTGACATGACAAATGCCCCGATGGTGATAGCGATATAATCACGAATTTGATGTCTGGTTTTTTTTGAAATTTTCATTTGAATGTTCCTTGAATATAAAATAAACGATTAGTACCTTTGTTCAGCAGGAGGTTATATTATTTTTTATGACAAAATAATGGACGACAAAATGATCCCTCCCTCCAATCCCGTTTTTTATTTTTATGTCAAAATATTTACAGTCAACCTGTCCGCTTTCTTTTTGGCGGAAATGATTTTAAAAATATAATAAATATAAGAAATCTAATTAATAAAATCAATAACTACTATGAATGGAGAATTCGCCATGGAGAGCCTAACCGATAAAATCCGTTGGGTTCTTTCATCCGTTGGAAAAAACTAGCCTGTTTGTCGAGAATTTTCAATATTCAAAAATTAAGAAAAAAAACAATGAAAGTACTAACAAATTCCGTGTGCGTTTTTAATCCGTGTGGCAAAAGTTTTTAAAATAAATGTTGAATTTTAAGAAAAAGAATCGTATATTTAAAATTAATTTCATTTTTAAAAACAAAGGAAAACAGTGTTAAGACATCGAAGACGCACAGCACAGGATAAAAAAAATAATGTTATTGAGTGGGAAAATTTTTCCAACCTGAATGAAAAAATCGAAAGCAAACAACATCAAAAGGAGTTAAAATTAGAAATTCAACATTTACAGTTGGAAAAAAAATTGAACTACCAAATCAGGCGCTATATTGACAAACGGCTCAATCAATTAAATGATCAGGCAAAACCTGAGGAATAAACCTGAAATCTGAATCGGATTAAAGAACAACTGAAATACAAATATGTTTAAAAAACCGGATTTTATACTGTTACATGCCCCTGCAATTTACGACTTTCGAAAGCACCCCACCCTGCTGGGGCCCATAAGCGATGTAATTCCTTCAACCCCGATCTTTGAAATGTATCCCATTGGCTTCTCATCCATTGCTGAACACCTGGGTAAAAATGGTGTTCGAGTCCAGATCATGAATTTGGCATATCGGATGCTTGAAGATGCAAAATTTGATGTGGAAAAGAAAATCGCAAAATTGAAACCGACAGCGTTTGGAATCGACCTTCATTGGCTGGTACATGTTCAGGGCAGTTTGGAGATCGCCAAAATATGTAAAAAATATCATCCCGAAATACCGGTCATTTTTGGCGGCTACTCATCCACTTATTTTCATGAAGAATTGATTCGATATCCACAAGTTGATTTTGTCGTAAAAGGTGATTCTACGGAAGAGCCTTTGCTCCAATTGATGCGGAGTTTGAAAAATAAAAATGATTTTTTTTCCATTCAAAATCTTACCTGGAAAGAAAATAAAAATACGGTATTTTCAAATCCCATTGAATATATTCCTGAAAATCTGAATACCCTTACCAATAATTATAAAAATCTTTTTAAGTTAGCCATAAAAAATCTTGACCCCAAAAGCATGACAGCAATTCGCGACTGGTGGCGCTACCCAATTACAGCCGTGATGACATGTCGCGGCTGCGTTCAAAACTGCACCATTTGCGGCGGTTCAAAATATTCGATGAAGCATTATTGCGACCGTTCGAAACCATCATTTCGCGATCCGGAAAAAATTGTCAAAGATATTGAAGAAATTACCAGGTTTACCAACGGTCCTATATTTGTAATTGGTGATTTGAATCAACAGGGGACTGAATATGCGGACAAGGTGATAAGCGGTTTGAAAAAGTTGAATTTTAAAAATGAACTGGTATTTGAAATTTTTAAACCAGCCACCGAAGATTTTTATGAAAAGTTAGCAGATGCAGTGCCCAATTTCAACTTTGAATTTTCACCGGAATCTCATGATCCCGCAATCAGGAAAAAAAGCGGTAAACATTTTTCAAACGAAGCAATTGAATCAAATATTAAATGGGCGCTCGAACGCGGCTGCAAAAAATTTGATATTTTTTACATGATTGGATTGCCGCAGCAAACACCGGAATCTGTTTTAGAGACGGTTGAATATTGCGACTACTTATTGGAAAAATTTGGAACAAAGCTGATCCCGTTCATTTCCCCGCTCAGTCCATTTCTCGATCCCGGAAGTTTAGCCTTTGAAAAGCCGGAAAAATTTGGCTACAAAATATTGTTCAAAACCTTAGAAGAATTCCGCCAGGCATTATTAAAACCAAGCTGGAAATATTTTCTCAACTATGAAACTGAATGGATGAACCGCGACCAGATTGTTGATATTACCTATCAAGCCGGGCAGCGTCTATCCGAAATAAAATTTAAGCATGGCCTTATTGATAAGCAAACCCATGATAACATTTGCTGTAAAATAAAGCTGGCAATTGATTTGTTAAAACGGATTGATGAAATTTGTCCGGCGCCCAATTCGCAAAAATGTTGGGATAAATTGAACACTTTGGAATTAAAAATGGATAGAGATAGTATTTCTACCATTTGTGAAAAAGAAGAATTAAAGTGGCCAATTTGGAAAAACCAGTTAAAAATAATGAATATCATTAAAGCGATTCTTTTCGAATGATGCTTGATGCTGGTTTCTGGATTCTGGTTGCTGGATGCTGGTTTCTTGTTTCTATATGCTGGATATTTGATACTGGATGAAAAAATAATTTATCTTCAAATAAAATAAAAAGCAGATTCAAAATAACTTTAAAGCTTTTTCGTTGCTGTTCTTTTTTCGTTGCAAATTTTTGAAAACTTTTTTCGTTGCAAAATTAATTATTAACTAACTTATAAAAACTATTTGGAGAAAAAATGAACAAAGTAAAATTATATTTGATGGAATTACGGGCGCCGTTTTTTACAGCGACAATTGTGCCAATTCTTTTGGGTACTGCAATTGCGTATAACCTAAACAGCGCTTTTAACTGGTCTTATTTTTTATTGACATTATTGGGTGGATTGTTATTACATGGCGGCTCTAATGTAATCAATGATTATTTTGATCATAAATCGAACAATGATGAATTGAACAAAGAATTTGTCAGACCATTTACCGGCGGCAGCCGGATGATTCAGGAAAAATTATTAACACCAAAAGAAGTGTTGGTTGAAGCAATAGTTTGTCTTGTTTTGGGCAGCGCTATTGGCATTTATCTAACTATTAAAATCGGCTGGGTTATTTTAGCCATTGGGATTTTCGGTGTTTTTTCGGCAGTTTTTTATGTCGATCCAAAAGTGAAATTAGTCAGCAGAGGCATTGGTGAATTATTCATCGGTCTTAATTTTGGAATTGCCATGACTTTGGGCGCCTATTACGTGCAAACCGGTTTATTCTCATGGATTCCCATTATCGCTTCAATACCGGTGGCTATTCTAATTGCTGCATTATTATACATCAACGAATTCCAGGATGCTAAAGCTGATGAAGCCGTTGGGAAAAATCATTTGGTCATACGGTTGGGTAAGAAACGGGCTGTTACCGGGTATGTTTTGTTGATGATAGCAACCTATCTTGCAGTCGTGATAGGCGTAGTAACAGACAGCCTGCCGCCGATTACGCTTATTGCTTTATTGACAATGCCGATTGCATTCAAAGCGATCAAAGTAGCGCAGGAAAATTATGAGGACAGCGCCAAATTAGTGCCAGCAAATGTCAGTACGATTTTGAACCATCTTTTGACCGGTTTGTTGTTGATCGTTAGCTTTTTTGTTGATAAATGGATTTAACAAGAAATATTTTTCTGCCCCGAAGACACCAAGATTATTATACCCGAAGGGTACACGAAGAAAAATAGGTGAATCGATTCAAAAGAATCATCGTTTATTTTTTTAAACTTAGAGTCTTTGTGTCTTGGTGGCAATTTTTTTTTTAACTCTCACTGAAATCAGAAATCAGGAGTTAATGTTGGCAGAAAATAAAAAAATAGCGCTTAAAAAAATTGGTAAAAACAAAGACATTATAAAAATACAATTCTACAAATCAATTCATAAAAATGAATTACACACCTACCTGGCAGCAGCAATTAGCAAATGTTTTACCAATGATTTTTTCAAAATACTACTTGATATGACAAACATCGATGAGCCCACAATTAAATTTATCGCAACTTTGGTCGAAGCAACTGCCAAAGTGAGAACCAAAAACGGTGATGTGAAACTCATCAACATTTCCAACCAGGCAAAACAAATGATTCTTTCCTTTAATGCCTATTCCTATTTGTCCGTTCCAAAAGCAGAGTGAAAGGTAATTGGGTAACCAGTTTATTGGGTAATTGGGAATTTATGCTGACAAATTATTTATTACCCAGTTTCCTAATTACCTAATTACCCATTTACCCTATTACCAATTTACCTAATTCCCCAAAACCTTCTCCACCTCTTCCACATCATTAAAATGGATCGTCTTATCTTTTAGGGTCTGTGTTGTTTCATGACCTTTTCCAAGAATCAAAATGATATCACCTGAAACCGCTTCTTTAATTGCAAATTCAATCGCCTCGCCGCGATCAACCACATGATGAATTTTTGAGTTTTTAATTCCACATTCAATATCAGAAATAATTTGCCGCGGATCTTCGTTTCGGGGATTATCCGCCGTCAAAACCACCATATCACTGTATTTATCAGCCACTTCTCCCATGAGCGGGCGTTTCTCTTTGTCACGATCTCCGCCGCAGCCAAAAACTGTAATCACCCGGTTGGGATTCAGGCTTTTTGTCAATCCCAAAACTTTTTCCATTCCATCGGGAGTGTGAGCATAATCAACAACCACAGAAAAATCCTGACCTTTGTCAATTAATTCAAACCTGCCGGCAACGCGGATATTTTCTTCCAAACCCTTTTTAATCGTTTCGAGATCAAATCCCTGGGAAACAGCCACGGCTACTGCTGCCAGGCTGTTATAAACATTAAATAATCCTACTAATTTTTGATTGATATTAATTTCACCAACCGGTGTAATCAACCTGTATTTTGTACCTTTGATCGCAAGGTCGATTTCTTTCGCCATTATGTCAGCCTTTTTATTGATAGCAAAAGAAAGCTGTTTTGCGACGGAAACATCTAAAAATTCTTTGCCATGGGGATCATCAATATTTGCGATAGCGTGGTCATCCGGCTTCAACCATTGAAAGAGCCGTTTCTTTGTTTGAAGATAAAGATCCATTGTTTTGTGATAGTCCAGGTGATCCTGGGTAAGATTCGTGAACAGACCAACATTATAATTCACTCCTTCAACCCGGAAAAAATCAATGCCGTGCGACGAAACTTCCATGGCGCAATATTCAACATTCTCATCAACCATATTAGTGAAAATTTCCTGGAGGTCCGGCGGTTCCGGGGTAGTATCTTTTGACTGATAAATTTTTCCATTAATTTTATAATTAAGCGTGCCGATAATTCCAGCCCGGTGTTTTTGCAGCAGAATGCTTTCAACAATATGCGTTGTTGTTGTTTTTCCATTGGTGCCGGTAATGCCAATCATCTTCATTTTTTTTGATGGGAAATCATAAAATTTATTCACCAGAATCGCAAGCGTATATCGTGAATCCGGTACAACAATTTTAACAACCGAATCTGGCAAATCCATGTCGCGCTGAATCACAATAACCTTTGCGCCGGCTTCGATTGCTTCATTTACTTTGTCATGTCCATCGGGAATTTCAATTTTATCCAACTGGGTGTAAATATTGATTGCCACGAATATAAAATCTTTTTCTAACCTCATCGGATCATAAACAATACCCTGAATGTCGATATCATCAATATTCCCTTTAATTGTTTTTTCTTCCAGTTCATTTAATAATTCGGTTAATTTCATTTTCACCTCTTTGTACTTTTTAGTTTGAGTAGGTTTTAAGACTTCTATTTTTTAAAGTTTTATATTTTTCAAGAACCTGTTTTTTATTTATTTTCTCTTTGTCAAGAAACATTTCCAAATATCCCAGACCATAGTCCCAAGCCTGCAATTCAAAAAGAACTTTTTCTTCCCCTTTGTCCTTGTTGATTAATTCATAAAAATCAAATTCAGATTCAAATAACGACTTTTTATCCCACTGCAAATAATGCCCAACTTCATGAAACAACAAACACAAGGATTCAGTAAAATCCTTCGCTCCTTGTTCATAATAAAGATGAACAAAAGGATATTTTTCATTTGGCGGATAAAAGAATGCCACTGGGGATTGGAGCGGAATTAATTTGATCTCCAAATCCGAAAACATGTCCCAACAAAGAAATGCTTTTGCCTGAAACAAAACCGACCGGTTTATCATTAAATGGATAACTCTTTTTGGGTAATATTTTGAATTTTTAAAGCCGCTAATTTAGTTAATTAATTATTTTAAGTCAAGGAATTTTTGATAGGCAAAGGTAAAGGCGAAGCTATAGTAACAGGTCAAGTTCAAGGTCGAGATCGAAAAAAGTATTTGCACACAAATTTTCGCTGAATTTCAATTTTACTTTGCCTTTACCTCTACCTTTACCTTCCCTTTTTCTTGACCTTGATCTCGAACTTGACCTATCTTTTTGAAAGGAAACACAAGTGCCGGAATTACCAGAAGTCGAAACCATTGTCAGACAATTGCGCAAACAATTAGTTGGACAGCAAATTAAAAAAGTCAAGATATTGAGACCGAGTCAGTGGAAACAAAATAATCCAAAATCGGTTGAAAAAGTTCTGAAACACAAAACAATCCAATCAATAAATCGCCGGGCTAAATTCATTTATATTGATTTTGAAGATGACTGTCAATTGGTTATTCATTTACGAATGTCGGGGAAGCTTATCTGGTCAGATAGTGATCCAAAAATTGATAAATACAGCCGAACAATTTTTTATTTTACTTCCGGCAGCAGTTTACAATTCAATGACACCCGGGCATTGGGAACGCTTGTTTTTTTACTCCCTGAAAAAAAAGACAACTGGCAGACAAAACTTGGACTTGAGCCTTTGGGAGAAGATCTGGATTTTGAAAAATTACAGGAACTGATCCAAAAATCCAAGTTAGACATGAAATCATTTTTGCTTGACCAGTCTAAAGTAGCCGGCATTGGCAATATTTATGCCGGTGAAATTCTATTCCTCGCTGGAATTCATCCTGAGCGAAAAGCGCTTACCTTAACAGAAAAAGAGATCGAAAAACTCCGAAACACCATTACGCTTGTGTTACAATTAGCAGTGGATAAGATGGGCACATCACTGGGAGACGGCGCTTCCAATTTCCGCAGCCTGTATAATATTGAAGGCGAATTTCAAAAAATGATTATGGTTTATGATCGTGAGGGTGAACAGTGTTTTAAATGTAAAGCTCCGATTTTTCGGATAAAGCAGAAAGGGAGGAGTAGCTATTTTTGTGGGGAATGCCAGCAGTGATTTCGGATTTATACCCTTCGGGCACAGGCGAATGCGGAATGATAGTTCGATTTCGGATTTACGAATGCAGATTTCGGAATATGTTGTCTTGTCCTGAAAAAATACAGAATAATTCCGAAATCATAAATCGGAAATCGATAAAGCCATTTTTTACTTGCTTTCTTCAAAATATTTGTTATATTTATAATAAGAACTGATTAATTTAGGAGTACGGCATGCCAGTATTAACAATAGAAAAACCACTTAAACAAGTATTGGGTGATGAAGGCAGTGATTCTCTCGTTAGGTTATTGAATCAAATTCAGAAAGAACAAAAAGAAGATGTTCTGGAGTTTGTCGAAGAAAAATTTGAAAGAAGATTGTCAGAAGAAATTTCCGGGATTAATGAACGGATAACTGAAGAAATATCCGGACTGAGAGGGGAAATGAAAAAAGAAATTGCGAGCGTGCGAATTGATATGCACAAAAATCATGCGACTTTACTAAAGTGGATGATAGGTTTCTGGGCTACTCAAATTGCTGCAATAATAGGATTGCTAATTGCGTTTCTTAATCAATGAGTGGGTTGCATTCTTAAAAATATTTGTTATATTTATAATACGAACTGACTAATTAAGGAGCAAGCCATGCCAGTAATTACAGTTGAAAAACCACTTAAACAAGTATTGGGTGATGAAGGCAGTGATTCTCTCGTTAGGTTATTGAATCAAATTCAGAAAGAACAAAAAGAAGATGTTCTGGAGTTTGTCGAAGAAAAATTTGAAAGAAGATTGACTGAAGAAATATCTGGACTACGAGGGGAAATGAAAGAAGAAATTGCGAGCGTGCGAGTTGATATGCACAAAAATCATGCGACTTTGCTAAAGTGGATGATAGGCTTCTGGGCTACTCAAATTGCTGCAATAATAGGATTGCTAATTGCGTTTTTAAATAAATGATTGTCGTGTTATTTTTTCAAAAGTTATTTTCTTCATTTGATTTCATCTAACCTACGGTAACCAGGTTTTGTTTTTGTGTTACATTATCTATCGCCTTTAATAAACGCTCCCGATTTGCTGATGATCGCAATAAATATGCTGTTTCATCTTCTTCAATCTGTCCGGCTTCGCTAACAGATATTTCAATCTCTTCGTTTTGATACATTTCTTTTAAAGCTAATAAAAAACGATCGTCCAATTCTGTGGCTTTCATTTTATAAATTGTGTACATCAGTTTACTCCATTGTTGTTTAAAAATGCTATACGGTTCATTAAATTCATCTAAAATATTATAAAAAATTTATTTTTGAATGTCAATTAAAATTTCAACTTTAACTGATATGATAAAAACTTAATACTCATTTTTCTTTCAACTTTTTTGTTAATAAATTTTTCTTTAATCATTTTGACAGCAAATTATTTTGCCATTTTTTGCTTGCATTCTTAAAAATATTTGTTATATTTATAGTACGTATCTACTAAATAAAGGAGCACGTCATGCCGGTATTAACAGTTGAAAAACCATTGCAAAAAGTATTAGGCGATGTTGGTGTTGATTCATTAATCAAATTACTCAACCAATCCCAAAAAGAACAAAAACAACATATTTTAGAGTTTGTTGAAGATAAATTTGAAAGAAGATTAACAGAAGAAATTTTCGGGGTAAAAGAAAAAATAACCGAAGAAATTTCTGGTGTTAACGAACGGATTACAAAAGGAATTTCCGGAATGAATGATCGGATTACAAAAGAAATTTCCGGTGTCAATGAAAGAATGACTCAAATGGAGAAAAATTTGCTTGTAAATGATCAGAAAATACATTCAAAATTGTTGATATGGATGTTTGTATTCTGGATTACTCAAATTGGTACCATTGCAGGATTGATAATTGCTTTTTTAAAATGAAAACTTATCAAGATATAATCATGTACCCAAAAGAAAAACCTAAAGCAATACTGCTGTTATTTCCATTTATCGCATTATGGAACTTCTTCTCCTTTTTACACGAAGAAGAAGACCAACCTATTGGATTTATGATGGGAATGACGATTGTTAATGCTGGTATTCTTGCTGCCACTAAAATTGTCGTTATTGGTATCATTTTTATTTTTGTTGGAATCTTTTTTGTGGTGCGTAGTCTGTTTTAATATTGTCAAATTATCTTTTATGGTAGCCAATTCTACAAAATCTTCAAAAGCGCTTTTTTCAAATGTTATATTTTTCATTCAACTTCATCCAAGCCCACTGTTACCAGGTTTTGATTACGCACAACATTATCAATAGCGGATAACAAACGTTCCTTATTTGCATTAGACCGCAATAAATATGCTGTTTCATCTTCTTCAACCTGTCCGGCTTCATATTTGCAAAAATAATTCTCTAATTATCCTGCCACCAAATTATCCTGTCATTTTTTGCTTGCTTTCTTAAAAATATTTGTTATATTTATAATACGAACTGACTAATTAAGGAGCAAACCATGCCAGTATTAACAATAGAAAAACCACTTAAACAAGTATTGGGTGATGAAGGCAGTGATTCTCTCGTTAGGTTATTGAATCAAATTCAGAAAGAACAAAAAGAAGATGTTCTGGAGTTTGTCGAAGAAAAATTTGCAAGAAGATTGTCAGAAGAAATTTCCGGGGTCAAAGAAAGGATAACGGTAGAAATCTCTGGGGTGCGAGAAGTATTTCCAGGGTGCGGGTGGACAACCACAAAAGTCAAGTAAGTTTACTAAAATGGCTGATTGGCATTGGGATTACTCAAATTGCTACTGTAGCAGGATTGTTAATCGCGTTTTTAAATAAATGATTGTCGTGTTATTTTTTCAAAAGTTATTTTCTTCATTAAATTTCATCCAAGCCTACCGTAACCAGGTTTTGATTTTGTGCCACATTATCAATCGCCTTTAATAAACGCTCCCGATTTGCAGATGAACGCAATAAATAAGTTGTTTCATCTTCTTCTACCTGTCCGGCTTCACTCACAGATATTTCAATCTCTTTGTTTTTAAACATTTCTTTGAGCGCCAATAAAAAACGATTGTCCAATTCATTGGTTTTCATTTTATAGATTGTGTACATCTGACTGCTCCATTTTCTACTTAAAAAACAAATTGTTCTTTTAATACCTGAAGATATTCTACAAAATTTGTTTTTGAATGTCAATGAAAAAGTAAGGTGAAATTAAATTTAACAAAATAATTATCTCCGACCTATCCGGTACGTGCCACTGTTTTAATAATATGGTCTTTTTAATAAAAATAATATTTTAATCATTCTGCCAGCAAATTATCCTGTCATTTTTTCTCCACATCAACTCCCCGCAAATAATCCATTCCCTCAACAAAAACAATCCAATTTTAATAACTTTTCTTTTGTAAAATTTTAATCTAACCATCAATGCTGTTTGCTTTGGTGCTTTTTGTTGAGGAATTGATACTAAAATTTCCTGAATTGTTGAATAATTGATAATAACCGACTTTTTAATTTCTTTTTCCACAAGGGTTACTTATTAATAAATTTAAAGTTAAAGAACTAACAATCTTTTGGCATTAGATTTGGATGTTAGCAATTGACGAATTACTATTCAACAGCACTACCGGAAATAAGAAAAACTGAATGATAATTTGTTAAATTCACAACCAACTCACTTCTAATACTATTCCAAATGAATCAAAAAATAAATAACAAAGATCCGACTCAATTTTAGGATTGCTCAGATAACATTTTAATCATTCAAAACTAATAACTATATCTTTTAATAAATTATTGGAGACATGAACATGAATTTAAATCGATCTTTAATTATCCTTACAATTGTACTTCTCTTATCTTTTTCTTCAATTCTGGCCCAACAAGAAAAAATCATCTATTCATCATCCAGAGCAGGAACTAAAGATATTTGGATGTGCAATCCTGATGGTACGAACCATGAACGATTAACAAACAAACCAGGTAAAGAACATTGTGCTCGCTTATCACCTGATGGGACAAAAATACTTTATCAATATGTTAATGGTAGCAATTCAACCATTAGAATAATGGATGTCGATGGATCAAATGACCGCGAACTTACACCAAATACAAATAGATGTAAATTGGGGCAATGGTCACCAGACGGTACAAAGATTATTTATCACAGAGAGACCGGTTATTGGCAAGGTAGTATTTACATTATTAACAGCGATGGAACAAAAAATCAACCATTTCTCAATCCATTCCCACCATATACAGGTGTATATCCATGGGATTGGAATTGTGATAAAATTGTATTTCAAGCTTCTTATAGTCATTCCGGTAATAATCGCCTTTTTATTGTTAATGATGATGGATCAAATAAATACCAATTAACAACTCGTCATAGTTCAACGGGCCATATTAGCCCAGATTGTAAAAAGATTGTTTATTACAGTAGTTCTTCTGGCATACGTATCGCAGATATTGACGGTTCAAATGATAACCTTCTCTATGCAAAGTATCTTGGTCGTGGTATGAGCTTGTCACCTGATGGCAATAAATTAGCTTTTGTGGCTCTGGAAAGTGCTAGTTCACCTACGAATCAAACTAATATTTTTTTAATCAACTTGGATGGCACAAATCAAATACAATTGACAAACACGAATGATATTTATGATGTTGATGACTGGGTACGTTGGAAGAAAAAAATAATTCAAATAGCATTGGATATTAAACCAGGTTCATATCCCAATCCACTTAATGTAAAAAGTAAAGGCGTCCTACCTGTAGCAATACTTGGCGCACAAGATTTTGCTGTAAATGACATCAATATCTCTTCAATTGAATTAGAAGGAGTAGCGCCCACCAGATATAGCTTTGAAGATGTGGGGACTTCCGATATTGATTTGGAAAATCCTTGTCATGCAACAACACAAGGCGCCGATGGGTTCATGGATTTAAGTCTTAAATTTGATACCCAAGAAATTGTTTCTGCGTTAGGAGTTGTCGAAGACGGTGAAGAAATAGTGTTCACCGTCACTGGTGAACTAAATGATGGAACTCCTATCAAGGGAAATGATTGCGTTGTGATATTGGTTAAGGGAAAGCTTAAAAAACAAGTTGCAAATAATACCGATTTAACATCAGCCAGTTTTAATCTCTCTCAGAACTATCCTAATCCATTCAATCCCTCAACGACCATCAGCTATTCAATACCAACAGATTGTAATGTAACATTGGAAGTTTACAATTACCAGGGGCAGAAAATTGATGAATTAATTGCTGGGATGAAGTCTGCGGGATTTTATGAAACACGGTGGAATACAAATGTTGCATCCGGAGTTTATTTTTATAGAATTGAAGCGATACCTGCGGATAATTCAAAGGATTCTTTTGTTGAAATTAAAAAAATGATACTCACAAGATAGAATAAATCACAAAAAAAGTTAATTCTTTTTTGCACCAAACGACGATACCTTTTCTTTTTAAAGAATTGGTATCGTCTTTTATTTTCTATTCATAAGAAATTCCCCTTGATTATGCAAATATTTAAGATTATATTTGAGAAACGACAGGAAGATAAAACAATTATTATCATGAAAATTTCACAAACAATTTTATTTTTTATTTTATTCCCAGCTTTTGTTTTTTGCAATACTACAGAGCAAAATTCCCCCGATAAATATCCCGACATGCCTTATGTTTTAGAAAAACAATTCGGCATAGGCTCAAAATATTTTTCACCAACCGATGTTGATAGAGACGGCATAGACGAATATCTGTATGTCAATGATCTCAGACAAAGAGGAGATTTAGCCTTTAATATGACCTTGTACCGTGAACCGAATGAATTTAATATATTCCAGGTAAATTTCCCCAAAGGTGAAGTAACATCTACACCATTTACCTTTTGGACGAAAAATGAAGAGTTAAGAATTCTTGTCCCATTGTCACTAAATAATAAAGCCTATTTATGCGTTTACAATGCAAAAGGAGACAGCCTGGGGCGTTATGAAATAAGCGGGGGAATTGACAGAAACGATAATGGTATTTGGGATGGAGGAATAAATCCAGTAGCAGTAGAAGATTTTAATGATGATGGTATGCTTGATGTGCTTATTACGCTTCACGCGTATCATGATCTGCACCCGCGAGGGGTTTGTGCATTTGATCTGAAAGACAAACAGAAAATTTGGGAATTCCCTGGCGGTGCATATATTACGAATGCAGTAATTGCGGATATAACCGAAAATGGTGAACCGGAAATAATCATGGGCTCTGCTACTGTGGATAATGGAAGTACTGCTAACGGAACGAATGATGGACAGAGTTACCTGTTAATTCTTGATAAAAATGGTAAACTAATTTCAAAAAAAGATTGGGATGAATTTACTTCTTGTACAGTTAAAGTATTGGATTATGATGGAGATGGAAAATTTGAGTTAGCTAGTAAATTATCATATAATAAACTCGATGAAATTGAAAAGGGAAAAATAACCTTATGGGACAGTCCCGAAATTACAGTAAAAAAAGAATTTTTTGGACATTTCTCAAGTATAGAAGCGAAAGATTTAAATAAAGACGGGAAAGATGAGATTATTGTTGCCAATCGATTGGAAAAACGTATCTTTATCCTTGGTGAAAACTTAACGTTAATTATGGAAAAGGAAATACCGATCCCGCCAGGAAAATTACTCATCGAAGATCTGAATGCAGACGGCGCTTATGAAATAATTGTTTCTGGTCGTTATAAAACGATTGTATTTAATGATAAATTAAAACCGCTGGCACAAATTGATTTAGCTGGTAAGTTAGAGACTATAAACCAGGGCTATAAAAAACCAAAAATCCTAATAATTGCAAACGGTGCTTTTCTTTTAAAACCAAATACTGCATATTACAAAATTCGTCTCAACTGGTTTTTGTTAGGGATGATTTTGGGCGTTTTAATTTTTTCGTTAATCGTTTTCGGCTGCTTCCGTGCCCTACCCAAAAACCGTTACTTGAGATTATTTAAAGAAATATTAAATAATTTTGATTGCACTGCTATTCTGTTGGATAAAAAAGGCAAAGCCGTACTATCAAAAGGAAATATGAATGATTTCGTCACTGAAAAAAGATTAAGACTGCCCGGCTCATTTTACACTAAAATATTCAACAGAGAGAACAGGCAATTCATAAATTCGTCAATTGCTTCGCTATTAAAAACCGGCGATTTTAAACCTATCTCAAAAAGCAAAGAAGTGTTGCTAAAAGATGGCAGACGTTTTCAAATTGATATTCACCCAATTACCAGCAAAACAGCTAAACTTGCTTTTATTTTAGTTTGTTTTCAGGATATCAGTGTAAAGAAAGAAGGGGAACGGGCGATTGAGTGGGCTTCCATGTCACAGAAGCTGGCGCACGATATCCGCAATCCGTTGCACACTGTTTTTCTGACTTTGCAACGACTACAGATGGCATACCAGCAAGATAAAGTCAAAAATATCAAAACTTATGACCAATACACCAATTCTGTCATTGAAGATGTGGAACGGTTGCGAAAAATTGCCGACGGTTTTATGAAATTCACAAAGCAGAAACCGCCCGATTTGGAAATTATTTCGGCAGAAAAGTTGGTCAAAATAATTGAAGAAAAAACCAGGGAGTGGCTGCCCAAAAACATAAATTTCAAAATTGAGGCAGAAAAAGACCTGCCGGATTTATACGTTGACCCGGATCAAATGCAGCAGTTGTTTTTTAACCTGTTGGACAATGCCAATAAATCCATGAAAGGCAAAGGCCGATTATTTTTGAGAGTAACCACCGCCGAATGGATTAACGCGAATGAAGTAAATGGAAGCGGGAGAGTTGTTGTATTTGAAATAAGTGATACCGGATGCGGCATTCCCGAAGACAAAATTTCCGAATTGTTCAAACCCTATTTTTCATTGCGCGAAGGCGGCACCGGGCTTGGGTTAACGATAGCCAGAAACATTGTTGAAGACCATGAAGGGAAAATATCCATCCGCAGCAAAGAAGGTGTTGGCACTACTGTGAAATTTGAGCTGCCTGTTTATCATTTGGATTGTTCACGATCAAAAATTTAATTAGACAGGATAACAGGATATTTCCTAAGTAAAAACAAGTCTTTTTTTTAAAAAGTTATCAACA
>JACKQG010001700.1_pt1 | contig 29899 bp, 32 predicted proteins | sample 8237621 | NCBI WGS metagenome assembly JACKQG01 (sample SAMN15677084, study PRJNA649215) | marine metagenome | biome: marine; feature: Black Sea; material: saline water; isolation source: suspended particulate matter (SPM) from the Black Sea western gyre | collected 2013-06-09/2013-06-10 | depth... | reverse complement strand
CGTCAAAGGAACGCCGCTTGATCATGTTCCCATACACCACATTTGACTATAACTCGTCGGAATGGGCGGCAACGCCAGAGGTTCAGAGTTGGCAACTTGCTCCAGTGATTCCTTAACCCCTTCCAAATATTCATCGACCGGCTTATCACCCACCCGCCACTCATTCAAAACTTCCCCAGCTAACCAGGTGCCATATACTGTTGTCATAGCAACCCCAACCGATGCAAGACTCGCAAGTAAAACTGATGTGTTGACAGCTAACGTAGAAAGAACTGCAGTTAGGCTTCCAATGCCTAAAGTAAATTCCAAGGCGTTTAGATCATTTATGTTCATTCTTAGAGTGTTAAAGTACTCCTCAGACACTTCATTCAAGTTTTGATTAATAATTTCCGCTTTTGTCCGAACCTCTTCCAAAGATTTCAGATAACTTTCATTTGCCTGTTTTGCCGCATCGGTAAACTGGTCATCAAATTGAACCACGACCTGCGTTGTTACGGTTGTATTAGCCATTTTTGAATTCCTGAAAGAGTGTTTCTTTAAAACAATTAGTCAAATATGCTATGATTCGGTTAACCGATTTGGAGTAATGCCCATGGCCCTGACCCAATGTATTGCCTGCAGAAAAGAAGTCGAGGAAACCATCCCCGCTTGCCCTTATTGTGGAACCTTGAGCCCAAAAAGGATCATGCTGGCCCCTTGCAGAATTTGTGGAGAAGACGTTGGAATAAACGCCCACAGATGCCCCCATTGCACAAGCCCTACTCCATATAAAAAAAGGTTTTTACGGGACTATCTTTTATTGATTCTGCCAATTTTATTGGCTTATTATTTATTTAATGTTGGTAAGCCCGAGTCTTCAGTTAACCTTAGTGAAGTAATGACTTTGGCATATTTGTTTTTAATATGGTTCTATTTTCAAAAATTAAAAGATTCCACAGGTTTAATGAAATTATTTCCCATATTTTTCCCTGGTGATAAAAGTTTTCCGGTTACCTCCTGTCTAAAATGCAAAATAAAATATTCATTGTATAAAACAGAAACCTGCCCCAACTGCGGGGAACCCGTTCCCAAAGATATTTAAAATAAAAAATTAAATTCTGTTATACAATTTTCCCAATCGGATATTTTTATCGGGGCTGGTTATATGGCTATTTGGAAATGGTTTATTGACAACGATGATGACTTTTGCAGGAAAGGCAAAGTCAAAACAAGGCATGCTATCTGTGTGCATTGCAACACATGGTTCCCGTGTACAGAAAATAACAAACTACTTGCATGCATTGTTTTTTTAATTTTTATTTCTATAGCATTGAATATATTATAATTTAGCTGTCCGATTTGGAGTAATGCCCATGGCCCTCGTTCCCTGCATTGAGTGCAAAAATTTATTTAAAATGAACAACTCCCCCCTTCCCCATCACCCTTTAGGTGATAGAGGTCAGGAGGTTTGCCGCCCGTCAAGGAGGAGGTAACGGGCAATAATTTACTAATTTGGATGCTGAGTATTTTTAAGCGTCGTCATCCTTATGACTGCACCCCCCCCCTTATCAGGGGGATGTTTTCTATTTTGGTTTTTTTCACCACAGCTGACCGGTTTCTAGTTGGGTCCACCGTCACGATGGCGCCGAGTAGTTTGTAAGGATTCCAGAACTGCCACTGCCTTCCATTCTGTGAGATCCAGATCATTCTTTGCAAAAGGATAGCCAGCCTTTTTTAACAGCAACAAGTTTTCCAGATACGCCACCCAATTGCCAAAGTTTTGCGGGTAACGAGCGAGAATTTTTCGTGCCGGGTGGTTTTCGATATTCCATTCAGGGTTATCTGTTTCCTCGTGAACCCTTTTAAGAAATTTCTGGTGCCCTACTTCCAGCCCCGGCACATCATCCTGGAAGTAGCCAATCAGTTTTTTAACGTGGCTTGCTCCAGACTCGCAGACATTCCTTCAAACACCATCGCCGCCGCGCATTTGAACGAAGCCTGAACATACTTTTTCCAGTTTGGCACCGAAGGAGTCAAAGGTTTTTCATCCCCTGTTGCGGGATCGGTAAAAAAGACTTCTTCTTCCCCCTCTTTGGTTTTAATTTTAATGTCCAATAAAATGGTTTCGATAAATTCAATACGCGCCTGTGAGGAGTGATCATCGACATTGCCGGGAGAGACAAATTTAAACCGGTTTTTCAAAAACTGGCAATACTCCTCGGTCGTATAGTCCCGTAACATCAGAACAATAGATTCTCCGCAATAGGGAATTTCAACTCTTGTAACTCCCGGATTTATATTGATTGCCATTCTTTCCTCCATTAATTAAAGTCTTATTAAATTAGATATCCTGTCTGCTCATTGATCGTCTTGACGATCACCGAACCATAGGTTGTATCTTCCAATACCTGAAATTCGGCGTTCACTGTCACCACCTCTCCATCCCGGTCTTTTTTGGCTTCTTTGTAAACCACCTTGGGGAAAATAATGTCGCAGGAATAATTGAACGAGCCCGTTCCGCCCGGTATCACCGCCCCAGTGACAGGAATGTGCAACACATATTCGGTGCCGCTGACCAAGCCGGACTTATGACTGTCGTCCTGCATTTCCAAAACTGCTGACAGGCTTTGCTGAAACCGGTCGCCGCGTTCTGCCCGGGTGACATAACCAGAGCTGTCCCCCATTTCATAAAATGTTTGCGCCTGGTTATCCATAGTCCAGTCGAAGGACTGCAAGTCGGCTTTAAATGTTGTCGACGAACCGCCCACCGCGAGGTCGCCACCGGCCACAGTGCCTGAAAGGGAGCCGCCTCGGGTAAAATTAACATCCCCATATCTTAAATAAGATTCCCCAACCACTGTGGGTTTGGAGTCGGCATTGGGTTCTTCTTTACCCATACCGCCAAATTGAGTTTCAATCTTTACAAAGTCGCCGCGCGACCCACTTATCTTCACAGATTTTCCGAACAATCCGGAATATCGCTTATTAGCAATACCGTCATATTCCACCATCGTCACTGACGGTAGAGCAGTGTTTGTCAGGTCGCGTTCAATAAAATGCCGGTATACAGTGGGGTCATTGATATTATCCGGCTGGTCGGTGGTGACTTTTCCCATAACCAACGTTAGAAAATAAGCCAGATTATGCGGCATGGCCCGTTGTTGATGAGAACCATCCAGTTTCCAGTTGAGAATTTCCTGAATGGAAGGTTCGTTGAATCCGGTAGTCTCATTTTCATTAGTTTGCACTTCATTCGGTTGGACATCGGTGATGGGACCTTCAAAATTGAAAGCGGTAGAGAGCCCTGCCGCCGTCCCATAGCTGGTTTCTTTAGCGATGGAAAATCCGCGCCAACCTGTATTGATACGTTTCGTGGTCATAAAATATCCTCAAGGCGCAAGAGTCTACTGCTCCTGCTATTGATGTTATGATTAATCAATAAGGATTCTAATAATTTGAATTATTGATGAATCGTTAAAAGTTTACGGTCAATTCTATTTGTGCCGTTGTGGTGGAGATAAAATAATAATATTCGCCTTTTTTAAATTGTTCCTCGGTGGTGCTGACCTCGCGGACGAAACCACCAATCCCCAGGTCGGCACTGGAGCTTTTTTGTTTATCCAGAACTCTCTCGATATTCGCCACCAGAGAATGATGAACGTTCAACCCGGATTGAGCACCACGCAACCGCGTCACCGCAATCACCTGGGCCGGAACCGTTTCACGAATCTCGTTGGTGGCTCCTGGCTCCTGTTGTTTACCTTCGGCGTTGGGCACCACAGCAATGGCAGGAAGATCGGATGGAGAAAAAAACCGTGCGTCTTTCTCATCCTGAATAGAAAATCCGCGTTTATGAGTTTCAAGGGTCTTGACGTTGGCGGAATTGCCCACCCAGGAATCATTTTGCAGGGTGGTTTTAATGGCATTGCCAAAAGCGGTGTAGTCGGTCACTAATTATCTCCCTATAATATTACTAGTCCCTCTAATTAAACTTTCGTTTGAGGGCGGACTCAAAAATCTTTCCGGTGTCTTCAGCCGCCTCTTCCGTTGCGTCACCCAGCACCCGGAATGCGGGAGTGCCAGGGTGTTTGACTTCTTTTACCGGATGTTTCGCCCCCGGCCAGAACAAAAGTTTATTACCCCGAATGATATGCGGACGACTGCCAAATTCAATAATCCCTGCAATGGGTGAGTTGCTCTCCAGCTTGCCGGAAAAACCTCCATCCTGAAACTCAGACTTGATTGAGCGGAAATAATTTCCCTTGCCCATATTGGGTTTCCGAGAAGGGGATCGAACCCTATCCTTTGCCAGCCGTTCAGCGTTGAGCATCAATGTGCGGGCGGTCTCACGTGTTGCCTCTTTCATACCTTGAGACAAACTTAGAATATGCGTCCTTATCTTTTCAAAGGAAGCAAATTGAATTGAAATTGCCATAGGAGAACCGGTTTAAATTTTGAAAACTCTATAAGGTTCCCAAAGAACCATTACAGTGGGTGGAATGGGCACGCGGTTCAACTCCAGAAGTCCTGACGTGGATTCATCGGATTCGTACAGTTTTGATTTATTGGCAAACAACAATTTGATCCATTGCAGAATGCCCTGTTTGATCGTTTCTGGAACGCTGGAGGCATCGCCAAAACCGGCCACGAACTCGATCTCGATAGAATTAATTCTCCGCAAACCAGTGGGCCATGCATCGTTCAAGGCAATACGACCGGGAATGGATGCACCATCTACAAAATATTTGTCAGGATCAAGCGTGCTGACCGTATTGACAGAGTCATAGGACTTAATATGAGTTACAGACTGCAAAAGTGGAAGTGGAATAGAAAACATTGCACCTTCCGGGATTGAATCCAGCCACAAAGTCCATGTTTGGGTGATAAATGAACGCCGGGTCCAGGTTTCGGCTTTTTGCCGAATAGCGGTTACCAGTGAACTTATCAGCGCATCATCATCGTTATCAGTAATACGCAAATAGTTTTTAGCCTCAACAAGAGAAACCGGTTCCGAGCCTGGGGGATTTTTTATTTTTAAAGCCATATGAGGGTGCCTCTAGATTTTTTCTATTATGGTATTTACAACCGTCAAAAGAATATCTGCATCCGAGATAACTCTTTGCCAGCAAACAAAAGTTATTGCTTTTTGCCTCCTCGGCGATTGGGCAGAGAACCTCCGCTGGTAATTGGCAATGTCCTTATTTTGACGCCAATCGGCTTCTCGGCTTTAGGGGTTATTGCCCCTGCGGCTAGACGCTCCACGCCGAATGGTTTTATTTTCAGGAGCTTTGCTCTGGTTTTTCACACTCGTTTTAATGACCTTCTTCGCCCAGCGGTGCACAATAAAAACACGCGCCAATTCATCCGGCACATCCACCGTTTCACCACTGACATAAGTGTTGACGATGATTCCATCCAGAGAACCTTGCCGGGTTTTAAGCATTTTAATTTTCATGAATAATATCCAAAAGAATTCCCCTTCCCCTTAAATGGGGGAAGGGGAAGATAGTGATTAGTTAACGGGCGCCCGATGTGGCATTCCCCTCAACACCAGACTAGCGGCCTGGGCTCCGATAGTGGCTCCGGAAATAGTCAATACCGAACGCAGATAACGTTTTGCGCCTTTATATCCCACACGTTGATTGGTATCTGAAGCTAAATCGGACAATGCTCCCTCCTGATCGGCCGAAGCCACATTCGCCCAGGTAGAGTTATCATCCGATTCCTCAATCGTTGGGGTATGTGTACCATCTGTAACCGTACCCACACTGAAAACAACGGCAGAACCCTCGAAGCCTTGAAAGTCAACGCCCAGTCCGTTAATAGTTGCGGTGTAATCATCCGGGTCAATGGAGTTAACCGCATCTATAGAGTTTTTAAGATCTTTCATTATTTTCTCCGCATAATAAGGTTAATCACCCCAACCCTCTTTGATAAAGAGGGGGTCTAAATTCCCCCTTCTACGAAGGGGCCAGGGGATTTGATTTTTATTGCCGCCACTAGTTCTCCGGTTATGCGGCGGTTTTTTGAACAGCGAAGGCTTCAAAGTTAGCCACATCACCTCCGGTGCGCTTCGTGGTATAAAACAATACGAAAGGCTTGGCACTGAAAGGATCGCGCAGAACCCGCAATCCCATTCGGTCAACAATGGTGTAAGCCTGCCTGAAATCCCCAAACGCTACAGACATGGAATTGGCCGCCACTTGCGGCATATCTTCCATGCGCTCGATCGGATGACCCAGCAAAGTTTGTGGTTCTCCTTCCTGAAACCCCGGTTGCCAGATGTAAGAACCAGCAGAGTCTTTTAACTTGGAAACTTCTTCAATAGCGCTTCGTGACATCAACCATCGAGCGTTAGGAATATAAGGTCCCTTCAAAGTGTAGAACAACGCGCGCAAGCCATCAGCGGTCAATGAACTGGCGTTTCCAGAATTAACCTGTTGCACCTGGCCGGGATTCGTAGTGCCCGCCAAATAAGTCAATATGCCGCGCGGTTTTCCGATGCCATCGCCATTGATGAACGCAGAGTTTTCTATGCGGGCCATCTTGTCGGCAATTTTCATTGATAACCAGGACTCCACATCAATACGCGAATCGTCCAGCAAAGTCTGCGTCGCCTTCGGCATTGCGTAAAGCTCGTGAACAGGAATTCTCCGCACTCCAATCTGCGGAGTACTGGTTTCAGTGCGGGCCGTTCGCTCCGAAGTCCACCCGCTATCAGCTTCGTTAAGATCTTCAGGAATTTCCAAAGCATCGGTCGAGATAGTCTCGACCGTGGCAATGTTCCGCATCGGTGAAGTTTCATAAACCTTTTTAATTGCCTGTTGAGATATTTCTGAAGTCATCCAATACCCGCCATCCGGGTCACTGTCGGTGGCGAGAAGTTTAATCTCCTGCGGAGTTAAAAATCCTTCTCCTCTCCTGAGGTAATGAATCACCGCCTCTTTTCTTTCACTCGAAAACGAGTCCACTTTCTTGCTTTCATGCCTGCCAAGAATCGGACGATCAAGTCTGGTCTCTACACGCTCAAGCCGTTCCTTAACTTCCGTCAGATTTTGGATCTCTTTTGCCACACGATCGACTTGTTCCTCAAGAACCGGGTCGGCGTAACCTTTTTTCTGAATTTCGTTCAGGCGCTGGTCGTTTTTTTCCTTATGTTCCATAAATGCCTGGTTGAGTTCCTCAACCAGCTGTTTAATCTCTTCCATTTCAATCTCCTTCGATAAAAAAAGACCTCCATTCGGCCCTTTGCGAAAATGCCCTATATAATAAGGAACAAACTCGTTACAAATTGGCCTGATGAGGGTCTAAAATTAGAAATTTGGGGTAATTCAAGCTCCCTTTACAGAGCTCAAAAGCCGGCACAGGGAAAGCCGTAACGGCTCCCAATTTGGGGTATCGGCTCCTATTTTCAAACTACTCGAGTGGGCAGGACCCGGCTCGTTATTTTTAGAAAGGAGTGATTTTAAATTACGGATTGCCAGTTGGGTTTGCCGTTCGTCCAACCCCACGGCGTTTTGTAAAAACTGGCCAATCAATTGTTCTTTCGCTTTCACGCTGACAACCCCGGCCTGCAGATTCATGGGAAATGTGACAACGCTATATTCTATGAGCTGGACTTCCTTCAACCGGCGAATGTTAGGACGCTTCCGGTCGGGTTCTTCCTTGATCGTTCTGAACCCAATGGAAAGTCCCGTCCGCCCGCCAATACTCTGCGCCATTTTCATGAGACTATGACGTTCCCGTGCTTTGCTGACATTGAGATCGAGCAGTCCGCGCACAAACAAACCACGTTCATCTTCATGGGCCTGAACATTCCAGCCAATCTGCCGAGTGGGGTCATGATGATCAAGAATTGGGATGCGCCCCTGGCTTTCCTTCAAGGTTTTTTTATAAGCTCCCTTTTCAACCACATCCCCACCCAGGTCAACAGACCCAAAAGTGGAAGCATAGCCAGAGAACTCCCCTGCATCGTTCAGCGCATCCAATTTAAAAGGAAACGATTTAATTTCTTTCATTACGATTCACTCCCGGAGTTTGGTTGGCGGTTTAACGAAAGCGTATTCCCATCGGGAACATCATCAAACCCAACCATGCGGCGTTTTTCGTTTACCGTTAAAAATTCAGTTTGATTAACCCTGTTCCACAATGCCTCCTGATCTTCCGACAATGCCTCAATACCGTCCTTGTCATAATCTAAAGTCAGGTTTTCACCGAAGTTCGGAACCAGCCAATTATTAAAACCATCACGAAGCCGGTTTAAAAATGGACAGACCACTTCGGTGTATAAAGCTTTCCGGGCTTCTTTACGGTTCTGGTACGTGGCAGGACCCAGCCCAACCAGCTCCGGCGGGACATTGAACACTTGCGCCACCTGAAGAGCGCTCATTTTCAAACCCTCAATCCAGTCCATATCCTTGGGAGAAATCCCCAGCTCTTTCCATTCAAGATCCTGCTCCAAAAGAAGAGGTTCGCGAGCATTACCAACTCCCTGAATTTGTCGCCGCATTTCAGTTTTTAAGCGGTCAAACTGGTCATCGGTTAAACGTTGCTTACAGGTCAACGCCCCGGAGGGAACCGCCGCGTTCTGCAATAGCGATGCATTCCACTTATCGCCTGAATTAAGCTTATCGATAGCCAGGGCCGCAACCTGAACCGGGGACAAGCCGTACCAGTCATCAAGAGGATTAAATAATTTTAAATGTAAAATACGGTTACGAGGAAACTCTACCTTCTGTCCCGATACGGTGTACTCATAACCCGCAATATAATGGACGGCATCAGGAATGACCTTCATCCGATCCGGTCGCAAAACATAGAGTTCTTTAGGCAAGCCTGAAGAGTTGCCATTCGTCGGGCCCACAGACTCTATATAAGTATTTCCAGAAAGATAGAGATGGCAGACCACCGATTCAATCAGTTCATATTTTCCTTGAAGCGGATTTGGTCGAGTCATCAAATCAAGAAGAGGATGTTCAGATACCTCTCGCCGCTCTCCTCCTGGCAATTGTCGAAACAAAATCCAAGGCACACCAGCGCTTGCCGATGCTATTTCCTTAATGCAAGAAAACACAACACTGTTCTGGGTGAACCCTTCTTTCGCTAAGGAGGCATAATCTGTTTTGCTAGAGATCCCTTGCCCTGCCGGTAGCCATAAGGTCATGGCTCGGGTGACCGCGCTTTCTTTTTTCTGGATATTTTTAAACCATTCCATAATTTTCATAATTTAATCATTAAAAGTTTTAAACAAAGCTTGCGAGAATAGGATTCAGAAACCGCCCTCAAGCTCAGCCCTCTTGTTAGCTTGTTAATATCGAGCTTACCAATTATGATAAAAGCCATAAGATATTCCCGGGTTTGAGATATCTTGAAACCTGTTCATCTCTTCCTGCTGTCTTAATAGTTTTTGAATTATTGGTTCGTTAATGTATTCCTGAGATGTCGGGTCTGGAAAAGAACTGAAATCATTTTCACTATCAAATGATTCAAGGATATTTTCCTGATATTTCGTAACCATTTAATTTCCTCCATTAATTGCCCTATGAATTTGGAAACGCCGCTGTTTCAACCGCATAAACCTCTGTGGTGGTGATAACCAGATCCGCGTGTTTCTCCCACTTCACCTCATCAAAATTTCCCGTGAACCCATCTGTATGATCCGGCCTACGCCCGATAATAAGATCACCTAAAGCATCGGCAATCCCTGTAGCAGCTATCACCCCAAGGAGGATTCCGTTCACATACCAGCGATAGTTCCCCGCGCCATCATGATTAATCCTGTGCGCCGTCCAGGTATCCAGAGGGAAGGTATAGCTCCACGTTGCCCTGTTCCCCGCGTTAGAAGACAGTTGAAGTTGTGTCCAGTTTGCTTGTGAACGGAGCATAAACCCAGCCGCCCATCCAGCATTTGCAATAAATGTTTCTTGTAAGGCGTTTCTACCCGTTTTGCTAAATAGTCTAAAACTCAATTGCCAAGGAATTCCGTCTGCTATGTACCAGTTAGTACTTGCCGGGTAAGTAACCCTGTCAGCAGGAACCCTTGACAAAGAACCCGCGCCAAAAACTTTTTCACCTGTATCAATTGCCGGTGCACCCATAAGAGTAGGTGGATTATTTTCCATTGACGAATCAGAAAAATCAGAATCACAATGAACCTGAAGCTTTGTCATTGAGAACGGGTTAACTGGAGGGAGCTGATTTATTTTCGGGTCTTTGAATGCGGCTGACTCGACTTCATAGGTCGCAGATGTCGTTATTACCAAATCCGGGTGTTTCTCCCATTTAACCTCGTCAATGTTCCCCGTGAATCCATCGTTAGAAGCGTCTCTACCACCAACATAAAAAGGGAAGCCTGAACTACCTGCCATACCAGCGGGTGTCATCACCCCTAACAAAACTCCATCCACATACCAGCGATAATTTCCGGCCCCATCATGATTAAACCTATGGGCTGTCCATGTGTTCAACGGAAACGTATAGCTCCAAGTGGCTCTAAATCCAGCGTTTGAGGCAATCTTTAGCGTGGTGTTTGCATCACTAGTGAATAGTTGCCAACCCGGCCCCCAGCTATTGACAGCCATCAAAGCCTCTTGACCCGCCCTACCCGAAGTACTGAATAGTCTAAAACTCACCTGCGCCGGAACGCTGCTTACCATGTCCCAATCAACACTGGCGGGAAACTCTATTCGTTGCGCCCCGGTTTTAGTAACAGACCCGGCCCCGAAAACTTTAGTCCCGGTGTTGATAGAAGGCGCACCTACAAGGTTTGGGATTTTGTTATATATTGAAGAATCAGAAAAATCTGAATCCAGGTGGAGCAGTAACTTGGTGATAGTGGGATCAGTGGCTGGCAACTGTGAAACACCCTGCCAAATTGTTAAACCTAGCCCTGTTCCAAGTTTCATCAGTAAAGCCCCACAATATCGGTGGCCGTGGTAAGAGTCGCCTCAACTCGTTTCACAGAAACTGGCAAAACAGCACCTGCCGGAATATTTTTAAACATAGTCGAAGAAGAATCACCAACGAGAATAGCTGAGACATCACCCGCTCCACCTATAAACAAAGATCGACAATTCACAGAAAGGTCAGTGCTGTCATCGGGCGTTACGGAAAAACCGTTACGAGCCGGACTGCTGAGGGCCGTTTCATGACTTTTAAAAGGATCGGTCATGGGAATACTCCATTAAAAGGGTTAGGAAGAAGTGTAAAAGGTATTTTTTTCAGGCAACTCGACGGATACGAGGCCCGTTGAAACCAGTATTGATAAGATTAAAAAGCATCTCCAGGGCATCAGGCCCATCATCGTGACTGGCTTTGGGAAAGTATTTTAATTGTTCCAAAAAAATTGTCTGGTTTCTGCGAAACCAAATGAGTCCATTTTTAATATGAGGTTGTAACTTTGAAATTCGAAGAGTTTTATCATTGATCGGTCGTACCCCTTCAACCGGGGGATATAACTTTCGTTTAGCCCCCTCCTTGATTACCTGGTCTTTAAACAATTGTTGAAACTGAACTTCCTCGATAGCAATTCTTTCAAACTGGTATTCACGGTGATAATCAAAAAGGGCTTCCATGATGGAATCCGGATGCCCCTTCTGAATATCCGCCTGAATGATATCGATGATTCCATCGGGCTGAAGCGCCCCAATAATAATGGCTGACGGATCGGCTTTGCTGGAAGATGAACCCATAGAGGGATCAATGGAGCAATAAAACCTGGTATCATTTTGAATAGGAACCGGTTCTGGAGTAAAACTAAACCACTCTTCCTGAAACAAGCAGTCATCGGGGTTGACCGGCTCATTCTGTTTTTCAGAATCAAAATATGCCGGGCCATCTGAAACCTTCATGGCCATCAAATAATAATAATTTTCTACGTCGGGCCAGAGAACACGAGTGCCTCGCAACATTTCCTTTTGATGCCTGGAAAAATATTTCTCGGCTTTTTCTTCCGCATCAGGAGAGCGAGAGGTATAAATTGCTTCCCACTTTTCCCAAAGCTGGGAAGAAGACCAACGTATAACCGCTTTCCATTTTTTTCCCTGCCAACCTGGTCGTGTCAACAATCGAGCCAGCAGAGAATCGTAGTGAAGAAGTGTCCCGATAACGATATAAACCGTATACCGACCGCCAATCTTCATCACTGCTTTGAAAAACCATTTACGATCTTTCTCGCGTTGTTCGGGAGAGTCGATATTCTCATCGCTCTCAAGGTCATCACAAATAACCAAATCGGGTCGACGGTTCCCGTGCCGAGCTCCTCGCAGTCTTTTACGTTTTCCCCAACACCGGACAGCAACACCATTTTCAGTAATGAGCTTTGCGGCTTTCCAGGTGCGGCCCAGACCACAGGCCTCCGGAAAATCTTCCATCAATCTTTCATTGGCTTCCAGTTCTGATTTTATGCCGTCAAGAAATTCTTCAGCCTGTTCTGTGGTATCAGAAATGATAACGATAAATTTTTTTCTCGCGCCAACGATACACCAGAGCGGCAAAATAAGTGTGCTGAGAGTCGATTTAGCATTGCCGCGTGGAGCAGCCAACGCTTCTTTCCCGCCCCTTCCCGATAATTCGGAATTAATAATTTGTTGTTCATAGCGCAAAAACATATCCTCATGCATAGATGAGGGTTTTTCCTTTAAGTGGTGGGGAAAGTATTTCTGAGCAAAATATTTTAGTTCTTTTACTGCCCGGGTTCTTCGGTTTTCTTTTTTCCTTTGACTGGTTTTACCAAATGGTTTGAGGAGCTCTCTAATGAATGTTCCTGTTTTATATTTAGGCTCGATACTTTTATTTCTTGTGGTTGCCACCATATTTGTTTAACTTTTTCCTCAATTTCTTCTACGTGGTTTCCCACAAGGTTAGCAGCCCCGATCTCCCCATTTTCCGCAAGAAAAAGCGCAACGGTTTTTAAGGCCTCGGAAAGAAGCCAGTCGGGATCCATGTTTTCAACTTGAGCTCGTGTCTTAATGGTTTCTAAAATTTTTCCCGTATAAGCGCAGTAAACCCGGTGGGTTTTTAAATCATCAGGAAATTCATAAATCAAATTCCGCACAATTTCTTTTAGCTCCTCAAGCCCTGAGAGTAATTCGTCAAGGTGGTCCAGATTTGCAGATAAGGGTTTAGACATTTCTATTTTCTCCTGCATTTAGAGCACCAACAATCTGGTTCACCGATTTTGCAAGCTCATTTAACTGTTTAAATATTCTGCTTATCAAAGCTTCATTTTTCCCCACAGCCACATAAAAGGCTTTTTTATCAACGTATTGCTCAAAATGATATTTTTGGTCATCCTGTCTTATCCGCTCAAGATCACGGAGGGAACCTTCTATCTCTTCAAGATTTTCCTTAAAGTCAAGAAACCGGCGGAGGTTTTCTGCCAACATCCAACGTATCAGCCAACCTATCGTTCCAAGTCCCAATAAAAGTAAAAGTGAAATCCATGGCGTGATAGCCTGAAATAAATTAAGGTTCATAAGTTTGATTCCATAAAAATGAGCGGTCCATTACCCGTCATTAGCCTGCATAAGGAAAATGAATTTTTTTTAAGATTTCTTGGGTCGTCTCTTTTTGGTTTTGCCAAACCCCGGCTCGTAAAGTAGTGAGCCCTAACGCTTCGAACAGATTTATAATCTGCTCGCCATTTAAAAACTCCACCAGTGTTAAGTCACCCGAGACCAGGTGAATCAACGAAGTCATAACCATCAAGGCGGAAATTATGTAGGTTTTTTTTCCTTTCAACCAGTTCATACCGAGATATCTCCAGTTAACAATAAATGTTTTGTAAATTCGTTTTCTGCCGGGAGGGGGAAAAGCCCGGTGCGCACAAGGCTTGATGGGAAAATCAGAACAAAAGAGCTTGTTTTAAATTGGTTTTCTCGAAACCCATGTCAGTCAAAAAACTTTTTCTAAAAAAGACTCATCAACTAACCCTCTTAACTTATGTAACAGGAAACAAGGTATCGATCCCCTAAACTACTGCAAGAGCAAGGCTTCCAACCTTTAAAGATTAAGTGTCTGGGAAAGACGGGTAAGTTAGCCGGGCAGGCAAAGAAATTTTATTTTGAAAACTTTTGTTAATGCTGGGGTTGGAGAGCTTTACTCTCAGCCTGGGTTTTTGCGGTTGCTTTTAGAGTTCTTCTTTTATATATTGATGACCAATTCTCCCACACACAACTCGCTGACTGTTTCCAAAACTATGGAAATCAAAGAAACTCTTTGGAAAAAGTGTTTAGAAAAAATTGAGGAGCAAATACTCCCCGAAAGCTATATCACGTGGTTTTCACCCACTTATCCCAGGGCTCTTGATGATGGTTTGATGACCATCGCGGTTCCAAATCAATTTTATAGAAAGTGTCTCATAGAGAATTATCGAGACCTTATAGAAACAACTTTAAAATCCGTCACAGAAAAACCGATCTTGGTGGACTTCTGCATAGAGTCGGAGTTTTCCGCCGAAACAGATCAGCACAAAGAGATTGAAGAAACAACCACTGTTGAACCCGTTGAAAGTACTTTTCTTCCTGTTCCGTCTTCTCTCAACCCAAAATACAATTTTTCTAATTTCGTAGTTGGTTCGAGCAATCAGTTTGCCCATGCGGCAGCTATGGCTGTTGCCGAGAACCCGGCCTTAGCCTACAACCCTTTGTTTTTATATGGAGCGGTTGGATTAGGGAAAACACATCTTCTGCATGCTGTTGGTAACAAAATTTGTGAGAACAACCCTGGGTCCCGTGTTCGTTATATTTCCGCCGAAAGTTTTACCGTTGACCTTATTGAATCAATCAAAAAGGATAAAATGCCGTTGTTTCGCAAAAGATATCGGCCTTTGGATGTTTTGTTGGTCGACGACATTCAGTTTATTGCTGGCAAGGAGAGAACCCAGGAAGAGTTTTTTTATACCTTTAACACCCTCTACGAATCGCATAAACAGCTAATCATTTCCAGCGACAGATATCCTAAAGATATTCACAACATGGAAGAGCGATTACGCTCTCGATTTGAGTCGGGGCTTGTTGCAGATATTAATCCCCCCGATCTGGAAACAAAGGTTGCTATTTTATATAAAAAAGCCGATATCCATAAAAAAAACATTCCGCAAGATGTCGCTATCTTCATCGCGGGCAATACAAAATCGAATATTCGCGAGTTAGAAGGGTTTTTGCTTAGAGTCATTGCGTTTTCGTCCTTTACACATCGAAAACTTGACCTGGAACTCACCGAAGAAGTATTAAAAGACTTCACTTTAGACAAAAACAAGCATTTTACCATTGCCAATATCATCAAGATCGTATCAGGATATTACGGCCTTAAAGTTTCCGAAATTAAATCCAAAAGGCGTTCTCGTGACATTTCTGTTCCCCGACAAATAGCCATGTTTTTATGCCGGGAACACACCAAGTCCTCACTTCCCGAAATCGGCCGTCAGTTTGGTGGAAAGGATCATACAACGGTTATTTTCTCCTACAAAAAAATATCAAAACTAATCAAAGAAAACAAAGAGTTACAAGCCTCTATCCTGGAAATAATCGATCTCATCGAAAAAGGATAACCTGTTTAAAACATGTTAAAAAAACCTGAAGAAAACAGGCAAAATAAGGTATAATCAAAAGAGTAAATTTTTATCCCCCGTTTACTCGAAAAAACGCATTTTTGACAACGGCTTCTTCTTTATAATCTACCTTTAAAACTAAAAACTTAGCCTGTTTTTCCACATACTTTCAGGCCCTACAACAACAACAAAGTATAAATATAAATTTTATCTTATAAAGCTATTATTAAAACATCTATGAACACACCCCAAAAAAGCACTTATAACTCCTCTAATATTAAAATTTTAGAAGGCTTGGAAGCTGTTCGAAAAAGGCCCGCTATGTATATTGGGGGAACAGGCATAGATGGTCTGCATCACCTGATTTTTGAGTTGGTAGATAATAGTGTCGATGAAGCAATTGCTGGTTTTTGTTCTGAGATAGAAGTTGTGTTGCATATCAATGGCACGGTTACTGTCGGGGATAATGGACGAGGAATTCCTGTTGATTTACATTCAGATAGAAATATTTCGGCGGCAGAAGTGGTGATGACGGTTCTTCACGCTGGAGGGAAATTCGACAAAGACACCTATAAAGTATCGGCGGGTTTGCATGGTGTGGGGGTATCGGTTGTCAATGCCTTGTCAGAAATGCTGAAACTGGAAATAAAGAAGGATGGAAAAGTTTATAATCAGGAATATAGCAAAGGAATACCTACGACAAAACTAGAGGTGGTTGGGAAAACCAGTTCTTCGGGGACCAAAATAGTTTTTAAACCCGATTCGGGAATTTTTGAAGATTTAAACTTTCGCTTTGAGATTTTATCCAATCGGCTTCGTGAGCTGGCTTTTTTAAATAAAGGCGTAAAAATACATATTCACGATGAGAGGGACGGCAAAGATAATGAGTTTGTATTTGAGGGGGGAATACGCTCTTTCATAGAGCACCTTGGGAAAAACAAGAAAACAATTCATCCTGACCCCATTTATATAGAAAGAAGCAAGGATGATTGTGACCTGGAAATGGCACTTCAATACAACGATAGTTATTCAGAAGAGGTATTCACTTTTGTCAATAATGTCAATACCAGGGACGGGGGAACCCATTTAAGCGGTTTTAAGTCGGCTTTGACAAGAACTGTTAATAGTTATGCTACTCAAAATAACTTGTTAAAAAACGCAGGAGTCACACTGACCGGCGAAGATGCCCGGGAAGGGTTGGTGCTTGTGTTGAGCATAAAAATCCCGGAACCGCAATTTGAGGGCCAAACAAAGGGCAAGCTGGGTAATACAGACATAAAGGGGATCGTTGAGCAAATCGTTAATGAAAAGCTGGGGCAGTTTTTTGAAGAACAGCCGGCAGTAGCCAAAAAGATAGTTGCTAAAGTTATAGGAGCGGCTCAAGCGCGGGAGGCGGCAAAAAAAGCTAAAGACCTGGTTCGAAGAAAAAGCGCGTTAGAAGTGAGCGCTTTACCTGGAAAACTGGCAGATTGTTCGGAAAAAGACCCCGCTCTTTCTGAAATTTATATCGTTGAGGGAGACTCTGCGGGAGGGACGGCAAAGCAAGGCCGCAATAGAAGGTTTCAGGCTATTCTGCCGATGAGGGGAAAAATTCTTAACGTAGAAAAAGCCCGAACAGAGAAAATGATAGCCAGTGAGCAAATACGTACTCTCATCACTGCGCTGGGAACAGGCATTGGCGGCGACTTCAAGATAGAAAGTCTCCGTTATCACAAAGTCATTATAATGACGGACGCAGATGTAGATGGGGCCCATATCAGAACCTTACTTCTTACCTTTTTCTTTCGTCAAATGCCTCAGTTAATCGAAAAAGGTTATCTCTATATTGCCCAACCCCCTCTTTACAAAGCGAAAAAAGGGAAAAAAGAGAATTATTTAAAAGATGAAAAACTTCTTTTCAAGTTTCTGATGGAGCAGGGCACAGAGAAACTTGAAATCACCACTCAAAAAAACGCACATAAAATATTGGGGGCTGAACTCAATCAGCTTATAAATAATTTATACCGGTTTGAAGAATGTTTTGAGCGGGTTGTTAAAAACAATATTCCCCGAGCTCTTTTAAATGTGTTGATTGGGCTGAATGTAAAAAATGAAGCCTTCTCTGGCCTTGAACAGGTTATGGAAATCGTCATCCAAATTCTGGATGCTCTGATTGATGACGAAAACCGAAAAAAATACCAATATAAATCGCAACACCTGAATGTTCCTATTCGGTTCGCGAAGAACGTTGATCTCACAGCTGAAAAAGAGAACCGACTAAAGGAATTTTTAATAGAAATAGACCGGAATGAACAGGCGGAGGTTTTTGCCAAAACATCGCACTACTTTAAAAAGGTGGACTTGAATCAGGAGCTGAAAGATGTGTATTTTCAGTTGGAATTAGACCCCGAAACAACACATTATCAGATAGTGATGTTTGGTTCTAATAATGGCCGGGATTTCCAGTTAAAGTTTAATGTGGGGTTTATGGAGTCGGTGATTATTCAGAATATTCTGGAGGTCTATGAGCCCATCAAAGAAAATGATCACCCGCCTTTTGTTTTACACAATAACGGAGAAAGTACCACCGTCAGCTCTAAACATGATTTATTGCGTGCTGTTTTAAGTATGGCTAAAAAGGGAATTTACATTCAACGCTATAAGGGCCTTGGTGAGATGAATGCCGAACAACTTTGGGAAACAACGATGGACCCGGAGGTCAGAATTCTTTTACAAGTCAGGGCGGATGATTTAGTTGCCTCTGAAGACTTGTTCACCGTATTGATGGGGGAAGAGGTAGAGCCTCGTCGCGAATTCATACAGAAAAATGCTCTGCAAGCCCGAAATGTGGATATTTAGAAGACCAAAAAAGCAATCCTTAAATTTTTAAACCGTTACAACAATAACTAAAGTATCTCCTTTTTGAAGTTCACAAACTGAAAGGTAGTTGAATGCCGGAAACGATCGAACCGATCAATATAGACGATGAAATGAAAAACTCGTACCTTGATTACGCCATGAGCGTAATCATTGGACGCGCCCTGCCAGATGTTCGAGATGGGTTGAAACCCGTTCACCGTCGCGCGCTCTATGCGATGCATGAAACCGGTAATGTATGGAATAAACCGTACAAAAAATCCGCCCGTATTGTTGGTGATGTGATGGGTAAATACCATCCACACGGAGATCAGGCGATTTATGACACAATCGTTCGCCTGGCTCAGGAATTTTCTCAGAGACATCCGCTCGTAGACGGACAGGGAAACTTTGGTTCGATAGATGGTGATTCTGCCGCCGCCATGCGTTACACAGAAATCCGCATGGAAGAGATCACTGGCGAGTTGCTCCGTGATTTAGAAAAAAATACGGTCCAATTCGTTCCCAACTACGATGATTCGTTAGAAGAGCCTTCCGTTTTGCCGGCGAGTTTTCCGCAGTTGCTGGTTAACGGTTCATCGGGAATTGCTGTGGGTATGGCGACCAATATTCCGCCGCATAACCTGGCGGAGATTATCGACGCAACGGTTCACGTTGTTGATAATCCCGATTGCACAATCGAAGACCTTATTGCGCTAGTGCCGGGTCCTGATTTTCCGACACGTGGAATCATACAAGGAAGAAATGGTATATGGTCTGCTTATAAAACCGGTAGAGGCATTATCCGGGTTCGAGGGCGTGCCGAGATAGAGCCTATGGAGAAGGGCGACCGGGAACGTATCATCATCAACGAATTACCATATCAGGTGAACAAGGCCCGGATGGTGGAGAAGATTGCCGAGCTGGTAAGAGACAAGCGGCTGGAGGGAATTTCGGATTTGAGAGATGAGTCAGACCGGGATGGAATCCGAGTTGTGGTTGAGCTGAAAAAGGGCACCGTGGGCCAGGTGGTTTTAAACTCTCTTTATAAAAATACCCAGCTTCAGGATACCTTCGGGGTCATCCTGCTGGCTTTGGTGAATCAGCAGCCCAGGGTTTTAAACCTGAAAGAGTTTTTGCACCACTTCATCCTTTTCCGCAAAGAGGTGGTGACTCGAAGAACAGAGTTCGATTTAAAGAAAGCCCGCGAGAAAGAACATATCCTCGAAGGATTGGCGACTGCACTGGATAACCTGGATGCGGTGGTACAGCTTATTCGAAATGCTCCCGACCCAGCCACCGCCCGCGATGGATTAATGACCGAGTTTGGGTTGTCAGAAATACAAGCCAAGGCCATTCTTGAAATGCGCTTGCAACGCCTCACGGGACTGGAGCGGCAAAAAATAATAGAAGATCTGGAAGTAACCCGCGAACAGATCAAAGAATTGCTGAAGATCCTTGCCCATGAGGAAATCAAACTAAGTATTATTAAAGAAGAACTGTTAGAAATTAAAAATAAGTATAGCAATGAGAGGCGTACGGAAATCGGCGATACGGATGAAGGCGATCTGGTTATTGAAGACCTCATTGCCGATGAGGACGCCGTGGTCGTTTATACGCGGAGCGGATATATCAAACGACAAACCGTTGATAATTACCGGGCGCAAAGAAGAGGGGGTAAGGGCATTCGGGGGATGAACCTCAAGGAAGAAGATGTTGTCGAAAAACTTTTCATTGCTTCAACACTGAGCCATCTTCTGGTGTTTACCAGTATCGGAAAAATTCATGCACTGAGGGTTTATTCCATTCCAGAAGTGAGCCGGATTGCCAAGGGAAAATCTATCGCCAATCTTTTGCGGCTCCAGCCGGGAGAATCCATAGCCAGCATTCTTTCTCTCAGAGAGTTTGAAGAAGATAAGTTTGTCATGGTTGCCACAGAACGCGGTATCGTAAAAAAAACTTCGTTGATGGCATACAGAAAGCCCCGGCAGGGAGGCATTATCGGGCTGACCATCGATGAGGGAGACCGGGTTATTGGTGCAGAATTGTGTGATGGAAAAAGTGATATTTTACTTGCCACCGAAAAAGGGTTCTCCATCCGCTTTAACGAAGAGGAAGTACGCCCCATTGGCCGCACAGGTAGAGGGGTTCGAGGCATCCGCCTCAAAAAAGGCGACCGGGTAGTGGGTGCGGAAATTGTCCAGGCCGGCAACAAGCTCCTCACGGTAACCTCAAACGGCTATGGCAAGCGAACACCAATGGAAGAATATCCTCAGCAGGGCCGGGGCGGAATGGGTGTCATGACAATCCGCTGTAATGAAAAAATAGGAACGGTGGTGGGTGTGCAACAGGTAGATGAGCAAGATCAACTTCTGGTCATCACTTCCGACGGAAACATTGTACGCATGCGGGTCAACGAAATATCCCTGATTGGTCGAAATACCCAGGGGGTACGCCTGGTGGGCACCGGAAAAGACAATCAGGTTGTCAGTATCGAAAAACTGGTTGAATAAAATCTTTTCCTATGGATGTGAATCCCCCTATTCCAATATGGTCTAACCTGACAGGTTGGAGTAAACTGACAGCGGGAACTTTTATTCTGGCATGGGTCTTTCTTGTCTCCTGCTCTGAACAGATGGACCCTCTTATTCAGAAGGCGAATGAAGAATGGGTTCAAGGCCGAAACCATAGCGCCATCGAGATGTTCAATGAGGTGCTGAAAAAGTATCCCACCGGTCCACTGGCGGAAGAAGCCCTGTTTCGCCTTGGTGAAATCCACCATTTCAGCCTGAATAACAGTTCACGTTCTCTGGTTTATTTCCAGGAAGTCCTGCAAATGAATCGAAAGGGAGAGTTTGGTTATCCGGCGCAAAAATATATTGCGGAAATCGCCGAATTTGGTTTGAAAGATTATGACCAGGCTATCATTGAATATCAGAACCTAATCAATCAATACGCCGATAAAAATGGTAACGATGACCATCAATATCGTATTGCTTCAATCTACTATAAAAAACAAAACTATGAGCAGGCCTTGGTAGAGTTGGAGATTTTATTGGAAAATTATCCCAAAAGCTCTTGGGCGGAAGAATCTGAATTTAAAATTATCGAAATACTTTATGCGTTAAGCCGATGTCCTGAAGCGAGGGAACAGTACCGGCATTTTAATCTGGAATATTCAGAAAGTCGTTTTAAAGAAGATATGGATTTTGTTGTCGCATCCTGCCTGGAAGAAGAAGGACACCTGCAAGAAGCTTACAACCGGTTTAAGGCTCTAGAAGGGCATTATATCTACCCCGCCATACTCAAAATGAAACTGGTGGGCATTGAGAAAAGGATGAAAAAGAAACACTGATGCTCGACTTAAAAATCATTCGTGAAAACCCTGAAGCGGTGAAAACACGCCTCAAACGACGGGGCGGTGACTTTGAGGAACTGGATGAGTTGCTCAAACCCGAAGAAAACAGACGGGCAGGACTTCAGGAGTCGGAATCGCTGAAAAACAAGAAAAAGAAACTTTCAGCAGAAGTCGGCCAGCTCAAACAAAAAGGACAAGACGCCTCTCAGCTTATGGAAGAAGTCAAAGTCATCAACATTTCCATAAAAGAGCTGGATGAAAAAATCCAAGCCTGGGAAAAACAGGTGCAGGAAAAACTGCTTAGCATCCCCAACATTCCCGAGAATTCTATTCCTGATGGTGCCGATGAAAGCGCTAACAAAATGGTGCGCAATTGGGGAACGAAACCACAATTTTCATTCAAACCAAAAAATCATGTGGAAATCGGGGAACAGCTTGGCCTGATTGATTTAAAGAGGGCCGCAAAAATTTCCGGTGCTCGCTTCGCGGTTTACAAAGGCCAGGGGGCAGGGTTGTTGCGCGCTTTGATCAATTTTATGATCGATGTGCAAACTCGGGAAAACGGTTATGAAGAATTGTATCCACCGTTTCTGGTCAATAAAGAGAGCATGCAGGGCACCGGGCAATTACCCAAATTCGAGGAAGAGTTATTCGCCACCCGCGATGACCCGTTGTACCTCATCCCAACGGCTGAAGTTCCTGTTACCAATTTTCATCGCGATGAAATTTTGGAAGAGGAGTCGTTGCCAATCTGTTATGCCGCCTACACCCCCTGTTTCAGGAGAGAGGCGGGGTCTTATGGCAAAGACACACAAGGGTTGATTCGGCAACACCAGTTCGACAAAGTAGAGCTGGTTAAATTCAGTCGTCCCGAAGATTCGGCCGCAGAGCTTGAGGCTTTGGTAGAAAACGCCGAATCAATTCTTAAAAAACTCAATTTGCATTATAGGGTGATGGAACTTTGTGCCGGCGACCTGGGTTTCTCTGCCGCCAAAACTTATGACTTGGAAGTATGGCTCCCAAGTCAGGATACTTACCGCGAGATTTCGTCTTGCAGTAGTTTTACCGACTACCAGGCCCGGCGGGCTCGAATTCGCTGTAAAAACCGTACCGGCGGTAAACCTGAGTTTGTCCATACCTTGAATGGTTCGGGTCTGGCTGCGGGAAGATTGTTTGTGGCCCTGCTCGAAAATTACCAGCAGGAAGATGGAACGGTTGTGGTGCCAGAAGCTTTGCGCCCCTATTTGCACGGGCGGGAAATTTTAACAGGGCATCAATAAGTCTGTAAATTTCATTTTGGTCATTTGCGCAACCTTCTTTAAATAAAAGTCGCACGCATGCTAGGAGTGGTTTTTCTAGTGCGCCATAAAGTATTGACTTAAAGCTTGAAAACAGACTCTTGACATTTTCCCGCAAGTAGATAAATATAGCCGGGTTCACAATATTCAGGAGGGATGGCCGAGTGGTTTAAGGCGGCGGTCTTGAAAACCGTTGTACGAAAGTACCGTGGGTTCGAATCCTACTCCCTCCGCCATTATTTGCCCGATAAGCTGGCTGGGCGCAGGATAAAGATATTATTTGTTTGCCATAATGGCAGAACAAAGCAGAAAAAGAATTATTTAGAACAGAAAAAGAACTATTTAGAACGGAGAGGTGGCTGAGTTGGCTGAAGGCGCGCGCCTGCTAAGTGTGTGTAGGTTTACCCCTACCGAGGGTTCGAATCCCTCCCTCTCCGCCACCATTTGCCGAGGTTTGGAGTTTTAATGCGTTTTTTGAATTGCACAGTCGCACTGGTACTGGTTTTGTTGGCGGGTTGCACTTATGAAAGTAAGGAAGATATTGCCAGCTTGAAAGAGACGGACATCAGCAAACTGAATGTTTCTCAGTTTGAAGGGTCCCGATCCAAATCACCGCAGACTGAAGCGGGTTTGGATAGTCAGGTGCCTGATGATGGAAGTCATCCGAGTGTTCAGGAAGCGGTAAAAGTCCAACGGGCAGTTGTTGTGCCCGATGAGGCAGATGGCAAGTGGAAAGCGGTCAAGCTTCTGATCAAGAATAAGAAAGACGAAGCGCGCAACGAAACGAAAACCATCAACCTGGGTTCCAGTTTTGAATTGGAAGATTCAGGGATTAAGGTTACAGTGGGTCCGTTTTTGCCCAATTTTGTGATGAGCCAGAAGGCTTATACATCCAGCGGAAATGAATTGACCAACCCCGCTGTTCAATTAGTGATTGAACAAAACGGCAAGACCCTTTATACAGGATGGGCATTCGCGAAATATCCCACGATGTATGCGTTCGAGCACGAAGATTTTGCTCTGCAATTGATGGATTATATACCGATTGATGTATCCTGATTTTTAATCGGGATCATTGTCATTTATGCGCCCATGGCTCAGCTGGATAGAGCGACGGTTTGCGGAACCGTAGGTCGCAGGTTCGAGTCCTGCTGGGCGCACCACTACTTGCAGGGGGGAGTTTGTTAAAACTCTCTCCTGCGATTCAGTCTTTAAGAAATAGGGGAAGAGTATTAATGGCTAAAAGAGAAAAACGGCCGAAAATAGTTTTCCAAAAGTTTTTACAGGATAACCAGAAACGGATGACGGATTATCTGAACCACGTCGAAGCTTCCGAGAAATACGAACGGGAACCCTGGATGCTGGGGTCTGACCCTGAAGGTATTGTCACCCCCGAAACTATTATCGAACTCAACCAATTAGGCGACGGTTAACCACCCCTTAGCAGGGGAGGCAATTGAGCAAATGTGGGTTTATAAAGCCGATATAAATTGTTTTTAGCCAGCGGAGCCATTGATCACTGGCCCTGCGCCTAGCAGGAGAGGTGGCAATTGAGCAAACGTGGGTTTTTTAAAGCCGAGATAAATTGTTTTTAGCCAGCAGAGCCATTGCTCACTGGCCCTGCGCCTAGCAGGAGAGGTGGCCGAGCGGTTGAAGGCGCACGCTTGGAAAGCGTGTGTAGGTTTACCCCTACCGAGGGTTCGAATCCCTCCCTCTCCGCCACTGCTCGCCGCAGAGGCTGAGCAAGTATCTTGTTAAGGCCGAGACTGAAATATGGGCAGTTTTGTTGGGCCTCACGCAACGTAGCTTTGTGAAACCCGTCAGATCCGGAAGGAAGCAGCGGTAACAAAATACTATGTGTGCTGTGAGTTCCCCAACAATTCTGCCTTTTAAGTTATAATCCAATATGGGGAAACCACCCCAACTCTTCTTTCTTAAAAGAGGGGTCCAATAAATATTGCTGGCGGTCAGCGGTCGCCTGCAAACCGTCGGTCTTCTGAAATAATGGACTTTCAGGTTTCAGCCAGAAAATGGCGCCCCCAAAAATTTAGCGAATTGATTGGGCAGGAGCATATTGTCCGAACTCTTTCCAATGCGATTGAGTTGGATCGTGTTTCGCACGCATTTTTGTTTTCCGGAACACGCGGTGTGGGCAAAACCACCACGGCGCGAATTCTGGCGCGGGTTCTCAATTGCGAAAAAGGACCGACCATAGAGCCTTGTGGTGCCTGTAGTTTGTGCATTGAAATTAGACAAGGCCACTGCATCGACGTTCAGGAAATTGATGGTGCCTCCAATAATGGCGTGGCCGAGGTGCGCGATCTCATCGACAACGTGCAATACGCTACATCCTCTGCTCGCTACAAAGTTTATATAATTGATGAAGTTCATATGCTTTCAAAAAGCGCGTTCAACGCTTTGTTGAAAACGCTGGAAGAACCACCTCCACGAGTTATTTTTATTTTTGCTACCACCGAGTTGATAAAAATTCCCGAAACGATCCTTTCCCGCTGCCAGTGTTTTGAGTTCAAACCGTTATCCAATGTCCAGATCACCAAACAACTGGAACTGATCTGCGGGCAGGAGGGAATTCAAATCGATGCTAAAGGATTGGAAGAAATTTCCAAAGTGGGTGCGGGCAGTATGCGTGACGCGCAAAGCCTGCTGGATCAGGTTATCGCCTACAGTGGTAAAAAGATCGATACCGATTCGGTAGAGTCGGTGCTTGGCATTGTAGGGGGAACCACTCTGGAGCTTTTTGCTGAGCGTCTTATAAAACGTGAGCCTGCCGAACTGATTGCTCTGGTTCAGGAAGTCGCCAATCAGGGTAAAGACCTGAGCCTGTTTTGCCGCAGTATGATGGAATATTTAAGGAACCTGTTGATGGTTAAAGTTTCCCGTAACCCGGAAAACCTGCTGAACACGAACACTTGTGACCTGAAAGTTTTGAAAAAACAGGCAGAGGGGTTTCACAACGACGAGTTGCAACAAATGTTCACCATTCTTTCCCGCGCGGAAACGGAAATGAAGCGAAGTTCACTGGGGCAGATGGTTTTTGAAATGGCTATTCTGAGGTTGACCGAAACCCGGCCTTTTAAAAATATTGATGACCTCATCGATAAGATCAATCAGGCTGAGGTTCAGCCAGCACGACCACCGGTTGCTCCGGTACCGCAAAGGGCCTCTGCTGCCCCGCCAGCGCAGAGCACTCCATCTGTGGCGCAACCAGACAATGGTTCTTTCGATTCTTCGACCTGGGATAAGTTCCGCCGAGAAGTTTCCCGCAAACGACCGGCTTTCGAACATTATCTGGATAAATGCCAGGTGATTGAGCTAAACGAAAAAGAAATTCAACTGATGTTTTCAGATTCCTTCACCCTCGAAATGGTTGAGAGTCCAGAAAATGTTCAGTTCATCAAGGACATGGTTAAATTGGCCAGCGGCCATGAGGTGCAGGTGGTCTTGAAGCTGGGTGAGGCTCGGCCCACGCCTTCCAGACCTTCTACAAATACGCAGGAAAAAAAAAACTTAAATGACGAAAATAAAGGCAGACAGAAGACAGAATCGGAAATTATTCAGGATGCCCTGGACATATTTGGGGGCACCGTGGTGAAATGAGAAACTCAAACAGGTATTTTGATGAGCGATAAAAGCTGGCTCTCACTATTCAAACAAGCTCAGGACATGCAGTCCAAGCTCGCCGAAATTCAGGAAGGTCTTGCTGAAAAAACGGTGGAAGTATCCACCGGCGGCGGTATGGTGAAGGTGGTTGCAAATGGACTCAACGAAATTATCTCAGTCCATATTGATGATGAACTGATTAATATGAATGACCGGGAAGTGCTCGAAGACCTGATTGCCGGTGCAATGAACGAAGTTCAGAAAAAAGTGAAAGAACTGGCGCAAGGTGAAATGTCTAAATTGACCGGCGGCCTGAAAATTCCCGGACTCTTTACATAATGGGTGTGTTGAATAAACCCGAAAACACGAATTGTTGGGACGTCTCATCGTGAAAAGACCCGCCGCTGTTACAGACCTCATAGATGAGTTGAAGAGACTTCCTGGTATTGGGCAGAAAACCGCCGAACGGTTGTCGTTTTTCCTGATGCGGGGAAAAGCCGAACAGGCCAATAAACTCGCCACAGCGATTCAGAACCTTAAGGAAAAGATTGTTCTCTGCTCGGTTTGCCATGGTATCACCGAGCCCGACCCCTGTGATATTTGTTCAGACACGTCCCGTGACCATTCACAGATTTGTGTGGTGGAAGAGCCGCACGATGTTTATGTGATGGAAAATATGGGTTATTTTAAAGGTGTTTATCATGTTCTGATGGGGGTAATTTCTCCTCTGGATGGCATTGGACCCGATGACCTGAACATCGAAGGCTTGAAAGAAAAAGCGGGAAAAGCGGGTATTCGAGAGGTCATTCTGGCGACCAACCCGGATATGGAAGGTGAATCCACAGCCGTGTACATCTCAAAAGTTTTAAAGCCTTTCCCGGAGGTCAAGGTCACGCGGATTGCCCGGGGCCTGCCAGTGGGTTCGGATATTGAATATGCTGACTCCGTGACCTTGATGAAATCGCTGGAAGGGCGAATGGAAATGGGTTAGACACTCGCCGTGTGGGCAAATGGACAAATTAAGCCGAGAAGAAGTTTGCCAACAGAAAAACCATATTGCTAGTCGGCCCCACGCTGAGGGGGTGGGGGAAAATCCACTTGACAATATGATGTAAAACGATTAAATTTCAGTGTTTTAAACCTATATAAAAAATCCATTCCGGTGTGGCGCAATTGGTAGCGCACTCGACTGTTAATCGAGTTGTTACAGGTTCGAGTCCTGTCACCGGAGCCAGTTTTTGCCCTCTTTTTTAAGGGCATAAATGTCAAAACCCTGTCGAATCGTTGACAGGGTTTTGCTTTAGGTTGCAAAGGCTAAATTGATCCGCTATCCTTCTTCATGTTAGTAAACCTCCTGCAATAAGAGATACTTATGACGCAACGACCGCGCAGAAACAGATTGAATCCGGCCATTCGTGGGATGATCCGGGAATCTCAAGTGAACCCGGCCAACCTGGTCTGGCCTGCTTTTGTTCAGGAGGGCAAGAACTTGCGCAGTCCGATTGCATCGATGCCGGGTATCTCAAGGCTTTCCATCGACCAACTTGTTGCGGATTGTCAGAAGGGCTTTGATTTAGGTGTCCCGGCGGTTGCTCTATTCCCGGTTTTGGAGGAATCCTTAAAAAATTCGGAAGGCAAAGAAAGCCTTAATCCAAATGGGCTGTTACAACGTGCGGTGAAGGAGTTGAAGAAAACCATTCCAGGTATGCTGGTGATCACTGATGTTGCGTTGGACCCTTATTCCAGTGATGGGCATGACGGGTTGCTTAAGGATGGCAAAATTCTGAACGATGAAACACTCCCCCTGCTTGCCGGAATGGCAGTGGCCCAGGCAGAAGCGGGAGCCGATGTGGTGGCACCCTCCGACATGATGGACGGTCGGATCGAGGCTATTCGCTGGGCTTTGGACGAGGCCGGATTTCAGGATGTGTTGATTTGCAGTTACTGCGCCAAATATGCATCGGCATTTTATGGGCCGTTTCGCGAAGCGCTCGATTCTGCTCCGAAAGAGGGAGATAAAAAAACCTATCAAATGGATCCGGCCAATGCTCGTGAAGCGATTCGGGAAGTCATGCTGGATGAAGAAGAAGGTGCAGACTGGATACTGATTAAACCGGGTCTGCCCTACTTGGATATCATCCGGTTAACACGTGAGCATACGGCGCTTCCTGTAGCCGCCTACCATGTCAGCGGAGAATTTGCCATGCTCAAGGCTGCGGCTGAAAAAGGCTGGCTCGATTATGATAGTTGCTTGATAGAGTCGCTCCTCAGTATGCGTCGCGCTGGAGCAGATATGATCTTCACCTATGGCGCCATCGACGCCGCCTCCATCTTGCAACGGTAATTTTCAGGCTTTCCTCCAATTTCAAGGGGCATCGTGTCTAAAACCGAATACTGGGTTCACAATCTGGACCCCTTTCTATTGCAATTTACAGAAAATTTTGGCATCCGCTATTACGGATTAGCCTATGCGTTAGGTTTTCTGGCCGGAATGTGGTTCCTGCATCTTTTTTGCAAGCATGGCAAAGCTGCGCTCACACCTGAACAGCAGTCTTTCACCATCACCGCTATGATGATCGGGGTTTTGCTGGGTGGACGTTTGGGGTACTCGTTGTTCTACGCGCTGGAGGAGACCCTGCACACACCCTGGGTTATATTCCAGATCTGGAAAGGCGGCATGGCCAGTCATGGCGGGTTCATCGGTGTGCTGGTGGCTTGCTGGTGGGTGTCGAAAAAACTGAAGCTTTCTTTCCTGCAACTCGGGGATCTGTTATGTCCTCTGGTACCGCCGGGTATTTTATTGGGACGCATCGCAAATTTCATCAACGGGGAATTGTGGGGCAAAGTCACTAATGTTTCCTGGGCGGTGATTTTTCCTCAAAGCGCCATGCCGGGAACGCCTCTGGAACAAATCGCTGCTCGTCACCCTTCGCAACTTTATGAAGCCGGATTGGAAGGAGCCTTGTTGCTGATTTACAGCCAATGGCGATTGTGGAAAACAGGTGTATTGAACCAGCCGGGTAGATTGACCGGCGAATTTCTGATGATCTATGCTTTGGTGCGAGTCTTCGGCGAACAGTTCAGAGAACCCGATGCCCCACTTATTTTTGACCTCAGCCGAGGTAGTTTTTACAGTTTATTTTTGCTCGCCGGCGGACTTTTCCTGACTTTACGGTCAAGAAAAACGGCTTAGTACACCCCCCACTCGGCGCACCCCTTCGGGGCATGAAACAAGTGAAGGGGATATCACATGCTGCC
>JACKQG010001699.1_pt1 | contig 29901 bp, 16 predicted proteins | sample 8237621 | NCBI WGS metagenome assembly JACKQG01 (sample SAMN15677084, study PRJNA649215) | marine metagenome | biome: marine; feature: Black Sea; material: saline water; isolation source: suspended particulate matter (SPM) from the Black Sea western gyre | collected 2013-06-09/2013-06-10 | depth... | reverse complement strand
ATTATTCTGCTACAATTTTAATTCTGTGTTTTTAATAGTTCACATGGCTCGCTGAAAAGTTACTACTTGTTTATGAATTAGCGTAAATCATGAAATTAGCGGTGAAATTTTTTATGTAACTTATCGCGCAAAGTATTTTTTTATTTTTTCAAAACAATTTGCAAAGAAAACTGGTGCGTCAATCCTAAATCAGGGTGAGTGTTGACAGCATAATCGCAACTGAATTTGTTTGAAATAAAACCCAGTCCAAAACAAAATTCCCCTGTTTCTGTGATGAAACCGCTGCGCAAAGCTAATTTGTCAAATATAACATATTCAACCCCGCCGCGTAATTCAAGCGGAAAAGACAATTCTTCATATAAATCAAAATTGATCGTTAAATTATCAAGTGGAATAAAACTGACACCGGTTACAAAAGTTTGCGGCAGTTTATCATTTGATTGGCCTAATCCCGCGCGGTTGATGTTTGTTGTAAAAAATCCCCAGTTGAGTTTGGAATTTAATTTAACCAAAAACCCAAAGTCCAATCCCAAAGAAAAATCTGAACCATATCCCTTGATGTGTAGTTTCATATAATGCAAATTAAGACCCAAAGATATGGTTTCATTCAGGAGACGGCTGTAATTTAAAACAATTGACTGTTCCTGGTAAATCTCATTTCCAAATTCGCTAATAGCGGTTGCAAAGTTTCCGATGGATGTTGGCAGGACGCCGGCAAATGAGAAATAAGTAAGTTCTTTTAAACCAAACGGTCTGGTAATGAAAAAAGAAAAAGATGGGCTAAAAACTTGGCTTGTCCCGCTGCAATTGAGGAATAGAGCATCCGGTGTATTTGCCAGTCCAACATAAGCCTGACCCATAGCCCGGGAGCGAGCGCCATATCCTTTTAGCTCGAAACTGGCAAAACTTTTTGAGAAGTAAAAAGAGATAATAAGGAATAAAATCACAGAAAATTTTTTCGTTTTAAAAGTTGAGTTCATTATTCTCTTGCTTATGTTTGAAAAATTAATTATTTTTTAATATTGAATTATCAATGAGTCAATTCTAAAAAGATTTTAACCACTAATTTCACGAATTACACTAATTGATTTTATATTGAAATTAGTGTAATTTAAATTCGTGCAATTAGTGTAATTAGTGGTTTTTAGAGTGGATTCATAAATCAATTAAAAATTTAACTGGAGTTTGTCATGAAATTAAAATATAATTCTTCATTATTATATAGCCTCATTTTCATTTTATTGATAAATTATTTTCCAATTTTTAAATATGGAGTAAATAACCTTTACGCGCAAAAAGTTCGCGTAACTGTTGAGCTACAGCTTGATGCTTTGCCTGATGAAAAACGTGAAAAGCTCATTAATTTCAAACAAGTGCTTGAAGACTATTTCAACAATTTCCAGTGGACACAGGATGAGTTTCAGGGCGAACTCCCAATTGGTTTAAAAATGATGCTGCAGGATATCAGCGTTAATTATGAAGATCGCTATAAAACGCAATTCATCATTTCATCTTCAGATATTCAATATGCGGACAAGCGCTGCCGTATGGCGTATCAAAAAGGTGAAATTCCCATGCACAGTGAAAATAATTGGGATTCACTAACGAGTCTATTAGATTTCTTTACCAATATCATCATTGCTGAAGAAATGGATAAATTTGGTAATCTGCTGGGAACACCATATTATGAAAAAGCCAAAGTAATTGCCGAACAAGCAAAATTTGGCATGGGTCATTTTATCGATGGCTGGGATCTTCGGGTTGAAATGATCGATTATCTTCTTGCTGAAAAATATAAGAAATTTCGCGAGATGAAGGATTTCTATTTTTATGGGCTTTATTTTGCCAATGAAGATCCAACAAAAGCGAAAAAATATATTAAGGAAGCAGTTTCCATGTTAGAAAAAATCAAAAACGAAGAAGACCCTAAATATACCCGTGTTGAAAAATTTATAAATGCGCATTATATGGAAATTGTTGACCTGTTTAAAAAATCCAATGATCGCGATGTTTATGAAAAATTAATGAATTTAGATCCTGACCGGGAAGAAATTTATCAGGATATACTAGAGTAGCAGCAGTCTCAGTAGCAGTAAAAAATTCTCTGTTTTAAAAGACTGCAACTGCCACTGCTAGTTGAAATCTACCCTCATTAAAATAGTTACTAATAACAGGTTGGCAGCTATCGTACTTCACTCCCCTGTTAAAAATTCAAAACTGAAATTAGATAATATTTTATTGTCCCAATAATCTGAACAAGTCGAATCTATAGTTACTGTATATTTTGTATTTGCCTGCAATTTTGTCGATCCACTGTATTGAAACCGCGTTAAGTCGCTCCACTGAAAACGCCACCCTTCAACAGACGGATTAATAGAAAAAGATCCTTCAGCCTTTGTTTTGTTAATGAAAGTATTAAACGTTATTACGATAGGATTTGAGCGGTTAACGGATGTTGCCCCGTTTGATGGATAGTGAGAGATCACTGTTAAAGGTTCAGTCTTAAATTTGATTGTATGCCCTGTTAAAAAGAATGAGCCATAAATGTCAGCTGCTCCCGGAAAAATAATGATCTCATATTCGGTGTTACTCGCCAAAAATCCGCCCGGCCTAAAAAAGACCTTTCGTGAATCGAGCCATCGAAAAACGCCGGCAGTTTCAGGCGACAAAACGATTTTGCTTTCTGTGGCTTCTCTATCCATTCTTGAATTAAAAGCAATATAAATTTCCGTTTGGGGAGAAATGTAAGTTGCGTTATCTTCAGGAATTGTAGAAACAATTTTAACACTTTCGGTCGTAAATAAAGAAGACACAGAAAAAGCAAGTGTATCGCCAAATATCGTTTCCGCGTTTTTGTATAACTGTATTTTATAAGTTTGATCTGTTGCATACTGGTCAGTTGGACGAAAAATTATTTTATGTTGATTCGCGGAATTTATCCATTCGAAATAGCCATCAACAGAAGGCTGGAGAGAAAAATTTTCCTCTACGGAAGATTGATTCATTTGTGAGGAAAATTCAATCTCAATCGGAAAATCAACCGATATGTTGGAAACATTATCCGCAGGGTTAATAAAGAGAATTTGTTCGGGTAAAGGTTTTAAATATATATCAGCAGTTGCTGTTGTTTTACCAGCATAGACAATAACCTCGTTGAGGACATAACGACCAAAATTGTTGGCAATAAATTCCAGGTTGTACACACCGGAGTCAACGTTCTTTATTTCAAAATATCCTGTCAGCGAATCACTATTTACGGACTGAATTAATTTACCCTGGAATAGGTTAACCTGCACGATTACATCCTGGTTTTTTACCAGCCCGACGATGCTGCCGGGAACATCTTCAGGGAAATAAGGCGTTTCGTCGGCGCAAAATAAAAATACGATAATAATTAAAAGAAAAATTAAATTTAGCTTTTTATTGGTCAACATTCTTATCCCTTTTTGCTTATACAGCGAACAGCATATTTATACTCATCGCAAAGTGGTTTTGAGATTTCACCTTTTAATCATCTCTTTTAAGAGAGGAATTAGGTGAGTTTATAAAAGAAAAAAATCTCAAAACCACTTTCACCTTAATATATAAAATAATTAACTAATATTTTTTTAGAATGTCAAGATATTTTTTACGATTAATGGATTTATTTTAATTTTGTAAATTTAAACCTTTTTCACAGAAAAAAATTTTTTACTTGAAATTGTGAAATAAAAATATTACAATATAAGTTACAAGATAAATAATTTTTATTAGCCCTCAGAAATAGAACACGTCACAGAAGAAAAAATAAAATTTCTGTGAGATATTCATTTCCGTGACCTGATTTTTTCATATTGAATAATATGTTACTTGTATGAAAAGTATTGATTACTTATTAAAGTAGGGGAATTCAAACGTGTATAAAAATGGTAAAAGAATACTATGTTTTATTCTCACTTTTTATTGGATGAATTCTTGTTTACCTCTATTAGCATTTGCTAACAGCCCTGAAAAATATTCCAAAAATGGAACGCGGGATGTTATTGTCGGTGAATTACTTGGCAGGGTTGATCCTGATGATTTGGATCAACTCATGCGGACTAATTATTATCCAACGATCAGCAAAAACAAGAATATCGTTTATAGATTAGAAAAGAGAACAAGCAGAGAAGTAATATATCGAATAGAATACCCGTCCTATTGGTCCACAGACCACCCGGAAAGGATCGTATTCAAATTTTTTGATTCGGAACAAAGTTTAGCGGCAGCGATCATCACTGATAAAATAGATTTTGCGATTACCGAAAGCAATGAAATTGCCCAGGAAATACACAATGCAACAGGAGCATTTTTCATCCATTTTCGTTTTAAAAAACCGCATTTCGTAAAGATGTTGGCTTACAATAATGGACACTTCATTTTGAGAAATAAAAACGTTCGTAAAGCGCTGACCTACTCTATTGATCGTGAATACATTAGAAAAAATATACTAAAGACTCAAGCCAACTTTGCTGATGGCCCGATTTCAGGCGACTCAAAATTTCATGTTTCCAATCTGGAAGCATATAAATTTAATCCAAGAAAAGCATTTCAATTATTACGAGATGAGAGTTGGGTGGATAAAAATGGCGATGGAATTATTGAGAAAAATACAATGCCATTACGGATTAATTTGGCTTACGAAAAAGGTGTGCTGTTAGAAGAACAAATTGCGAGAAGAATAAAAATTGACTGGAATAAATTAGGCGTGGATGTGATTAGAACCCCCATGACAAAAGATGAAATGAAAGCCAATCTCGCAGGCAAAGATTATGATGTTATGTTAATGAATAACCTTTTCCAGGATAATATTAAAAGTTTTAGTGAAAATTTTATGTCCAAAAGTCAGAATAATTTTTTGGCTTACAATAGCAGAACTACCGATAGATATATCAAATCCCATAAAAGTATGGATTCCGCTGCATCCCAAAAATTGATGCTTCAAGCAATCCAAAATCAAATCAATAAAGACCATCCGGCTGCATTTTTATTTTTCCTTTGGCTTGAACGCTTTTTTGTTAATAGGGCTAAATTCGAAAATTTCGTAACAAAGAAAAAAGAGTTACTCCCATTTACCGAATGGAGATTTAAGTAATAATCCCTGAAACGACAAGTCGCAGTAGCAGAGGCAGTGGCAGTCTAAATCGTACAATTTTTGTAATAGTTCACCTGTCATTCCGGCTGGAGCGAAGCGGAATGCCAGAATCTCCATAATACAACTTTTGGGCGCTTGTTTTGTGCAAACAGTATAAATTTTCAGGAGATTCCGGCTAAAAACATGCCGGAATGACAGCATCAGTTTAGGGTGGTGAACTATTACCAATTTTTTAAATCCTGCTACTGCCACTGCTACTTTTTTAATAATACTGATTAATTTATCTTAAAGCTTTTGTAGAAAAAACGTAAAGATGATCGGCAAAACAAATGCCCAAACCAAAAATAAAAATACAACATCGATTTGTGACCAAGCTGTTAATATCACACATTTTGTTGGCCTCCATCCCAATTATTTTTACCGGGTTTGTTCTGATCAAAACAGCGCGGAAAACGGTTGAACAAAATTTTAAAGACCGCATTATTGAATTGGCGCGTCATTCGGAAAAAAATATTACCATGGTTTGGGAAAATGCGGAAAAAATAGTCGAGCTCAATACTTCCAATATTCTTAACATTTGGGGAAATCGAATAACACAGGAACTTCTTATAAACGAAATTATAAATGAATTTCATATTTTCAGAGGTTTGAAGTTGTTGGATGATTCGGGTTACGTGGTGGTATCAACCTCATTTATCGAGGATTCAACCAGGTATCCTGATAAGGATTTGTTAGAGACAATATTTTCAAAAACAGAATATCAATCCGAAGTATTTCTTTCGGAAAATAAATTACCACTGATAAAAATAGCAAAACCGATTCTTAAGTTGGAAGAACTGGTGGGAATTCTGGTAGCAGAGGTCAATTTAAAAGAAATGTGGGATTTAATTGAAAGCAGTGTGGTGGGAGAAGGCGCGCAGGCATTTGTTTTTGATAAAAGCGGCAGGTATATTGCCCACTCGGAAAGGAAAAGAGTTTATTTGGGAGAGAAATTCCAGGAGCCGGAAATTTTTAATAAAATTGCTTTGGAAGATGAAGGGCAAACTCTGTATGTCAACCGGGAGAAAATTGAAATGGTAGCAGCGTGTGTTCCCATTTCTAAATTGGGCTGGTGGGTAGTTATACAGCAGCCGACTCAAAAAGCTTTTGCTGTGTCTCATAAAATGAAAATTTTAATTTTATGGTTCGTTGTGGTAAGTATTTTATTATCTTCATTCATTGCATTTCTCTATACGCGATGGATTGTTACTCCGGTTAACCAATTGATTTCTGGGATAGATAAATTTTCAGCCGGTAATTTGAAATACCGCATGCCCAAACTGGGCAGGGATGAAATTTCTACGCTTGCTGAACAGTTCAATGAAATGGCAGAAAAGCTAACAATATTTCAGGACAAATTAAAAAGAGGTGAACGAGCTGAAACGTTGAGCAAATTAGCCTCTGTACTTTCACATGAAATAAAGAATCCTTTAAATGCAATGGTTATCAACATGCGCATCATTGAAAGGGAATTTAAAAAGCCATCTCCCCAAATTGACAAAATGCGGCATTATTTGGAAATAGTGGCAGGCGAAATTCAGCGCGTTGATAATTTGGTGAACAACTTTTTATTGATTGCAAAACCACAGCGATTGGAGAGAAAACCAATTAATATCAAAAAGATATTGGATGATTTAATCATCTCGCAACAAGCCGATGCACTGCAATCCGGTGTGCGCGTTATAAGACGTTATCAAATTTCACAATTAGAAATATTAATAGATGCAAGAAAAATCAGGCAGGTTTTTTTAAACATTTTTTTGAATGCTGTACAATCTATGCCGGGTGGCGGTAACCTGACCATCGAGTTGGACTCCGCAAATTCGCCCCTTGATAAAAATCAACAACTGTGGATCGTCATAAAATTTAGCGATACCGGTAAGGGAATGACAAAAGAACAGTTGAATAGAATATTTGACTTTTATTATTCAACCAAAGAAGGAGGAACCGGTTTAGGGCTTTCTATTGCTCAACAGATTGTTGATGAACATGGCGGCAGAATCGAAGTTGAGAGTTCACAGGGAATCGGAAGCGCCTTTTTGGTATTTTTACCCGGAAAATAAAAAAAAAACAAAAAAAAGTTAATTTTTTTTCCGCAACCGCTTGACTTCTCCGTATTTATTTGTTATATTAATTCAGGAACTTTAAGCTGAAGTGAGAGTATATTAACAAAGTAAATTTTAATTCTGTGAAAATATACTCGTTAAGGGTTAAAATGTAACTCTCAACAAAAATATTTATTTTAGCTTTTTTTATCTGTTAACATAAAAGCATGGCGCAAAGAGCAGGGCGCATGGCGGTAAAACATGCACTTAGCGCCATGCTCTATGCGCCTTGCTTTTGTTGACAACCATTGTTACTAAAGAAAAGTAATGTTTTATATATTAAAAAATAAACCTTAACGAGTATAATTCAACTTATGGAGCGAAAGGATGTGATGAATAATGATATCAGTTGTTGTCGGAGAAAAAGAACCGATTGAACGGGCAATAATACGTTTTAAGAAGAAGTGCCAGCGAGCCGGTGTGTTGCGTGATTACAGAAAAAATAGCTATTTTTTAAAACCAAGTTTGAAGAAACGAATAAAACATAGCAAGGCTATCCGTCGTCAGAGTCGTATGTCGGATAGATATGGATCTCCTCAGTATTAATGGTTATTTTATTTTTAATATTTAATCATCTTTTCCGTAACGATTTGTGTGAACTTGATGGAAAAGAATAATTATTTTTTAAGTGCCTCACAATTTTCCAAACAATTTGTTTCCAAATTTATTTTAACAAAATTAAAAAAAATGTGAATAATTTCGCTATCTAAGTAATCTAATAGATGGCAAAACATTCAAATAATTAATGAGTAGTAAATGGCTGTAAAGAAAAAAAAAGTTGTCGGTACAAAGACGAAACATTCAATCGAAAAGTATTTGGAAGAGATCGGTGGTTTCTCACCATTACATCCGGAAGAAGAAATTGACCTTGCGCGAAGAATTCGCAAAGGTGACGAAGAATCGCTGGATAAATTGGTGAAAGCAAACCTCCGTTTTGTGATCAGTGTAGCAAAAGAATACCAGGGACAAGGACTGCCGTTGTCCGATTTAATCAGTGAAGGAAACCTGGGTTTGATTAAAGCCGCACAAAGATTTGATGAGACGCGCGGATTCAAATTTATCTCGTATGCTGTTTGGTGGATCCGCCAGTCAATTCTGCAGGCTTTAGCTGAGCAGTCCCGGGTTGTGCGCTTGCCGCTGAACCGCGTGGGCGCTATTAATAAAATCGGCAGAGCGCTGGAATCACTTGAAAAAGCTTATGGCAGGGAACCCAGCATGGCAGAAATTGCAACTAAAATGGAAATGAGCACTTTCGAGGTCGCTGATGTTGTGAAAACATCTGCGCGTCATCTCTCGCTTGATGAACCTTTTAAAGAAGAAGACGGAAATAGTCTGCTAGATGTGATTAAAAGTGATCGATATGCCCCACCCGATAATCCACTGATGCGTGAATCGCTTAAAGTGGAAATTGAAAAGGTGTTGCATACTCTTAAACCGAGGGAAGCGGAAATCATCAGCCTCTATTTCGGTCTTGAAGGTGACCGCCCATTAACTTTGGAAGAGATTGGAGAACATTTCAAACTCACGCGCGAAAGAGTTCGCCAGATCAAGGAAAAAGCTTTACGAAGACTCCGACACCGTTCCAGGCTGGAGCCTTTGAGGAAGTATCTCGGATAAGTTTCTCTGTTTTTTTAATTAAAAAGCCCTCATTTAATTGTGAGGGCTTTTTTTGTTTCGTGATATTGGCTAACGGGGATTTTTTCGGACTTCATTGAACAAAAAGGAGTGGTTTGAGTGTTGGATTAATGGAGTATTGGAGTTCGCCAGTGGACGAATGTACCTTTTTAGGCTGACACTCGGATTTACGGGTAAACAAAAAAATGTAAATATATATGAACTCATTTTATACAATAAAGTTTAATAAATCACGGTTATCCATTTAGCTCCGAAAACAAAAGTTATTTATAAAATGTAGGTTGCATAGTTCCCCCCTTTGAAGGGGGGCCAGGGGGGATGTCATTAAATTACAAATAGTTAAGATAACATCCCCCTGTATCCCCCTTCAAAGGGGGACTTTTGAATCTTCGGTTTTATACATTTGCGGAGCAAAATGGATAACCGTGTTAATAAATATTTAAATTCAACCTGGAAAAACCAGAATCAAAAAGTTGAAGGAAAGGAGTGTTGGATTAATGGAGCGATGGATCGTGCCCAGGCGAATGCGACTTGTCGCATTGTTGAAACCTTTCTCATCAATGCACCAGAAGCGCATCTCATCCAACTGGCGGATGATCCAATACTCCATTACTCCTTTTCAATAGTGATGTTATATCAGGAAAGACACAATGACAGAAAGCGGCGTAATAAATAAAATAATAGACGACAAAGCCTGGGTAACAGTTATCAAAGGTGAGCATTGCCAGGGTTGCACAGCATGCAGCGCATTTGGAGAAGGCAGCGCTGAATTGATCGCGCGGAACGAGACAACTGCAAAAGTGGGAGACAGGGTCGAAGTTGAAATTGATCCCCAAAAAGTTGTGAAGCATTCGGCAATTGTATTTTTATTGCCGGTTTTTGGATTAGTGCTGGGATATTTCCTGGGTGTTAATTATTTGACAAAGTTAGCTCTGCCAACTGAAGGAGCCGGAATATTGGGCAGCCTGGGAATGATGGTTTTAACTTTTATTGGTATTGTTTTCTATGACCGGAAAATTGGTAAATCAGGTGAGGTTCATGCGCGGGTTGTGCGGGTGTTGTGATGTGATAATTTTGATCATTCACAATTAGCAGTTCGCAATTATCAACGGAACGTCCGACATCTTTTCGGCGGATTCTCAATTAAATTCAAAATTTTTCCAAAAAATAATTGAGAATTGTGAACGACCAATTGAGAATTGAGAATGAAAATAATATTCCTTTTGGTCTTAAGTTAATGCCATTGGGGCTAAAGCCCCGGATACTCTCTTTATGTTTGTTCCCCGCCCTGAAGGGTGGGGTTAGCCATATTGCCTAATTACAATAATATCAATTGACTAACCCCACCATTCATAGCCTGTACTTCCTTATATTTATAATGTGGCTATACAGGTATGGTGGGGATATCAATGCCAATAAGTTGCTGGGCTTTAGCCCAAAAAATTAATTAAAAAAATATAAAATATGGCAAACAATCTATTGAAAAAAACCAAAAAATTTTTTGTTGTTTTACTAAGCTTACTTATTTTTACAAATATAAATAATTTGTTGGCAAATGATATTGTCGTTAAAAATCAATCTGACCATGGCTTGACAATTGTATTTACACCCCAGGATTGGAGAATTCTTCCCGAAACAAAATCCGGAAATCCATATTACAAATTGGATTTTAAAAATAGCAATTCTATTCCTGTCCCCGGCAATCCGGAATTTCCAATCAGAACAGTACTGATCGGGATCCCATTTGAATCGAAAGTCAGTTTAGAAATTCAAGATAACTTTATAAAAAAAACACTCGATGGCAAAATACTTCCTGTTCCGCAAATAGGGGGTGATGGACTTGGAAATTTTCAATTTCAGGAAAATGCTTCAACCTATCAATCAAATTCAATCCTTCCCTCTCAAACAGCAGAAATTTCCTCTCCGAAAATTATGCGTGATTTGCAGGTAATCACACTGACGCTGTATCCTGTTCAGTTTGAACCATTAAGTGAGAAAATTTATCTTTACCGGCAACTTGTAGTACGTGTAAATTTTTTGGATGGAAAACAGGAAACCAATATTGTTGAAAGGAGTGAAGACAGATTTTTATATAATAATATTCTGGCTAATCCCACCCAGGCGGCAAAGTGGCGAAAACGTTCAAAAAGAATTCACAAACAATCAGAAACAAAATATTGGGGAAATTTTTATAAAATTTATGTTAACGAAGATGGGATTTATAAAATTTCCGGCAGCGAATTAGAAGAAGCCGGTTTAATTCTAAATAATGTCAATCCGGGTACGATAAAAATTTATAACAATGGCGGACTTCAACTCCCGCAAAATTTGCATGATCCCCGACCGGACGGTCTGATTGAAAACTCAATTTTGGTCGAGGACGGAGGAGACGGGTCGTTTGAAAAAAATGATTACATCCTGTTTTTTGGCAAATCTGTTAAGGGATGGAAATATGATCAAGATAGCAGTCGGTTCAGTCACTATTTGCATTCATACACGCGGGAGAATATTTATTGGTTAGACTGGCAGGATTTAAATCCCGGGAAGCGCATACAAAAAAGAAATGTTTTCACAACTTTGCCAGTTACCAATGTAACAGAATTCCTTGATTTTATTTATGTCGAAAACGAGTTTAAAAATTTACTTAATTCAGGAACATGCTGGCTGGGAAATTATTTCAGTACAGAGGCGCGACAAAGGATCTACCAATTTAATTTAAAAGGAGCTGTGCCCAACAGACCGACAGCAATCCGAATGGAAGTCGCAGGAATTTCCAATCATTATCATCAATTTGTTTGTTATTGTAACGACGTATATTTTGAGAGAAGTCCCGGTTTTTACGGGTCCACCCGTGAGCAAGTGATTGTCAATAAAAAGTATTTTTCCTCAACAATTAATTCCGGTCTTGTTGATGGTTACAATAAAATAAAAATTGATTACCAAATAACGAACGATGCCAGCCTGGCTTATATGGATTGGATTGAACTGGACTACTACCGGCAATTAATGGCAGTCAATGATTTGCTTGAATTTTACAGCCCGGATTCAACAGGAATTTTTAAGTATTCTGTCCAATCGTTTTCAACGGACAACATTTTTGTATTCGATGTTTCTTTATTCAATGATGTTAGTCAAATCCAAAACACTACCATAAATAACGGCACGGTAGAATTCTTTGATACAACCTCGACAAACATTCCCAAAAGATACCTAACTGTCACCCCTGAAAAATTTAAAAAGGTGTTGAATATTACAAAAGATGTTCCATCCAATTGGCGCAGTTGGCAGGATGGCGCCGATTTTATCATTATCACTTATGATGACTTTTATGACGCTGTACTTCCGTTAAAAAGTTTGCGGGAAAACTGCGACAGCCTCAAAACCGTGGTTGTAAAAATCAGCGATGTGTTTGACGAATTCTCCTGTGGTTTGACCGATCCAACAGCTATTCGTGATTTCATAAAGTTTACATTCGAAAATTGGCAGCCAAGACCGGCTTACGTTTTGCTGTTTGGCGATGGTGATTATGATTATAAAAATTACCTTACGCCCAATGACCCCAATTGGATACCACCCTTTGAAACATCAGAATTGAATGAAAACACCAGCCGGGCGCGAGACGATTGGTATGTGTGTGTTTCCGGGGATGATGATTTAATGGATCTGGCAATCGGTAGAATTCCGGCAAAGAGTTTTGACCAGGCAATAAATGTTGTGAAGAAAATTATCGAGTATAAAAATAACCCGCAATTCGGCGAGTGGAGCAACACCATTGTAATGGCTGCTGATGATGAATTTTGGAAGGGTTTGAGCTTTGATCCAATTACGGATCACATCCCCACAGCAGAATATACGTGTGAGAATTATATTCCAAAAAGTTTTAACATAAAGAAAATTTATTTAACCGAATACCCGGCAGTGAAAAGCGCTTCAATTTCCGGGATTCGTAAACCTAAAGCGACTGAAGCATTATTAAGGCAAATCAATGATGGTTGTCTGATCTTTAATTTCATTGGGCATGCGAATGAGGATTTATTAGCTCACGAAAGACTGCTGCACATTTCAGATGACTTTCCCCGTATTGAAAATGGCTCCCACCAGGCTTTGTGGATTGCTGCTACTTGTGATTTTGGCAAGTGGGATAATCCATATTCCCAAAGCTTTGCCGAAGAACTGATCAATGCGGATGGTCGAGGCGCCATTGCAACTTTCACATCATGCCGCAATGCTTATCCGGATCCAAGTGTCAGCCTGAATAGAAATTTTTATGACCAATTGTTTTCCAGTACCAGGCAGGTGCGTTTGGGGGACGCGGTAATGGCTGCAAAAAATTCCAGGGGCAATTACATAAACGACCAGATATACCACCTGTTGGGAGATCCCACGCTTACCTTAAATATGCCAACCCTGAAGTTACAAATAACAGATTATTCTCCCGACTCAATCCGGGCGTTAACAAAGATGAAAGTACAGGGGGCAATGGATAGTTTGTCAAGTATAAACTCATCTTCAGATGGGAATTTGATCTTTACTGCCTATGATTCACGTATTGAAAGGAATTATCATGTAACGGGCAATCGTTATTTCAAATACAAATTACCCGGAAATTCTATCTTTCGCGGCGCGGTTTCAAAAACGAATAATGAGTTTGTGTCCCAATTTATCGTTCCTAAAGATATTACTTACGGTGGTAATGAGGGAAGATTTAGTGTTCTCTATTGGGATGAGAGCAAAGCAGGCTCTGGATTTGTTGATGGGATTCCAGTGGGTGGCACAGAAACCAACTTTGTTGACAAACAAGGTCCGCTTATAAATATTGGCTTCACTGGTATAAATTTTTTGCCGGGCGGTTTAGTATCCCCCAATTCAGAATTAGAAATAAAAATTGAAGATAAAATAAGCGGCATTAATATCGCCGGGGATATTGGGCATAAAATTATTTTAATGTTAGATGATAACGAAAAAATTGACGTGACAGATTATTTTCAGTACGATTTGGATAGCTATACGGTTGGCAAAATACGTTATCCCATGATGAATATTAATGAAGGAAGCCATGAAATCAGGATTAAGGCATGGGATAATAACAATAATTCTTCTTTTACTGAAACAAATTTTACTGTTGTTGCAGACGATCAACTGGTGATCCGCGATTTATTGAATTATCCCAATCCATTTTCCGATGGGACTGAATTTACGTTTTGGATCAATTTGGATAGTAATGTTGAAATTAAAATTTATACGCTATCAGGCAGATTGATCCGTACAATCAATAATTTGCAGGCGCTTTCGGGTTTTAACCATTTTTATTGGGATGGATTAGATCAGGATCAGGATCTTTTGGCAAATGGTGTCTATTTATATAAACTATCTGCCCGCAGTTCAAATGGAACTCAGCGTCTGTTCAGGCATGAAATACAAAAGTGTGTTGTTGTTAGGTGATTTTCTTTAACATGAATAATTCTTTCACCACAAAGACGCAGAGACGCAAGGTAGTGAATATTTATGAGTTACCACAAAAAATTAATATTTTCTTAATCGTTCACCAGTATCAGATATAAAAATTGTTTATAATGCTAAATATCTTTGAAACCTTATTTTTGGTCTTTTCAACCTTAGTAAATAATAATAAACCACACATTTTAACCTTATTACCTTATTATTTTCGTCAAATAAGGTAATAAGGTTATGGTACTTTTAGATTTTGCTTGTTACTAAGGTTTTAAATACAAAAGTGGTTTTGAGTGTTATCTTTTGGAATGTAATCCTTTTACAAGCTGTCCAAGAACTTGGTTACTGCTTAAATTTTGGGGCTAAAAGCCCCAGAAAGTTATGAGTTGTTTAAACCCCACCCTGAAGGGTGGGGATAGTCATGGTTATTAACTACCATAATATCAATTGACTAACCCCGTCATTTATGGCGGGGATTTAACAACCACTAGAAGCATGGGCTTTAGCCCATCAAATTTAACTGAAAAATCAAGTTCTTGGACAGCTTGTTTATGGATTGCGCATCACTCCAAAATCAATTTTTAAATATGAATACCAAAACCACTTTAAGATTAGTATAAACTGAAATGGAGTTCAACTGAAATGAAAGAATTGAAAAGAAACCACATGCAATACACAATTTTTATAATATTATTTTTGGTAACATCAGCAGAAATATTTGGAAAAGAAAATTTAAAAATTGTTGAATCAACAAGTAACGGTGTTACCATTCTTTATGAGCCAACAATTGATTTCATCGACACGGTCGAGCTAAAGAATGAAAAATATTTTAGAATAAATAACAACCGGACAAGATTATCCGGTGAACCGGGTGAACCACTGGTTCCGATAAAAATTGTGAACATCGGTATCCCGCTTAATGCCGAAGTTAAATCCAGTATTCTTTCAACAAATTTTCATAAAATGGATGGTAAGCTATTGCCAGCGCCGGTTATAAACCGTGAGGGTCAATATTTTTACGAAACAAATTCGGAAATTTATAACAGCTCTAATTCTTTTCCTTTACAAATTTTGAAGTTGGAAAAACCGGCTTTTGTCCGTGATCAACGAATAGTTACCATCAAGATAAATACTTTACAATTTATACCTGCAAACAACAGCATCAACGTACTCGATAAAATATTATTCAGGATTGATTTTATCGGCGATACGGCGCCCTCAAATAAAATAAATGACACCAAAGATGATGAGTTTTACCAGGGATTAATCGAAAATTATTCCGTATCCAAAAACTGGTTGAAAGATCACCCCCGGAAACTCCATCGAAGTAAAGCATTTTTTGAAGGCGAAAATTGGTTTAAGATCAAAATTAAAAATGAAGGAATTTACAAAATTTCCGGCAGCGATTTAACAGGCAAAGGCGTGGATATCAATTCTATCGATCCGAAAACATTGCGTATTTATAATAACGGTGGTTTGGAGTTACCCAGAGATATAAGAACAAGCAGATCCGACAGCCTTATCGAAAATGCGGTCAGGGTAATTGGTGAAGATGATAACAATTTCAGCATCTCTGATTACATTTTATTTTATGGCGTGCCGGTGAATTTTTGGCAACCGCTTCATGATACCAGTAATTTTTATGCGCATTATATTAATCATTACACTGAAGAGAATGTCTATTGGCTGACCTGGGGAAGCGGAAAAAACGGTAAACGGGTGGAAACCAAAACTGCGGTTACAAATCCGGACAGGGATGCCAATTTTAGTTTTTGGGGGCGTTACAAAGATGAGGATAATCTTAATAATTTTTTGGAGTCGGGATTGGATTGGTTCGGGAGGTTAATGGCAGGTGGTCACCAGGAACAGGGTTACAGTTTGTATCTGCCTGAAGCCGGCAATAAAAATGAAAACGTTTATTTCCGAATTAGGTGTCTTGGCATGACTTCAGGAACACATCGCTTTAATTTATTTTTTAATAATGTTCAGTTTGGCTCATTCTCATTTAGCGGTCATCAATTATATTCTTTTGAAAAGACAACAACATTACAATTAGCCGAGTCAGGTTATAATAATTTAAAGATTCAGTATAATGGCGACACACAGGAGAGCCAGGCTTATTTGGACTGGTTTGAAGTTCAGTATCGAAAACAATACGTTGCTGAAGAAGATTTTTTATGGTTCTCTCAATTTGAGGATGGTGAACAGAAATACCGTATCACAAATTTTACCAGTAATGAAATAGATATTTATGATGTTACCGATCGGACGCAGATGAAATTTTTCACCAATACAGAGATTACTTCGGGGACTGTTACTTTTATGGCTGATGAAACCGGGTTTCCCAGGCATCGATACATTGCTGTTTCAGCAGAAGCCTTTCGTACTCCCGAAAGCATCGAGCAGGTTACATTTGCTAATTTACGCACTGCTGACAAAGGCGCTGATTTTATCATTATCACCCACGAAAATTTTTATCAAGCTGTTTTGCCGCTTAAACAGCACAGAGAACAACGCGATAATTTACAAACAGAAGTGGTTAATATTTCTGATATCTACAATGAATTTTCTTGGGGATTGGTTGATGTAACTGCAATGAGAGACTTCATTAAATTTGCCTATGAAAATTGGAATCCATCCCCAAAATATGTGCTGCTTTGCGGAGATGGCGATTATGATTACCTAAACATCAAAGCGGATGCGGATCTGAATTGGCTGCCACCCTATCAAACAACCGAGCTTAACGAAAACAGCAACCGGACATCAGATGATTGGTTCGTAACTGTCAGTGGATATGATAGCAATCCCGATCTCGCGATTGGCAGGTTCCCCGTCCAATCTGCCGAAGAAACAGAGAACGTTGTTGAAAAAATTTTGAATTATGAAAAAACACCGTATTGGAGTGAAGAGCAATCACTTTTTCTTGATGATTGGCGAAACGTTGTAACCATGGTTGGCGATGACGAATTAACCAGTAACAGTAATAATGAAACGATACACACCCGGGATGCTGAATACATCATTGAAAATTATGTTCCCAATTCATTCGAGAAAGAGAAGATCTATTTAATAGAATATCCGGCAGAAAAGGATCCGTCCACTTCTGGAATCATGAAACCGGCAGCTAATGAAGCGCTATTAAGCAGAATAAACAAAGGCACTTTAATCATAAATTATGTTGGACATGGAGCGCCGCCATTGTGGGCGCATGAACGTGTTTTAAAAGAAAGCCGTGATTTCGAGCGAATTCAAAATGAAAATAAGCTGCCCCTGTGGTTGGCTGCAACGTGTGATTTTGGCAGGTTTGACGATCCATTAGAGCAGGGCCTTGCTGAAAAACTATTCGCAGCAAAAGGACGCGGTGGCATTGCTTTCCTTACTTCTGCCCGGTTAGCTTATGCTTCGGACAATACTGCTTTGAACAGGGAATTTTACAATCAGCTATTTAATAATTCCAATGAACCGACAGAGAGAATTGGCGTCGCTTTGATGAAAGCGAAAATCAGGAATTATAGTTCCACTAATGACCAAAAATATCATATTTACGGAGATCCGACAATGCGGTTGGCAGCGCCGCATTACCAGGCAAAAATTAAATCTCTTGAACCGGATACGCTCAAAGCTTTGAGCCAAATAAAAGTAACCGGGCAGGTATTGAATGTTAATGATTTTGAAGGTAAAGCTTTATTAAGAGTGCTTGACTCGCGAAAAAGCAAAACATACGATACGGAGGAAATTTCTCCGATTCATTATGTCTCTCCAGGCAATACGATTTTCCGAGGCGCTGTTTCAGTGCGTCAGGGAAATTTTACCGGCAAATTTATTGTGCCCAAAGATATTTCTTATGGCGGTAACCTGGGACGAGTTTCAATTTATTTTGCAAATGAGCAAAATCATGGCATCGGTTACCGCGATTCACTTGCTGTCGGCGGCACATCAATTTTGACCGATGCGCAAGGTCCAATCATAAAAATTGGTTTTCAGGGACAAAATTTTGCTGATGGGAATTTAGTCGGCAGTAAGTCAGTGTTGGAAGTTGAAGTCGCCGATAGTATTAGTGGGATAAATATTGTGGGCGATATCGGGCATAACATCACCATGGTCATCGATGGAAATGAGAACGATAAAATAATGCTGACCGATTATTTTAATTATTTTGAAGGAAATTATAAAGCAGGAAAAGTGGTTTATGATTTTTCGACTTATAAAAACAGCGCTACAACTCAATCGGAAGAAAGTTTAACCGAAGAAAATCTCGGCTTGCCCAAGGGCAATCATGAAATTACCATAAAAGCCTGGGACAATTTTAACAATTCCTCTGTGACAACCGCATACTTCACTGTTATATCTGAAGATATTTTAGAAATCAAAAATGTGCTTAATTACCCCAATCCATTTACTTCCAACACAACATTCACTTTTGTCCTCAGCCGGTCCAGCGAAATAAAAATTAAGATTTACACATTGCGGGGAATCCTTGTTCAGACATTGGAAGATTTACCCGGCGTTTCAGGATTAAATCATTTTTTTTGGGATGGACTGGACAGGGAAGGTGACATTCTTGCAAATGGCGTTTACCTATACAAAATCTTTGCAAAATCAACAGACCAGGAAAAAGCTTTAAAAGATGAGGCTATCGGTAAATTAGTAGTAGCAAGATAAGGGGGGGATAAAATAAGCTACACATTTTGATCTCACAAATCATTTTTTATCAATATTAGGGAAATTGAAAATGTCCAAGTTATTTAATCCAATCCCCTAAAAAAAATGGGTTCTTCAACAGGGGATTGCTAAAGAACCCAAACTCGTATTGCGGAACAGCAAGAATTCGGGTCAAATTCGCTGTTAATTTGGATAGATTTTGTTAAAAATCTCCACTTAATTAATACTTATTCCTGGTTTAATTTTTAATCACAGATGTTTTTTCAAAGATGTTAAACCAGGAAATTTATAAGGGTGCTTATTACGTTACAAAATCAATGCCGAAAAAAAACAGCATAAATTCGGGCATAACCCTTTGAAAATAAAAGTAATTTCAAAATAAAGAAAATATCAATTAATAAAATAAGTGGTTATGTTATTATTTTTTAAAAATATAATTTTATAATTGTTTTATCGCGAGACAGTGTATCAACTGAATACAAGTGGGTGGCATGCAAGCAAAATTTAAAAGAAATGAAATAGTAGAAGCAACGATTGAATCACTTGCTTTTGGCGGATCCGGAGTTGCACATATAGATGGTTTTACCATTCTCATCAAAGGCGTTTTACCCCTTCAAAAGGTGGAAGCGCAAATAACGCGCAATAAAAAAAATTATGCAGAAGCAAGGCTTACAAAAATTTTATTCCATTCTCCATTTGAAGTAACTCCCCGATGTGAATATTTTGGCACCTGCGGCGGATGCCGTTTACAAAATATGATTTATGAAGAACAATTAAATCAGAAACAGCGCCAGGTTAAAGAGACATTGATCCACATTGGCGGATTTTCAGATATTGAAATGGAGGAAATACTTCCTTCCCCTGAGACATTTTTCTATCGAAATAAAATGGAATATTCCTTTTCTGATCAGCGTTGGCTTACTAACAAAGAAATTCAAAGTTCGCAAATCATTAAAAATAATTATGCGCTGGGTTTACACATCCCTGGCAGGTATGACAAAGTTCTGGATATAAATCAATGTTTTTTGTTGTCGGAGCGCAGCAATGAGATTTTGAATTTTGTTCGTTCATTCACCAGGGATAGTGGGATGCGACTTTACGCTTCAAAAGGACACACCGGTTTTTACCGCTTTCTTGTTTTCCGGGAAGCAAAAACAACCGGGCAGTTTATGGTCAACCTGGTAACTGCGGAAAACCATGAAGGTGAAAAACTTACTGTTGAGCTTGCCGGTTCATTAAAAGAAACGTTCCCTTTTATTACGACGTTCGTTCACAATGTGAATCGAAAAAAAGCCCAGATTGCGTTTGGAGAAACAGAACGAATTATTTTCGGACCAGGGTATATTGAAGAAAAGTTTGGAGACAAAATATACCGCATCTCGACAAATTCATTTTTTCAAACCAATTCATTGGGGGCTGAAAAAATGTTTCAGTTGATAAAAGAATGGGGAGCGTTTGATAAAAGACAGGTTGTTTATGATTTATATGGCGGGACCGGCAGCATTGGAATTTTTATCTCTGACGCTGTGAAAAAAATAGTTGGAATTGAGCTTGTTCCACAGGCAATTGAAGACGCGAAAACGAATTGTTTAATAAATGATATCAACAATTGTGAATTTATCCAGGGTGATTTATTAAAAGTTTTGAGAGATGCGGGGGGCTTTGTAAAGCAGTACGAAACACCGGACGTAGTGATCATCGATCCGCCTCGTTCAGGCATGCACCCGAAACTGCCGGAAAAAATCATTCAACTAAATCCAACAAAAATTATTTATGTCTCCTGCAATCCTGCCACACTTGCCCGGGATTTGAAAGTATTGTGTGAATCAGCTTTTCGGATCAAGCGTGTTCAACCAATTGATATGTTTCCCCATACGGCGCATTGTGAAACGGTTGTGTTGCTTGAACGGTGAGTGGGAGAGAGGGAGACAAGGGGAGTGGGAGATGGGGAGATAATGTAAGTAGATGAACAACTTAACCTGCACAAGTCAGAATTGCTTTAAACCAAGAAGAGAAGTTTATTTGTGAACTGCTTCAGCAGTTTTAAATTACATTTAATATTTACCCCTATTACCAACTTTCAGGAAATACATACGATGACGTTTTCTCCCGTTCTCCCTATCACCTTGTCTCCCACTCTCCTTCTACTGCTACTTTTCACAAACACAATTAATTTTCATTAACAGCAGGCTCAAACGCCAAATTCAAAACATCACTCATCTCCTGCAGAAAATAGAATTTCATTTCATCACGGATTTGATCGGGAATTTCTACCAGGTCCTTTTCATTTTTCTTTGGCAGCAGAATATTTTTAATACCAGCCCGATTTGCGGCTAATACTTTTTCTTTGATGCCGCCAACCGGCAATACATGCCCCCGAAGTGAAATTTCACCTGTCATCGCGATATCATCTCTCACTCTGCGATCGGATAATAAAGAGAGTAAAGCTGTAAAAAGTGTGATACCGGCAGACGGTCCATCTTTTGGCACAGCGCCAGCAGGGATATGGATATGAATATCACAATTTTCATGAAATCCATCCTCAATTTTAAACACGTCCGACTTTGAACGAATGTAGGAGAGCGCAGCTTGAGCAGATTCTTTCATCACATCACCTAATTGCCCGGTGAGAGTTAACTTGCCTTTTCCTGCCATCTTTGATGCTTCAATGAATAAAATATCTCCTCCAACATAAGTCCATGCTAAACCAACTGCAATACCTGTTTCTTTGATGCGTTCGGCTGTTTCAGAAAAGAATTTTTTTGGTCCTAAATATTCTTCAATCCTTTTTGCAGTAATGTTTGTTTTTTTTACGGTTTTTATATCTTCCGCCATGGCAACATCCTTGGCAACGCCCCGGCAGACACTGGCAATTTGTCGTTCAAGATTTCTAACACCGGGTTCCCGGGTGTACGAATTTATCATCAGCTTTATGGCGTCATTTCTGAACGAGATCATTTTTTTTGTTAGTCCATGTTCTGTGATTTGTTTTGGAATTAGAAAGTTGTTGGCGATGTGAAGTTTATCTTCCTCAACATAGCTGGGAATTTCAATTATTTCCATTCTATCTTTCAGGGCAGGCGGAACTGGCTCCATTATATTTGCTGTGGCAATGAACATCACTTTTGAAAGATCAAATGCGACATCAAGATAATGGTCACTGAAAGAGAAATTTTGCTCGGGGTCCAAAACTTCAAGCAATGCTGATGACGGATCCCCGCGAAAATCAGAGCCGAGTTTGTCAATTTCATCTAACATAAAAACAGGATTATTGGAACCGGCTTTTTTTAGTCCCTGAATTATTCTTCCAGGCAGGGCGCCAATGTAAGTTCTTCGGTGACCGCGAATTTCAGCTTCGTCCCGAATACCGCCCAGGGAAATACGAATAAATTTTTTACGCATTGCTTGAGCGATTGATTTTCCAAGCGATGTCTTCCCAACCCCGGGAGGTCCAACAAAACAAAGGATTGGTCCTTTCATATCATTTTTTAGTTTTCGGACGGCAAGATATTCTAAAATTCTTTTTTTAACTTTTTCCAAATTATAATGGTCTGCATCCAATTTCTTTTGCACTGACTTGATATTCAGATTATCTTTTGTTGTTTTGCTCCAGGGAATATCAACGAGCCAGTCCACATAAGTTCTTGCCACGGTGTATTCGGCAGAGGATGGATGCATTTGAGCTAAACGTTTCAGTTCTTTGTCGGCGACTTTTTTCGCTTCTTTTGGCATTTTCGCCTTTTTAATTTTTTTCTTCAATTCACCCATTTCACTTCCGTCTGCGTCTTCACCCAACTCTTTTTGAATCGCTTTTAATTGTTCCCTCAAATACATTTCTCGTTGTGTCTTGCCAATCTTATCCTGAATATCCGATTGAATTTTTTCTCCTAATTCCAATGTCTGTAACAATTTATTTATCAAAACATTCGCTTTGTTCAGCCGCTTGGTAATATTAAAAGTATTTAAAATATCTTGTTTATCCTCCAACTGGATATTGGAGAAAGCAATCGTCATATCTGCTAACATGCCCGGTTCTTTAATATTGGAGACCATTACGAGTTGTTCATAGGTAATATCACTCGACAAGTCAACAACTTTTTTAAATATATTGCGCAAATTTGCTGACAACGCTTCTACGCGCGCCGGCTCGTCAATAGTTAAATCTTCATTTTTTATGGGCTCAAAAATAGCTTTAAAATATGGCTTTTCCTGAATAAAAGTGATCAGCTTTATTCGATACAAACCCTGGATGAGAATTGTCTTGCTGCCGTCCGGCATATCAATCGTGCGCATAATTTTCGCTGCTGTCCCGATAGTTTGCAATTCTTTAGTTTTGGGATTCTCAGTGGATGCTTTTTTTTGTGTTAAAATCGCCACGATGTTATTTTGCTTATCCGTGTCAGATAATAATCTGAGTGATTTGTCACGAGCCACCGTAATAGGCAGGAATTGTTGCGGAAACAGAACTTCATTTCTCAAAGGAACTACAGGTAAAATTGAAGGAATAGTAGAGGTAAATTCTTTTTTGTATTCACTCATGTTTTAATGCCCCTGGCGTTATATAGTATTATCAGTTATTTTTTTTTGTAAAAGGTTTTGTATATATTTAATGGTTGATGACTCTTGTATTTTTGAATTCGGATTTACGATTTCCGATTGCGGAATTATTTTGTCTTACGATTGAATCTAATTTTTTTCTCCGTTCCATTTTTTCATTCCGAAATCCGAATTCGCAATTCCGAAATCGAAATATCTTAATTCTCAATCAAGCAAGACAATAATTTTGACATCTCGATTTCGGATTTAGGATTGCGGAATTAGGAATTCATTTGAAGAAACTTCGCAAATTACATGCCATAAATAAAGTATCATAATAACTTATTGTTAATCAAACCATTAACCGGTTTTATCCGAAAAATAATCCAACGCGGAAGTTATGAAAATTTGACATACAGGAATTTTTGTGTCAAAATGACAGAAAAATTGTGCCAATGTGCTTCAAAAAAAAATAAAAATTCTCTTGAATTTTAATATATTCTAAGTTATATTTCTTTACTTGAATAATAGCTTTACTAAACCTTGATTAGGTTTAGTAAAATTCTCTTGAATTTGATTCTCTATTTTCTTTATCAAATATAGGATAAATCAATATGAAAATAAAAGCTGCACCTTTTATCCTTCCATTTTTTCTAATAATATTATACTGCAATTCACAAGTTGAATTCCCCATGATGAAAAAAAAATAGAAAATTTAATAAATAGCTATTCAGCTTCTTTTGATAATAAAGATTTTGAGAGCTTTGTTAGACACGGATCTAGGGACTTCAAATTTTACACGCTTGATGGTCAGGTTTTTGATAAAAATACCCTGGCAAAGTTTTTAACAAAAGTTATGATGAGTTGGAGCAATCTTAACAGCGAAATTATCGATTTAGAAATTCAGGTGGAAAACAAGCTGGCTTTTGCCAGGTATCGACAAAAACTATTTTTAATCTTTGAGCAACAAATTAACTGTTGAGTAACTAATTTATTCAGGAGGTGAGATGGATACTGCAAAATTCACAGAAAATATTCTCGAATTAATTCGCCGCACATCAACCTATTTGCCAAATGATGTGGAGCAGGTTATCGCTTTGGGAAAGAAAATGGAAGCCACCGGTTCAAAGGCAGATTTTGCTTTGGATTTGGTTCTGCAAAATATCGGGCTGGCAAAACGCCGCTCTTTACCCATTTGCCAGGATACCGGTTTGCTCAATTTCTTTATTAAGTGTCCCGTCGGAGTCGATCAAATTAAGCTGCAAAAAGCAATTGAGGACACAGTCGTTGAAGCCACACAAAAAGGTTATTTACGTCAAAATTCAGTTGACAGCCTGACCGGGAAAAATTCCGGCACCAATTTAGGGCCGGGCAGCCCGGTGTTTAAGTTTACTCAAGTTGAAGATTCAAATTTGGATATCCGCCTGGTGCAGAAAGGCGGCGGATGTGAAAACATGAGTGCGCAATATAAATTGCCGGCTGAATTCAACGGAAAAAAGTACGGACGCGATTTGGAAGGAGTGCGTGCCTGTTTACTCGATGCAGTTTACCAGGCACAGGGCAAAGGGTGCAGCCCCGGTTTCCTTGGCGCTTGTATTGGCGGAGATCGCGCCAAAGGTTATGATTGGGCAAAATACCAGCTATTACGCGAGATCGACGATACCAATCCAATCCCGGAATTAGCAGAATTGGAAAGTAGAATTATGGAGGAGGCTAACAGATTGGAAATCGGTCCCATGGGCTTTGGAGGGAAATTATCAGTCGGGTGTTGTAAAATTGGTTTGCAAAACAGGCTGCCTGCTTCATTTTTTGTATCGGTGGCATATATGTGTTGGGCTTACCGCCGTCGCGGTTTGGTGCTGAATCAGGACGGAGATGTTGTCGAATGGCTCTATCAAACAGCAGGTGAATTTGAAAAAGATGTCGATTTTCCTGACGATTTTACCATCAGTTCCGAGGGAGTGAAAGTTTTAAATACGCCGGTCAAAGAGGAAGATATCCGGTCACTAAAAGTTGGTGATAATGTCGTCATTAATGGAACTGTATTTACCGGGCGCGATGCCGTGCACAAATATTTACACGAAGGTGGTGAATTGGATGTGATTAAAGGCGGCATCATTTACCATTGCGGACCGGTGATTTTGAAAGAAGATGGCGAATATAAAACCATGGCTGCCGGTCCAACAACTTCAATCCGGGAAGAACCTTACCAGGGCGATGTTATGAAGAAGTTCGGAATTAAAGCAGTGATCGGAAAAGGCGGCATGGGCGCTAAAACTTTGGAAGCCTGCCAGAAATATGGCTGTGTTTACCTGCATGCCATTGGCGGCGCTGCGCAAATTTATGCCAAATGCGTGAAAAAAATTCCCAATGTTTATTTGGAACAATTTGGCAGCCCGGAAGCAGTTTGGGAATTTCAGGTGCAAGGATTTCCAGCAGTGGTTACAATGGATTCGCACGGAAATTCTCTGCACAAGGATTTGATGGATTTGTCAAAGGATAAGTTGAATGGTTTGTTGAAATAAATGTTTAGTAATGAATAGTTAGATAAAGCCCTGCTTTTTAGTGGGGCTTTTTTTTATAGCCAAATCAATTTGTTTTTTTTTATTGCCCAAAGAGCAAAAATATTTTTTATTCTATGCCTGTTCCATCAATGTGGGAAAATATGTATTTTGCCAATACATCACCAACAATTTTATTTGCTTCATCAGAGTAATGGGTGATCCCAAATAGCGAATCAACAGAGGAAATCTTTGCAGCTTCAACCATTTCTAATTCAGGAAAAACAATGTCGCTGGATTTTTCAATTTTTTGCAAAAGTTCTGAATACACAAGTTCTTTTCCATGCAATAAATTTAAGATATCACTTTGTATGGGAAGATGTACGATCATAAAGCGCCCGCCATTTTTTTCTGCAGACTTTTTAAATTCTTGAATGATTTTCAAGGTAAGCAAAGCCGGCTCTTTTTCAATTGAATAGAACGGTTTTTTATCCTCAGGTTGTGCGATCTTATTTACTTCAGAATAAATAAAGGATAGTAACCTGCTCTTTTTCCAAAATACCGTTTGGTAGTCATTAGGATTGAAAAAATATTCATATTTTGATAATTCCCATTCACCGAAATTTTTCATCGTATCAACAATTTTTAATATGGGAACAGTTGGGCTGTTAATCAACCGCAATGAATCATTCTCCATAATAAATCTTGGTTTGGAAAAAGGTGAAGCGGTATGTTTCATATAAATTGCTCTAAAAATATTTACATTTCTTTTTACATTCTCTCCCTGAAAACCAAGGATAACGAGATCAGGAGAAAACCTGGCGCCAATTTCTCGCCATCGCAAAAATGCCTGGTCAATGCCATATCCCCCAAAACCAAAATTAATAACTTCTGAATTAAAGTCAATTTTTTTTAGGTTACGTTCCAAATAATTTCCCCATGTTTTTTCAAAAACGACTTCATCTCCATGTGTAAATGAATCACCAAAGATACATATTCGTAAAACATCTTTTGAGGGGGATATTGAATATTCAGTGGGAGCAGACCTGATACCTAGTGAATTGTAACTATATAAATCACCTTTTCTGCCTGGTTTGGGAGACCAACCAAGTATAGAGTCATACACTCCTATTGTATTGGTGGAAGTCAGGTGATTTTTGAGTATGTTTTCTATTCGTTTTGTGGGAAGCTGATAAGGTTTTAATCTTATATTACGAAACTCAAAATTGCCATCAATTTCATGAGTGCCGAGAAAACGAACAAATAGTTCCAAAAAGAAAAAACAAATCAATATAATACTCACCAATAATACAATATTTATGTGTTTTTTTAACATACTGTCATCCTCTTAAATAGATGTATAATTCTCTTTCACTACCGGACACTTTTTATATTTTGTATGGAAAGGCTGTCATTCCCGCATGTTTTTGGCGGGAATCTCCTCAATTTTAATCAAATGGACGCCCGATAGAAGCACAGTCTGTATTTCCTTATAATATAATGTAACTGTACAGGCATTCGGGCATGACAAATCATCAAAAAATCCACCTTTTAAAAAAGTGTCTGGTAGCAAGAATTCTCTAAAAAATTTTCAGTATTCCAATAAAATGATTTTTCTTAAAAAAGTCAATAGTCATTTTTTTTATTCTTTGTATTTTCTCGCAGTAGATAAAACCACATCACTCATACATCTGATCAATCAAATCCGCATACTTTTCTTCAACGACCTTGCGTTTGATTTTAAGTGTGGGAGTTAGCTCATTATCTTCAATTGTAAATAAATTTGGCACCAATTTAAAGGTTTTTATTTGTTCAAACTGCGCCAGGTCGGGAGTTAATTTTTCAATAACACCGGTTACGTACTGAATTACTTCCGGATTTTCAACTAACTCTTTAATATTATCAAAATTGATATTTTGATTTTTTGCATGAGACATCAACATTTCCACATTAGGAACAATGAGCGCAGAAAGATAGTTTTTCTTATCACCAACAATTAAAACCTGTTCAATGAGCGGACTGCTTACCAGGCGGTTTTCAATCGGCGCAGGCGCGATGTTTTTCCCACCTGCGGTTACAATAATATTTTTCTTGCGGTCGGTAATGGTCAAATATCCATCTTCATCAAGAAAGCCGATATCGCCGGTGTGCAGCCAACCGTCAGTATCGATTATTTCTTGTGTTGCCTGCGGATTATTGTAATATCCCTCCATCACATGTGGCCCTTTGGTTAAAATCTCACCATCATCAGCAATTTTTAGCTCAACGCCACCTTGTGTTAAAGCTGGGCCAACAGTGCCAAACTTATATTTTTCTTCCAAATTAATAGTAATGACAGGTGAAGTCTCTGTTAACCCATAACCTTCTAAAATTTTCACTCCAACAGCATCAAAGAATTGACCGATCTCTTTTGAGAGCGGTGCGCCGCCGGAAACGAAGTATCTTAAGTTACCGCCAACTTTTGCTTGTATTTTACTAAAAACCAATTTACTGGCGATATTGTGTTTTAATTTTAAATTCGTGCTTATCCTTCCCTTTTTTTCTGCATCGGAATATCTTTGTCCAATCTTCAATGCCCAGTAAAATATTCTTTTCTTTAAAGGCGATCCGGCTTCAGCATTTTCCAGAATGCGCACATAAATTTTTTCAAACAATCGGGGGACACTGCACATGATGGTTGGTTTTACTTCCATAAGATTCTGAGCTACGGTTTCGATGCTTTCGGCATAAGCAATTGTTGATCCAGCTAAAAATGGACAAAATTGCCCAGCCATACGTTCGAATACATGGCAAAGAGGTAAAAAGGATAGGAATTGATCAGTGGATCTTACATGTAACGTGTCAACACCGGCTTGCACATTGGATAAAATATTATTATGACTCAATATCACACCCTTTGGATTGCCCGTGGTTCCGGAAGTGTAAACAATTGCACATGTATCGTTCGGTTCAATTGCCTTGATTGTTTTATCGAAGTACCCGGGATTCTGTTTGTCAAATTCACTTCCTTTTTCATTAATGTATTTAAAATATGACATATATTCTTGTGGATTAGGAAATTTATCAATGTAAATAACTCTTGTAAGAAAGGGGAGATTGTCGAATATTTGAGAGATTTTATCAACCTGTTCGGAGGTCGAAGCAATAAGAATTTTTACATCTGCATCTTTCAGGATGAATTCAACCTGGTGCGGTGTTAGCGTCGGGTAAATAGGAACATTGATTGCGCCAAGGGATAGAATAGCCAAATCAGAAATTGCCCATTCTGCCCTGTTTTCAGCTAAAATTGAAACTTTGTCTCCTTTTTTGATCCCAAATGAAGCTAATCCTAATGCTAAATTTTTTACTCTTTTGCCCATTTCGTCATAACTAATTCCTCGATATTCCCCTTCTGTTTTTGTTTGTAAAGAAATCTTTGATCCGTAATTTTTTACAGTTTCAAAAAACACACTTGGCAATGTTGTATTTGACATTGTTGACTCCTTTTATATTAGAAGATTTTAGTGAATTAGTATTTGTGTACTAAGAGTTGCTGAAGAAAAAAGTTTTGATTGTAACATTTAATCTAGGGATTACATTATTTATTATAGCATTGTTTTGCTAAATTGTCAAGCGAAAAATACATTTCTAATATGATTTATGTTTCTTCCATCCGGGATGAGTGATTCCTGGATTGAAATTGTTTGTAACCGTTCATCTAGCAGACAAAGAATGGGATCGCGCAGTTGAAAATCAAAAAATTATGTCAGCCAGTTGGCTGATGAGCAGCCAACGGTTTTTGGCTACCGGGTATTGTAGATTTTTTATTAGAATGTCTCCTAAATAAGTATTGATTGAAGGAAAATACCATCAGACATTA
>JACKQG010001698.1_pt1 | contig 29916 bp, 19 predicted proteins | sample 8237621 | NCBI WGS metagenome assembly JACKQG01 (sample SAMN15677084, study PRJNA649215) | marine metagenome | biome: marine; feature: Black Sea; material: saline water; isolation source: suspended particulate matter (SPM) from the Black Sea western gyre | collected 2013-06-09/2013-06-10 | depth... | reverse complement strand
ATATACGATAAAAGGCCGGGCGCGTGCCGGGACTTTTTCTGCAAAAAGCTCCATGAGGGAAACTAGGATAAGTTTGCCTGGTGGGCTCCGCTCACTCTACAAAACTGTCCTTATAAACTTATGTACGTCCCGGAGTTATTCTGGTTAAGAAAGAAACTTATAATAGGATGTCCCGAAAGTTCACAATGCCCTTATAGGGCTAATCACGCCACCGGCTAAGCCGGTGTTACTGACTAACAAATCTAGTGGTTGAGATAGAAACTTGTAATTTAAGCGGCGTCTCGGAAGTCCTAACCCCTTTTGACACCACGGTTCATGCACCCCCATAACATAGGCCCTTGCTTCCCCGGGAAAGAGTGAGATTTTGTGGTCTTTCAACCGTTTTATTTCCCTTGATGTTCATAATTTTTTTTGATAGGTTTTCAATAATGTTTTTAATATCTTATATTCGCGGATCAAGATAGCCCGGGGAAAGGGTTCATAAAGGAGAACAATGATGAAATCAAAGGAAACCGCGGCCCTTCTGCAGGAGAACCATGCAGTACTTAAGGACCATCATGTGAAGGCGCTATATCTGTTCGGTTCCGTTGTTCGCGGAGAGGACAAGCTCGGAAGCGATGTGGACATCCTGGTGGAATTCCAGCCCGAGACCCGCGTAGGTCTGTTCGGCCTAACCAGATTGCAGCGGCGATTGTCGGAAATCCTTGGCAGACCCGTAGATCTGACGACCCCCGACGCTCTGCACAAAGCCCTGAAAGACAGAATAATCAAGGAGGCCGTTCGTGCCGCATAGAGATTGGAAGTTTCGCATTCAAGACATATTGGATGCCGTCAGCGCTGTTCAAGAATATACACGAGGAATGGAATTCAAGACCTTCACTGAGGATCGGAAAACCGTGGATGCAGTGGTCCGAAACCTGATTGTCATTGGAGAAGCCGCTGTTCATGTTCCAGAAGATATTTGTCGGAAGCACCCTGAAGTTCCCTATCACCTAAAATCTGCAATTAGCGATTTCGCCACAGCTGCAAGGCGCAGGGCGTGAAGCTGTAGTAATTTACCGCGAATGCCCTGCAACAAAGCAGATGCGGTGAAAGCGGTGATCCTGAAGGGTGAAAAATTTTGAAAAATTTAGGGGAGTCGATACACTGCAATAAAATGCGTCCGGAACCACCTCGGCATTGGCGTTAACTAACTATTATTATAAAAAACATGTTCCTTTTCAAATGTTTTCATGCAGCTTTTAGGTGGTACGAGATGCGTAGTATGCGCAATTTCGTTGTCCACGAGTATTTCAGAGCCAGCGACGCAGTTATATGGGATACGGTGCATGTAGATTTGCCTCCATTACCGGCTATGCTTAAAACGATCCTGGAAGAAGATTCAGAATGATACATAGCCTTTGATAAATGCACACCTAATTTGCTCAGCAAAACTGCCCTGCATGCAGACGGAGATTGACCAAGGACGTCACCGACCAACTCCGCGACGTCTTCAGCCTGCACCCGAAATCTCACTCCCATTCTTGACCTTTCAGGCGTCAGACATATTAAAGGTTTTTGAGATGGATGATATTTTCACTTTGATGCAAATATCTGCAGGCTATTTTTTAAATGATTTGTGCATGCTCTGCACGAATGTTTTCCACGACACTGTCGATGGATGGTCATCTAAATCATAGAACCTTTTAACTAAATACCGAAAAATCTTCTGGCATTCTCCGTGGTAACCGATGCCAGTTTGTTTTCGGATACGTTTTTCAGATGGCTGAGTTCCCGAAGGGTAACTCTGAGATCGGCAGGCTCCGAAACTTTATTCCCATATTTCACCGGTGCGTCGGTTTCAATCAAAATTCTTTCCAACGGAGCCCTGGTAATGGCAGCCCGGTGGGGGGGACTGTATGCCAGGGCCGGCGTGGCCGAAACCCAAAACCCATCGGCAAGGATGCGATCCAAGACATCCAAAGCGCCGCTGTACCAGTGAAAAACAGCTTTCTCAACCCCTGATTCCGCAACCATCTGGTGTGTCCTGCTATGAGATAAACGCGAATGGACGATGACCGGTTTCTTCTTCTCTTTGGCCAATTGCAGCAATCTTTCAAACACCCCACGCTGCAAGGGTTTTTTGACTTTGACTTTATAGTCCAACCCAACTTCTCCAAGAGCGACACTGTTATCTAGCTTGCTCTCAATAAACCTTATTGTCTTTTCGACCTCTTCCGCTTCGATTGACCAGGGATGATAACCGACGGCTGGATAAACCATACCGGCGAATTGATCTGCAAGTTCCAAGATCCTGTTGTTGGAGGCATTGTTCATGCCTACCGCAATGATAACCCTAACCTCGGCCTCCAGGGCAGTTTGAATGATCCGCTCGACCGATTTGATCTGATCAAGGTGTACATGCGTATCAATAAGCATCACAGAATTCGCCTTAAAGATGATAGTGATTTCACATTAGCACATATTTAAAGATACCCATCTCAAGCTTTTCGGACATCTCACCGTTTGTCTTTGAAAATGATAAGTGGTCTTGATCGTCGTATAAAATATTCTTGAGCTCATTATCAACCTTTATCTGCCAGATCGATCGCGGCCACATCGGCCCTTGAGAACATGAAAAGAGTCAGACATATTTAAGGTTTTCTGCTCATCTGATATTCTGGGGGTTTTACAGGACATCTCAAAACGATCAGTTTCTATGATGAGTTTGTCTGTAATCATAATAATTAGATTATGCAACTGGGCTCATCAAGGCTCATCGAGCCACTCCTCAAGCCCCAAGTACTTGCGGGGCGCTCCTCAAGCCCCAGGTAGTTGCGGGGCGCTCCTCAAGTCCATCGTTGGACGCTCTTCAATCCCTCCCTTGATGGACGCTCCTCCACCAGCACCACAGGGCGCTCCTCCACCAGCACCACAGGCGCTACACCCGCATCTAGTATCCCTTGGCACGGCGAAGCACTGCGTAGACGGCAGAATCCAGAATCCAGTGACAACTGACAAATGACCAGTGACAAATTACCAGTGACAACTGACAAGTGACCAGTGACAAACGACAAGTGACAACTGACAAATGACCAGTGACCAGTGACAAACGACAAGTGACCAGTGACAACTGACAAATTACCAGTGACAACTGACAAGTGACCAGAATCCAGTGACCAGTGACAAATGACAAGTGACCAGAACTAACTATTGATTTTTTTAACCATTTCATTTAAGGTCAGGCATTAAATTCCCGGCACGGTGCGATCTAAACATCTTACCCAAGGTGCCCCATGGCTCTAAAAATAATAAAAGCCCTTCTTTGCTCAAGAATGCGAAGAAGGGCTTTATCTTTTTGGGGCTCCCGGAAGTCCCAAAGGTCACATTTTGAAGATCAGAAAGTTTGGTTGGAGGTCACAATTTGTGACCTCCAATTAACGGATGAAACTAGGCAAACGTGGTCAACAAAATCTTGATATCGAATGATAATTTACACTAATCACTGATCAACGGGCTGTTGCCCAAATCGATTTCTCACACTTTTTATGAATTGCCATATTTTGCTAATGTTTAAACTGTTGAAATCATTATAACCGAATGCTCTCTTTTGATGAGTTATATGCTATTTCGTCTGATCTTTGGGTTTGGGCAACAGCCCGTCAAGATTTGACCCCGTTCACTCACGGAAGTCCAATAAATTAGTGTATGTCCTCCATGATTGCATCTTTTTGCTCGATGATTGCGGACATGTAATGTCAAATTCATTGACAAAAGACCTACTTTATAATAATTTAACCCAGTTTATCATGGTTGAAACGGATGTGGCCTAATACGGTTCGTACCATACAGGCTGGTTCGTCAACTGTTTTTTAAGTGGTAAAACTGAAACATTTCCCTTAGTGACTGGAGTCAATGATGGAAGACCGATGGCTGTCCGTAGATGAGATCGGGGCCTATCTCGGCATAAAGCGTGATACGGTTTATAAGTGGATTGCCGAAAAGAAGATGCCGGGGCATCGGATGGGTCGTCTCTGGAAATTCCGCAAAGAAGAGGTGGACGAGTGGGTAAAGACGGGCGGGGCCGATGACAATAAAGAAAACCGCAATCAAGGCGGACAAAAATGAGAAATAATACCGAAAAATATATTCCTCCGCATCTTCTTGCGGTCCGCCTCAGAGCTTTGATTTCGGCCTTGGGTGAATCCTCAAATCCCGCCTGGTGGAAAACCGAATTTATGAATGAAACAGGGCTGCGTTTTCTTGAACGCCTCTATCCGCGCACCTTCGTCCACGCGGCTGTGCATGCCGCCGGAAGGGCCGCCTGCGAGATACACGACAGGACCGTCGGTCGGGTTGGTGTTTACCACCTTTTCAGACTCCCCGAATCTTTGGAGGTGGAGATTCATAAGACCGCGCCGTCGGAGGACGATGATTTCTTCAAGCGCTTCAGATCATGCCTTAGCCAACAGGATACTCTCATAGAGATGCTTGCGCCGCATTGCAACGATATGGGGTTGAAAGCCGACGCCGGTCCGAAACGGATCGGTGCGGCTTCGGATGCAACGACGCTTGAGGGATTGGTTGCAGTCGCATCAGTTTACCGCAATGCTTTCAGGCAGGGGAAACAGGCATTTCCCTATTTCGCCGCTGAACAAACCGGAATCGGCGATAGGCTGAGAACATGAAAAAAGATACGCAACGACAATACACGACGGCTATAAGTAAGGGCGCCGGTATGGTTGACGAGACGAGACGTCTTCTCGAACACTGGTCGCCAAACGAATCTCTTGATGAGTTTGCGCGCCGGGTCCAGGAAGAAGGGCTGCTTGGCAATGCGACCGCATACAGGACCCGCGATGTGGTTAGAAGAGTTTTTGCGTACCGCTATCTGAGGCCGACCGACAAACCGGCACGCATTCTTCAACAAATTATTGCCTCCGGATTGCCGGGGCGTACCTTCACCGAGATGCTGTTTGTGTTCACAGCCAGGCAGGACCCACTGATTTACGACTTTACCATTCGTGAATACTGGCCCGCCGTCAGACGCGGAAGGAATATTATGGGAACAGATACTATGCTTTCATTCCTTTCCGAGGCACATTACGATGGACGTTTGAACAACCAATGGTCGGAAAACGTCTCTGTGCGAATCGCCCGATGTGTTCTTGGGCTTCTGCGCGACATCGGGTTTCTTCGTGGAATCAAACGCGGCCGCAGAGAGATTTTTAATTACCACATGTCCGACGAAGGTTCCGCTGTGCTTGCCAGGGAGCTTCATGAATCGGGTGTCACAGACTCATCGCTCTGTTCGCATTCCGACTGGGCTCTTTTCGGAATGAAAGCTCCAGAGGTTCTTGAAAGATTGGATAGGATCGGTGAGAACCGAGGAGTGATTGTACAGAGGGCGGGGGCTGTTGTTCACTTTACATGGACCGTCAAATCAGTCAAGGAACTGATCGATGTACTCGCTTGATAACGCATTCAATGAACTGATCGACAAAATTCGTGATCCGGAGACCCTTGACCCGGCAAAAAGCGATCCACTGTTCTATTTTGCCTACCCGCCGAGATTGATGCTCGACCTAAAGAAGCGACTGCCGCGATGGACGTCAAAATTTAGAGAGGCGGGCTTTGAAGTCCTGCGCTTGTCCATGGCAGACGTCCTGTGGGACACCGTAGACAAATCCGGCAGATGGGAAATCTGGCTGGAGCTCGAAGCGGATGCCGACGCAGGCCGAATCAACGAAGCCGTCCGGGATGCTCTCCGTCAAGGGAACTCACTAATCAACCGTATAGCCGAATTCGTCGAGTCCGCACCGAAAGACACAGTGATTTTGATCACTGAGGCGGAGTTGCTTTTTCCCTATTTCCGAACGCGGATCATCGAAAGCAGGCTGCACGGCAAGGTCAAGATTCCTACGGTGATATTCTACCCCGGAGTACAATCGGGTGCATTCGGGTTGAAGTTTCTGGGTTTTTGTCCGGTTGATCCCAACTACCGTTCGCCCATTATTGGAGGAATCCGATGAAAGACCAAATTCGTCTCCTTTTCAGAAAGCCGATCGACCGGACCATCGAGAAAGTTATCGACTATTACGCGCAGGAAGATGACCGTCTTTCACGGGAAGTTGGCGAATACGAAATTACGGACAACATAGAGTCCTGTTTCCGAAAATTTCTCGACGTTTTCGGTGAAGGCGTGCGCGGTGGACAAGTGACCCAGGTCGGCATCTGGGTATCCGGCTTCTACGGCAGCGGTAAAAGCTCGTTTACCAAGTATCTCGGGGCTGCCCTTGATCCGAACAGGAAGGTGGATGGGAATCTTTTTCTCGATCTCCTGTGTGACAGGTTTCCGCGAAACGAAATACCGGCGGCTCTCCGAACGATTTCCAAAAGACACCCGACAGCTGTCGTGCTTCTCGATCTCGCCGCGGAACAACTGGCTGAAAGCGCTGCAGAGACCGTTTCCAACGTGCTTTACTGGAAGACGCTTCAGTGGGCGGGAATCTCGAAAATAAAGCAAATCGCCGCATTTGAGCTCAGGCTGATAGAAACCGGAAAGTATGAAAAATTCAAAAAAAAGCACCGAGAAACTTATGAAGTACATTGGGATGAAATTCACAACGACACACTGATTGCGCCGAGAAATGCAGGCCGTATCGCCCCCGAGACGGCTCGGGAATTGTTTCCGTCAAGCCAAGCCTTCAGGGATTGGCTTAAGCTGGAGGTCGTTAGAACCGTCAGGGATCTTGCCCAACAGATGATCGATGTTTGCAGGTGGAAGACAGGCCATGACAATATCCTTTTTCTGATCGACGAAGCCGGGCAATATGTCGCCCCCAGAGGTGAGCTGATCCTCAACTTCGACGGACTCGCGCGGAACCTCAAGGAACTCGGTAAGGGCAAAGTTTGGATAGCCGCCACCGGGCAGCAGACCTTAAGTGAAATCGTCGAAAAAGCCGCACACAACTCGGAAGAATTAAACAAGCTACGCGACCGCTTCCCCATTTCCATCCACCTGGATGCCAGCGACATCCGGGAGATCACCCACCGCCGACTGTTGAACAAATCCGCGGAAGGGGAAAACCGACTTGCAATTTTATTCCAAGATCACGGCCAGTCCATGGTCACGCATACCCGTCTTAGCGGGACTTCATTGTTCAAGGGAGATCCTGAAAAAGACACCTTTGTTCGTCTTTACCCGTTCCTACCTCAGCATTTTGATTTGCTCTTGGAACTTATCCGGATCCTCGCCCGCTCCACCGGCGGTATCGGCCTGCGCTCGGCGATCCGAGTCATTCAGGATGTGCTGGTTGACAAGAGTCGTGTACTCGGAGTGGATGCGGAAAAAATGGCGGACAGAGAGATCGGGGTGCTGGCCTGCGTGGACGACTTCTACGACACCCTGCGGGCTGACATCGCCAAGGTGCTGCCCCATGTCATCGGCTGCGTGGAAAAAACGATTAGGGTTTTCGGAGCGGATTCCCTGGAGGTACGTGTCGCCAAGGCGGTTTCCGCTCTTCAGCCTGTGGAGACCTTCCCGTGCACGGCAGAGAACATCGCCGCACTGCTCTATAGGGATTTCGGTTCGCCACCCCTTCTCGACCATGTGCGGGAAGCCCTGCGCAAACTGACCGCCGAGAAAGAATGCGGCCTCATCGAGGACCCGCAGGCAGGCGGGTACGTGTTCCTGAGCGATGCCGTCAAGCCGATGCGCGACAAACGCAACGGCTATGCCCCTACGTCGGGTGAATGTGCCAGGGCGAGAATCGAGGTCCTCAAGCAAGGCACCGCAGACCATGCGATGTTTCGGGTTCAACCCGCAGCCAGATTGGAAAACATCAAGGACGTCAAATCATCGGTGAAACTAGGCAAAACGCCTGTCATCGGTGGTTCCGAGGATATGGAGCTCCGCTTGGAGTTCGTCGAACCAGCCCTATGGGACGGTAAGCGGAACGAATTCCTGGTGTCCACAAACGCCCAGGTGGAACTTAAAAACACAGTTGTACTGCTGGTGAGAAACGACGACACGGTAGAGGATCTGCTGCCTGAAATCGTGCGGTCGGAGAAGGTACTCGGCGATGTGGACGAACGGAGTGCCGATCATGTCGTCGCCCAATACCTGCGTTCAGAAAGACGAGCGGCGGAGCGCAACCGAGAGTTGGTCGCCGCCGCCATGGAAAAAACAATATTGGACGGCATCTTCATCTTTCGCGGAAAGCCGACACCGGTCCGTGAAGCCGGGAAGACGATGGACGCCGCCGTCCGCAACATCCTCTCCTCATCAGCAAAAAAGGTCTTCCCGCATTACCACCTCGCTAAGGTACGCCCGTCAACGGACGCTGCTGCGAAATTCCTCGGCGTGGAGCGGATGGACCGTATCACTGGAGACCTCGACCCGTTGCGTTTAGTCACCAAGAGCAGGGGCGCACCACGTATCGACACCTCAGCGCCGGTGTTGGCTGAGGTGCTGCGGATCTTCCAGGCGAAATCCGCCGAGTCCGGCTCCGGAAGACTTCAAGGCTCATATCTGCAGGACATTTTTTCCGCACCGCCGTACGGTTGGACAAAAGATACGGTGAGATATCTTTTCGCCGCGCTTTTGCGTGCCGGCGATATTGAATTCCACATACCCGGGGCGGAGGGGGTGGTCCGTACGGCAGGGCCGAAAGCGGTCGAAGGGGTAAAAAGCACCGTCGTCTTCAACCGGATCGGCATCTCACCACGGGACTCAAAACTTCCTCCCGAAGCCTTGGACAGGGCCGCTCGTCGGCTTGAAAATCTATTCGCCGACGAGGTTCTTCCTCTTGAAGACCACATCAGCCGTTCCGTACGACGAAATGTTCCCGATCTCTTGGAAAAATTCGGCGCATTGCCGGATCGTCTGCGCCTGCTTGGCCTTCCCGGTGAAGATTGCTGTCGGCGGCTCTTGGCTGATGCCGCCGATCTTCTTAAAGGCGATGCGGGCGGCGCGGGTGCCGTGCTGGGAGGTGTCGAGTGCAGTTTGCCGAATGAAATAACCTGGGCCAGGGCCGTCTTTGATGCCTTGGCGGCCGGAGCTGAGGAGGACGTGCGCAACGCCCGGTCGGTTATGTATTCAATGGCGGATTTGGAGCAGCTCTTTCCCGGTTCCACAACCGACCTGCTGCGTCTGGAAGACAGAATCGCCGCAGATGAAGTTCTATCTTCGGAGCGCTTCCACGAACGCCTCCCTGAGTTGCGTGGCGTCATCCGCGGAGCCGTGGACCGGACGGAGAAACAATACGCAGATGAACTGACCGTATTTAAAAACGACCTGAAAAGGGCTCTCAACCGGGTGGAGGCGAAGCCGGATTGGATGAAGTTGCTCGATGAAGACCGAGAGGAGGTCGCCGTCAAGCTTTCCTGCGATCTACCGGCGACCGCCGAAAAAAGCGATCCGGTGCGGTCACTTCAGACTCTGCTGGTGCGGAAACGAACGTTGCCGGGGTTGATCGAAGAGCTGAAGGCCGAGATCAAACACAGACGTCCTGACGAACCCGAACCGGAACCCGGCAGCGGGGACGATGCGGAACCAGAGGACGAGGAGGTCGTTGAGGCCGATGCTCTCATGCAGTCAACGGTTATCACCTCATCTGAAGAATTGGATTCGTGGTTGGCATCCATTCGGGAAAAGCTGGCCGATCTTCTGAAATCGAACAAGCGGATACGGATCAAGGGGCGCGAATGAGCTTCGACAAGGACACACGCAAACTGCTGGCAAAAACGGTCACCGCGTGCCGACGCAGGCTGATCGAGGACGTAATCGACCAACTCCGTGGGGTTTTCGGGCTGCACCCGGACAGCACCGTGCTGGAGCTCGATGAATTAACGTACTTGTCGCCGGATCAGACCGCGGCTGCACGCCGACTGCGCGACCTCCTCGACCACTATACCGCCGGCGCTGCAGGAAAAGAGTCGGACCGCCGCAAGGCCGCCTACGAGCGAATGGTCCTGGAGATCTCCTTCACCATACTCAACCGATTGGCCGCCCTGCGGCTTTGTGAGGAACGGGGACTGGTCATCGAATGTGTGCGCAAAGGTACGGCGTCCGACGGATTCCGCTTGTTCGAACGCATATCCGGCGGAGCCCTCGGAGGGCGTTATAATACCTACAAAGTTTTTCTGGAGTGCCTTTTCGACGAATTCGCCCTTGATCTAGGCGTGTTGTTCGACCGGATGACGCCGCAGTCCTCCGTCTTCCCCTCCGAGCGGTGCATGGAAGGCGTTCTCGCCGAACTGAACAAGGCGGAACTGACACACCTCTGGACCGAGGACGAGACCATCGGCTGGATCTATCAATATTTCAATCCGCCCGAAGAGCGCAAAGCCATGAGGGATGCGTCCCAGGCCCCGCGCAACAGCAGGGAGCTTGCCGTCCGCAACCAATTCTTCACCCCGCGGTACGTGGTGGAGTTTCTCACCGACAACACCATCGGCCGCATCTGGTATGAGATGCGCAAAGGCTTTACCACCCTCAAGGAGGAGTGCTGCTACCTGGTGCGGAGGCCGAATGAGATATTCCTTCCACCAGGGGACAAGGCTCACGCTGAACCGGAGGACGAAGCGGAGCTTTCCCAGGAAGAGTTGCTCAAGAAGCCGGTCTATTTCGAGCACCGGCCCAAGAAGGACCCGCGCGACCTGCGCGTCTTGGACCCGGCTTGCGGCTCCGGGCACTTCCTTCTTTACGCCTTCGATCTGTTGGAACGTATCTATGAAGAGGCCTGGGAGGACCCCGAAAGCCCGAAATCCGAAATCACGGGAGGAACCCTGCGGGATGAATTTGAAACCATTGAGGAACTTCGCCGGGCCGTCCCCAAGCTGATCATCGAACAAAACCTCCACGGCATTGACATCGACCCCCGTGCGGTGCAGATCGCCGCGCTGGCCATCTGGCTGCGTGCGCAGAGTACTTGGAAGAAGCTTGGCCTCAAGACCGCCGAGCGGCCGCAGGTCAATAAGTCCAACATCGTTACAGCCGAACCCATGCCCGGAGAGGAGGACATGCGCCGGGAGTTCACCGCAGGGCTAAAGCCAAGCGTGCTGGGGCAGCTCGTGGATGTGGTGTTTGACAAGATGAAACTCGCCGGAGAAGCAGGGTCTCTCCTCAAGATCGAGGAGGAAATCAAAGAAGCCGTCACCGTGGCAAAAAAACAATGGCTGGAAGACCCCAGGCCTGAGCAGCAGCTTCTCTTCCCCGGCATGGCCGATCCGCGGCCCAAGCAACAGGAACTGCGCTTCGATTTAAAAGGTGTCACAGACGAGCGATTTTGGGAGCAGGCGGAGGACCGTATCCTGGAAGCGCTTGAGGATTATGCAGAACTGGCGGAAAACGGACATGCGACCCGACGACGGCTGTTCGTCGGGGATGCCGCCCGCGGCTTCGCCTTCATTGATATCTGCCGTAAACGTTATGATGTGGTGCTGATGAATCCGCCGTTTGGATTATCTCCGAAGAGCGTGTTTGGTTACTTCAAAGAGGCATACCCGGACACCTACGTTGATTTATACGCATGCAGCGTTACAAGAGGAAGAGCATTGGCTCCCTTTGGGTACGTTGGTGCGATCACATCACGAGCTTTTCTCACCACAAAGAAGTTGATCCGCTGGCGGACCAATGAGGTTGTCAAGTATATCCAGGTCCTGCTGGACCTCGGTTTGGGGGTGATGGACGATGCATTCGTCGAAGCATGCGCCTATGTGCTGTCCGAGAACGAATCTGCAACGTTCATGGCATTCAACAGGAGGGACACCGTCGCAAAGGCCGCTTTGCCAGATGACCTCAAGTCACCAGACTCGTATGTTGTCGATAGGACCAATATAAAGTCGCTGCCATCAGCAAAGATTCTCTATTCTGTTTCTCCACGGATTCACGCAATATTGCGTACCAAGAATGTTTTTGAGCCGGACATCGGTACTGCAAGAGAAGGTCTCAGAACTTTTGATGATTATCGGTTTCTTCGACTTAAATGGGAGGTACCGCCGGTATGCATCGGCGCAAACCGAATCTGGGAGCCTCTGGCAAAGGGTGGAGAGTTCGCGCGCTATTACTCCGACCTATCACTACTTGTTCGATGGTCCACTGATGGAAAAGAACTGGCGGAGGAAAACCGGAAAGTCAATGGTCAGGTGGCACAAAGCAGACAAGCATCGGGATACTACAGACGAGCAGGTGGTACTTACTCCAAAAGAAGTGCAAAAGGTTTCAGCATTCGAGCATTACCTGCTGGATGTATTATTGGCACAAAAGGTCCAGCCGTCCTAAGCGAGTCAAAAGTTCTGCCTGCATACATAATAGGATGGCTAAATTCTCGTCTAATACGGTCATTGATTCATATTCAGGCGAATGCCTATGAATTCAACACCGGGATTCTAAAACGCCTTCCATGGAAATATACGGACGAGTCGAAGAAGCTTGCCGACAATGTTCTCGATGCAATACACGCGCTTAGTCGGAAAGCAAGTCTCGTCGATGAGACTAATTCCTATTTCTCGTCAATTGTGTTAGCATCATCAATTTCTAACCTTGCGGACAGAATTGTGAAACTTTCTGCGGAAGTCGACGAGGTTGTTGGCACATGTCAGACATCTTGGGATGAAGCGATAGATCGTATCTACGCTGTGGACTCGACGTCCTTGGAGTCCATCTCATCAGAAGAGATAGAAGAGTCAAATGCTGATGAAGAGCAAGAAGACAGTGAACAGAATTCAGAACCGCCGGTTTCAGCGACAGAAAGTGACCTTACGAGGGTTGCATTTGAATCTATCTCATATTGTATTGGCATTTGCGTCGGCCGCTGGGATGTCCGTATTGCACTTGATTCGTCGCTAGCTCTGGAGCTATCCGACCCTTTTGACCCCCTGCCGCTCTGCCCGCCTGGGACTCTAGTCGGCTCGGACGGCCTGCCCGCCGATACGGGTTGTATCGTCAGCGAGGAGTGGCTTCGTGCAAGGCCGGACGCGAACACCCTGCCGCCGGAAGGCGCGGTCAAAAACCCGATCGTACCCGACAACGGCTACCCTTTACGCGTCTCATGGGACGGCATCCTGGTGGACGATCCCGGTTTCAGTGGCGCACAGCCGCATCGGGACGACATCGTTCGACGCGTCCGTGAAGTGTTGGATTTGCTCTGGAAGGACAAGGCCCACGAGATTGAGCAGGAGGCCTGCGACATTCTCGGCGTCGCCGAACTACGGGACTATTTCCGCAGACCGACAGGTTTTTTTCAGGACCATCTTAAGCGTTACTCAAAAAGCCGGCGTAAGGCTCCGATTTACTGGCCGCTTTCCACTGCTTCCGGTGGCTATACCCTGTGGATATATTATCATCGGCTGAGCGTCCAGACGCTCTATGGGGCAGTCAACAAGTATGTCGAGCCCAAGATCGCCGAGACGGAGCGCGGGATCGCCCGCATCGAAGACGACCTGAAGTCAGCCTCCGGCTCCAACGCAGCCCGCCTGACCGACCGACTTAACGAGGCTCGCACGTTCCTCAATGAGCTACAGGAATTCCGCGAAGAGCTGCTTCGCATTGCCGCTCTTCCCTGGAAACCGAATCTCAACGACGGCGTCATCATCAACGCCGCCCCGCTCCACAATCTCTTCCGACCGAGAGCATGGGCAAACGACACTAAAAAAGTTTGGGACAAGCTGGAAAATGGCGATTATGACTGGGCGCACCTGGCCTACACAATATGGCCCGACCAGGTTCGGGAAACCTGTAAAAAAGACCGTTCAATCGCTATCGCCCACGGGCTTGAAGATCTGTGTGAGATTGAGGCTCCCAAGGCTAAACAGAAAGGCAAGAGGAGGACAAAAAAATGAACCTGCCCGAGCCGCAATCGTTGACTTTTTCTTCTTTAATGAGCGACATCGAAAAAGGGAACATCAAGATTCCGCAGTTTCAACGTGACTTTGTTTGGAATAAAGACAAATCGGCCAAACTGCTTGACAGTATAGTTAAAGGTTATCCAATCGGCACTTTCATTCTCTGGAAAACCAAGGAGGAACTTCGTGCTTTGCGCAACCTGGGCGGTCTGAACCTGCCCAAAACGCCGAAGGGTGATTTCATTCACTACGTGTTGGACGGGCAACAGCGTCTTACGACGCTTTTTGCCAGCCTAAAAGGTCTCAAGATAAAACGGGAAGAGCGGGAAGACGACTACTCAGACTTTCATATCGACCTTGAGGCTGAAGAGAGCGATCCGATCGTATTAAATTCATTAGCAGACACCAACCATCATAAGGTCATTAAGCTGCATGACCTTCTCTATGGAAAGCTTAAGATGCTCTCGGGATATCCCGAGCCGTTGCAGGACAAAATTCAAGGATACAAGGACCGTATAAATGCATATCAATTTTCCGCGGTACTGATAAAAGAAGCGCCCATCGATGTGGCCACGGAGATATTTACTCGGCTGAATGTCGGCGGCAAGCCGCTTTCCGTATTCGAGATAATGGTCGCCAAAACTTTTGATTCGAAGCGCGACTTCGACCTTGCAGAGAAATTCGATCAACTATCAACCGAATTGGAATCAGTCGATTACGGGACACTGCCCGCTTCCGTGGTGCTGCAGACCGTTTCCATCCTTTTGGTCAAGGAATGCCGGAAAAAGGATATTCTTAAACTCCCCAGAAAAAAAGTTATTGATATTTGGCCTGCCGCTGCGGATGCCGTTAAAAACACGGTGGACTACTTCAGAAATGCATACAGAATACCCGTTTCGCAGCTCTTGCCTTATCCGAACCTTGTCGTACCATTCGCATATTACTTTTATAAAAAAGGGCGCAAACCGACCGGAAAAACCCAAAAATATCTTGAAGATTTTTTCTGGCGTGCGGCATTTGGTGGGCGGTATTCTCAAAGCGTTGATAGTCGGTTGGCGCAGGATGTCCGCAAGATCGATGCGATTATTGCCGGGCGTATTCCTAAGTATGAATGGGCCGTTGATACTTCAGCTAAGTTCATAGAAGACAATGGATGGTTTAGTGTAGGCCGTGCTTATATTAAAGCGCTGCTGTGTATTCTCGCTTTTAAGGAACCTAAATCGTTTATAGACAATTCCATTGTTCGGATCAGCAACGACTGGCTTAAACAGGCGAACAGCCGAAATTACCATCATTTTTTCCCAAAGGCGTTTCTTAAGAAGAAAGGTGAAGCTGAGGAATATATCAATCATATAGCGAACATAACCATCGTAGACGATTTTTTAAACAAGAGGGAGATCCGTGCGCAGGCGCCGTCCAAATACATGCGGCGTTTTGCTAGGCAGAATGCAGCCCTGAATAAATGTATGCGAACCCACTTAATCAATCAGGACACATTCGGTGTATTTCAAGACGACTTTGATAAATTCTTCAGAAAACGCTGTCAAGCATTCAGCCGGGAGCTTAAGAAGCGGATAATCGAACAAGGAGTCGACGGCAGGAAAACTCCGGTGCCTGCAAAAGATACTATGAGAGTTGAAATGGAATAGGCTGTATACCATGGCTTTATCAAAATATTTGCGAAAACGACTCATTGACCTCATAAACGACCGCCGGATAGTAGTCTGGTACAACGCTGAAGGTGATTTCAGGGAGTTTGCCGCTACGTTCAAAGGGCCGAACATAGAGGTGCTTTCAGCGGAAGAGTCCGTGTTAAAGACGCGTCGACGTGCGGACGAGGTCTATCGACTGATGAATGAATCGGACGACCCGGCCGAATCGGGCCGTTGCCTGCTCATTTACATCCCCCGCCGCCGTGGCGCGACAGAAGACGAGAAAATGCAGGACCCCTTTGAGGTCTACGCAACGGCGGGTGCGGCTTTCGGCGACATGGAGGACCAAAAAATCGAGTCCCTGGCCCGTCAGGCTATGCCGCTGAAAGCAGATGAGATCACGCGCCTTTTCCGCGAAGGACGACCGGATATCGCCCTTTTGGACGGCCTGGAGAAGGCGCAGCGTTGGCCGCTTTTAAACAAGGTGCTTCACACCGAGACTCCGGCGGACATCATCTCCCTTGCCGTTTCCGATCCTGTAAAAGCCAGGGAGGTTGACGAAAAGCCCGGCTGCGTGGAGGAACTGCTCCGGCTCTTTGAAGCCGCGGTCGGGTTCAAGCCGGCATCCGAAGAGAGAAAGTGGCAGACGCTCCGACAGAAGGCGGCCGAGTTCGTGCTTTTCAGTGAGTTCCTTTTCGATTTGCCCGGAGAGGCTCCAGACGCCCTCAGCGCTGTGCCTAGGGCCGGAGACAATGCAAAGGCGATCATCTATGCGTCCTGCGATCGGATGCGGTCCGATATGGGACTGCGGGACACTTACACCGAACTCGCCCGGCAAATAGAGAGCAGCCTCAGGCTTCCGGAACTTATGCCGGAAGATTTTGATCCCGGAGAACGTGACACCTTTCCCTTCGAGGAGCGGCGGCTGCTCGATATGGCGGTTGAAAAGGTTGTTGCGGATGATCTGACCTCAGCCCGTAAGGTGATCGAAAACCGCAAGCGTTCCATCTGGCGGCGCGATCCACTGCGGACGCCGGAATGGACTGCACTCGAACGGGCGGTGTCCCTTTTGGATGCCGCCGGGAAAGTTTCAAATGAACTCGACAACAAAAAAGATCTCTGTGGGCTGGTGAAATCTTACACCGAAGGCGGATGGTCGGACATGGATCGTGATCAGCGCCTGTTCGAGACGGCGCTTACTTCTTGTATGGAAGAAGACGCCCTGTCGCCCGTTATCGATCTGTGCAGACGCCGCTATCGAGAATCGGCGCTCGAACTCCAAACAGAGTTTTTGGCGGCAGTCCAAAAAGAAGGTTGGCCCCCGGAAGGTGTGTTACGTCAAACCCGTATTTTCGACGACCAGGCGGCGGCTGTGCTGGAAAGACGAGAAAGAATCGCATTCTTTTTAGTGGATTCACTCCGTTATGAAATGGGACGGGACCTTGGCGACGCATTGGTCGGCAGAGGTGGAATTGAGATACGGTACGCAGCCGGCGTTGTACCGACGGTAACCGGCTGCGGCATGGCGGCATTGATGCCGGAGTCGGACGGGATGCTCCGATTGGTTGAAAAAGACGGAGGGCTCGTACCCGCTCTTGGACCGCGGCTTTTAAAGACATCCGCGGATCGGATGAAGCTCCTTGCCGAGACTTACGGGGACCGTTTTTTCGAAACCACTTTAGATGAACTGCTCGGTTCGTTCAAAAAAATATCGAAAAAATTTCAAGGCGCGGATCTACTTGTAGTACGCACCCAGGACCCTGATGTTATCGGCGAAAACCTCGGGCGGTGGAGGGCGCGGCGCTATCTCTCAGACGTGATCGGAGATATTGCGGCGGCTGTTAAGTCTTTGGTTTCCTGCGGATTTTCACGAATCCTAATCAGTTCGGACCACGGCCACATGATGCTCCCTGAAATTCCGGCCGGAGACGTCGTTCAAGGTCCTCCGGGAAATTGGCTTGAAAAAAAGCGCCGCTGTCGCCTTGGGTCCGGTCAGTCGGACGGGCCGGTTACGATTACTCTGAAAGCGGACCATGTAGGTATACAGGGTGATGTACAAGAGATTTGCCTGCCCATTGGGTTTCGAGTGTTTTCCGACGGTGATGGGTATTTTCACGGCGGCCTGAGCCTTCAGGAGGCGGTGGTTCCGGTGGTTGTCTTTCGGGCGGACCGTGAGGAGCCGACTACACCCGGCAAACCGACAGTCGATATCGGTTACCGCTCGGATCGATTTACCAGCCGCGTAATCGGGCTGACAATAGTTTACAAATTGGTCCAACTCGGCGCTTTCGGTGATCCTCCTATTTCAGTTCGCCTTGAAGCATACTCAGGCAAAGGGGGAAAAGCATACGTTGTAGGCGAAGCCGCCGATTGTGATGCGCGGGACGAAAAAACCCGTGAAGTGACTTTAGAAGCGAACAAAGAAACACCTGTACCTGTGTTGATCGACCCGGATTTCGACGGGCCGGAGATCGAAATCCGGGTGAGCGATCCTCAAACCCGCGTAGTGTGGGCGAAGCTCAAACTAAAGAACGCGATGCTCGATTAAGGAGCGATGCATTCGAAGAAAAAGCTGTACAGCACTTGTTTCCCTCAAGACGGTTTATTAGGAGAAAACGATGACTGAATCGCTTCGCGTGACTGTGGAGGAGATTAGACTCCAAAGATTCCGGGCGTTTGAAAATGCACGCCTGGTGCTATCGGACTTGACTTTCTTGGTGGGCCGTAACGGTGCCGGAAAGTCAAGCCTTCTTGACGCAGTGGACCTTCTCCGAGAATCGGTAAGTGACAGCTTGGAAAACGCCCTCGATCGTCGGGGAGGATTGCAAAAGGTTCAGCGTGCGAAGCCCGGCCGGGGAAAGAAAACACCGATGGGGATTGCTGTAGTCTTCCGAATCGTCTTCCCCGGCGACCGACAGGCGCGGGTTGTCTACGGTTTCGAAGTGCAAGATAAGAAAACCGGCGGTTCTTCGCACATTCGCGAATGCTTCATGTATTCAAAAGGGACCTCTTTTGAGCGTAAGGATCAAACGTTCGATTCGGAAAGAAAGCCGGATGTGTCACCGCCGGCCGGAAATCTTGTGCTTCCGTTGGTTGCACGCTCGGACAGCCTTTGGGAAAGCGTTCTCAACACGATCCGCAATATGCGGGCATACGAGCTTTCACCCGGGCACATGGCCTCCGCCACGGAAATCGGTGAGCGGTCAACTTTAACCCGCGACGGCGCCAATGCAGGAGATGTTCTTAAGGCCATTGAGGGAACTGCAGCTCACCGTTGGATGGTGGAACGTCTCGGAATCATAACCGACGGTATCAATGATGTCCGCGCCGAGGCCTTAATGGGCCGGCGGGTGGTCCGTTTTTTTCAGAAATCAGAGACCGTTGAGTTGAATTTTGACGCAAGCCAGGTTTCTCAAGGAACCTTGAGAAGTTTGGGCGTCCTTCTGGCACTCAAGCAGAGCCCGCTCCCGTCGGTCGTTCTTGTCGACGAGATCGAAAACTCCGTTCATCCGAGCGCGCTAGCAGTGTTGCTTGATGCCGCACTCGCGAGCTCCGACGACACGCGAGTGGTTCTGACATCACACTCACCGGAAGTTCTGAGCCACCCCGCAGTCACAGGTGAGCGGGTTCGCGTTGTTGAGTGGCGGAACGGTAACAGCCGAATCTTCAGTCTCAGCCCTGAAACTCAGGCATCGGTCAATGATATCGATACCGTAGGCTGGATGCTGCGATCCAATGCACTGTGGACAGGGCCAAATCCCGAAACTTTTGCGGGCGATATATTCGCCCTTGATAATGAGAAGAGATGATCAGGCGCAAGATCATCCCCATCGTTGAGGGATATGGTGAGGAGAGGGCTGTTCCCTGCCTTCTTCAGCGCTGGCTCCGGCATCGGAAATTTCATAAGTATTTCGAAATACCCGACTTGGCTATAAACGCAAAGAGCTGCGGGAGGCTGAAAGCAGGGTACGACAAGGTGCGACATATAGGTATCGAGCACTACATCATAGCTGCACTACGGAATAAGCCCGACGCCATTCTTGTTGTGATCGATGCTGATGACGAGTGTATAAATAGAGGACACGGCAACGGGCTGGGACCGGAGCTTCTCGCACGGGCAAAAACTGTGGCTCCTAACGTACCATTGGCAGTCGTGGTCGCCAACCGCGAATATGAAGCCTGGTTCCTGGCAAGCCTAACGTCCATCCGCGCCGCGGGTTTGTTACCAAATACTACAAGGCTTCAGTTTCAGGGCCCTATGAATCCAGAGGACCCAAGAGATTGCAAAGGCTTGATTACAAAACTAATGGGTTGTCGATACGAGGCAACTGTCCATCAGCTTGAACTGACTCGAGGGCTAACGTTTTCGCCTAAAGCGCAATATCGATCTCCATCCTACGGAAAGCTATTGCGAGACTTGGAACGGATTACGCACGAAGCTCGAAGGAAACCGACCGAATGAAGATCCATTGGTATGAGGATAAACCGGGGAAGAATGAATACGGCTTAGGTTTTTCGGAATGAAAAATTGAACTATAGGTGAATTATGGAACTTGACTCCCTTGACCGAAAACTGAACGATGTATTCGCGGGAAAAGTCGTGCGCAAAGACCTGGTGCATCAGATCAAAGGCGGCGAGAACGTTCCGTCTTATGTGCTGGAATATCTGCTTGGAAAATACTGTGCTTCGGACAATGACGAGGAGATCCGCATTGGCGTGGACGCTGTAAAAGAGACCCTGTCGACCAACTATTTCCGTCATGACGAGGCGAATAAGGCCCAGTCCCTGGTCGAGCAGAGGGGTAAGCACCGCTTCATCGACCGCGTCGAGGTCCGGTTTCTGGCCAGCGAAGGAACTCATGGAAAATACTGGGCCTCAATGGACCACTTCGGTTATACAAAGATACACATTCCCGAAGAGTTCTACCGTCGCTACGAGCGACTCTTGGAAGGAGGGATCTGGGCGATAATAGATGTCGAGTTCCGTCCCTCCGAAGAGGGGAAAAAAGACAGCCCCTTCCACATCGTTGATCTGAGGCCCATCCAACTTGCCCGGTTCGACATGGACGAATACATTGAAGGACGTCGCGCATTAAATAGAGAGGAATGGATAGACCTTCTTATCCGGAGCGTCGGTCTGGAACCGTTGAGAATGGAACAACGTTTGAAGATGCTTTTACTCACGCGGCTCATTCCATTTGTCGAGAAAAACTATAATTTCATAGAACTCGCTCCCCGCGGTACCGGGAAATCCTACGCGTTCAGTGAGATGTCCCCTTACTGCATGCTGATCTCCGGTGGCAAGGCAAGCACCGCGAACATGTTTTACAACAACGCCCGCCGGAAAGTCGGTCTTGTCGGTTACTGGGATGTGGTAGCTTTCGACGAAGTCGGAGGAATGAAGATCACCGATCCTGATGTTATGCAGATCATGAAAGATTACATGGCCAACGGTCGCTTCAGCCGCGGAATCACTCAGGTTCTTGCGGACGCCGCTTTGGTTTTCATCGGCAACCTAAATCAGCCGGTGGACAGCTTGGTGCAAAATTCGGCCACTGATTTGTTTCAGCCGCTGCCAAAAGAATTTGATCTGGCACTGTTGGACAGAATGCATTTCTATTTTCCCGGATGGGAAGTACCGAAAATATCCAAAGACATTCTTACCGTTCACTATGGTTTTGTTACTGATTATATCGCAGAAGCTTTTCGTAACCAGAGAAAACAGAACCGATTCGACGAAGCGGAAAAATTTTATCGTTTCGGCGCACATGTTGAAGGAAGGGATGCTATTGCCGCGAAAAAGACGGTGAGCGGCCTGCTCAAAATTTTGCATCCGGGCGGTGAGTGGACCAAGGAAGAAATAGCCGAGTATATAGAACTTGCATTGGAAGGCCGCAGACGCGTTAAAGAACAGCTTAAAAAACGCGGGGCTTTCGAGTTTTATAAAACCAGTTTTTCTTATGTTGATCTTGAAACGGATGTCGAACGAACCGTCGGTGTCCCGGAACAAGGTGGTACGGATGTAATCCCGCATGATCCTTTACCGCCGGGAATGATTTTCACCGCTTCAGTCAATAATGAAGCAAAAGTGGGATTATTCCGTCTTGAAGTTTCAGTTGTGCCGGGAACCGGTAAGCTCCGTGCGCCGTCCGGATTGGATAAAGGGTTAAAGGAATCCATAAACCGCGCTTTCAGCTATCTGCAAAGTGTACGTGATCGGCTCGGGTTGAACGAACTATTGGCACAAAAAGACATTCATGCCGAGGCGGTTGATTTATCAGGCGGCCGAGTGGAGTGCCCATGTGGGGTGGCCTTTTTTATTACCATTATATCCGCATTGAAAAACCGTCGTATTCAGCCGGGTACGGTTGTTTTGGGAGACATGACGATTCAGGGTAATATAAAAGGACCTTCTTCAATAACCGAATCCATTCAAATGTCGATGGAAAGCGGAGCCCTACGCGTGCTGGTTCCAATCGCAAACAAGGCCCAATTTGTGGGGCTTTCCGAAGAAGTCGTCGAAAAATTGGATATCGTGTTTTATGGAGATATTGACAGGGCACTGATGAAATCATTAGAGTTTTGATGGACGAAACATAAATCATTTAAATCAATTGCCTGTAACATATAGAAACCAATTATTGAACAAGGGGGCCGGACTGTGGCGAAACCGATCGCTATAGATCTTTTCAGTGGGTGTGGAGGTTTGACCCTCGGCTTGAAACAAGCGGGTTTCAAAGTCGTCGGAGCCGTGGACAACGACGGTTTGTCCGTAGCAACCTATAAAGCCAATCATCCCGAGGTTTTTGTATGGGAAAAAGATATATCTGAATTAAGCACTTTAATAATAAAGCGAAAGCTTGGGATTCGAAAAAGAAAACTAGACCTTCTTGCCGGCTGTCCTCCCTGCCAAGGTTTTTCCACCATGAGAACCCTCAACGGAAATCGCACAATAAAAGATCCTCGTAACGACCTGATAAGGGAATTTTATCGTTTCGTTAAGGACTTTATGCCCAAAGCGGTGATGTTGGAGAACGTACCCGGATTGGCCGACGACGAACGCTTCAAGACTTTTTTGGAACAAATGAGAGATTTAGGATACATCGGAAATTATGATGTATTGAATGCGGCTGATTACGGAGTTCCTCAGCGCCGTCGCAGATTGGTTTATTTAGCCGGTTATAAAAAGAAAATTGAATTCGCACCGAAAGCAAAAAAACAAAAAAGGGTCAAAGACGTTATTGCAGATCTGCCACCCGCCGGTACAAGCGGCGATCCCATTCACGACCTTCCGGAAAAACGAACACCAAGGATACTGCAGCTAATATCAAAAATACCCAAAGACGGCGGCAGCCGAACGGATTTGCCCGAGACTGAGCAACTCGAATGTCACAAAAAATGTACCGGCTTCAAAGATGTTTACGGCCGAATGGCTTGGAATGATGTCGCCCCTACGCTAACCAGCGGTTGCTTCAACCCTTCTAAAGGTCGATTTCTCCATCCTGAAGAAAATCGAGCTATAACAATGCGCGAAGCGGCTCTTTTACAAAGCTTCCCGATGAAATACAGATTTCCGAACGCCAACAACAAATCCGCCGTTGCATTGATGATTGGAAATGCACTGCCGCCAGAATTCATAAAACGACATGCACTAAAGATTAAAAGAACACTTAAGGGTTTATAGCTCGTAGAGACCAGGCATGGATTTGAATCTTATAAAAAAAAGAGTTCTTGAAGGCTTAACCGGAGCACAGAAGAGCGCAGTCCGGTCTAAAAAACGCCGTCTTTTAGTCGTTGCCGGAGCCGGCTCTGGAAAAACCGAGGTTATGGCCCGCAGGGTTGCATGGTGGATCGGGATCGAAAAAGTTCCTAAAAATAAAATAATCGCCTTTACTTTTACGGAACGTGCTGCCGAGGAAATGAAATTTCGCATCCGCAGTTGGATTGCGAAAATCACGGCTTCAGAAGAAGACATATCTTTAGGAAATATGTATGTCGGAACGATTCACGGCTTCTGTCTCGCCAAAATACGCGAGTTCTGGCCTGACTACTACCACAACTACGACATACTTGATGAAGCCGGAAGGGCGGCTCTTATCCTGAGAGGATTTAATAACCTGTTGGGTCTCCGAAAACTAAGAGAGGTGTCCGGTTTAGGTCAGTATGCGACTATAGGAACCTTCACACAGGCATACGACCAGTTACATGAGCATAATCGTTTCGAGGTTGAATTGCCGTCTGACGATCCACCGCTTCGATTGGGCGGCGAGGAAAGTAAATGGTGTAAAAAGTCACGTCTTCTGACGGATGTGGGCGATACTTCTGAGGCAATTGCATTTGCTAAAGCAGCATCACGTTATTACGCGTATTTACGATGCCGCCGATTTCTAGATTTCAGTACATCTCAAACGGAATTTATTCGTAGACTAAATAGTGATGCCGAAAGGCTCTTGGAAGTCTCAACAACCGGAATTCATTTGGTCGTAGATGAAATTCAGGATATAAATCCCGTACAGCGCAGCTTGATGGAAGTTTTAGTCGGAGTAAGTGGAAAGCTTACGGCCGTCGGAGACCACCGGCAGTCCATTTATGGTTTTCGTGGAGCCAAAGTAGAGATTATCGCCGAGTTATGGGAAAAATTAAAAAAATCGGAGGATGCAGAAGTAGTCGATCTTCTGGAAAATTTTAGATCAACTGCTCGTTTAATCGATTTAGCGAACTGCTGGGCCGAAACCATTTCTCCCCTTTGTTCCATGAAAACTCCACCTATGAAGCATGGTAATCCGAAAAGAAAAGATCAGCATTCTTCTCACATCGCTTTAATAGAATTTGATAGCCGACTACAGGAAGCTGGCTGGATTGCTGATGCGATTCGTGTGTTGGTTCCATCAGAATATGAAGGAGCGAGACACGACAAAAAAGACGGAGCTCATCGTGGTTTAACTCTTTCTGATATTGCTGTTCTTATCAGGTCTTCCACCGATTCTCGGACCTATATGGAAGCTCTCGAAGCTGCAGGCATCCCTGCAGTAGTAAAAGCAGGGCCGGACCTTTTCTCTCAGCCCGAAGTCCTTTTTTTCATCTCGGCATTAGCTATAACCGCGGGGAATGACGAATTCATAGGATCTGCTTACAACCCCAAAAGTCTACCAAACCGTATCGAAGCCGTTCTCGGTTGCGACCCAAAAACTAAAACCGTATTAAAAGAAGCGTCGAAAATGCTCCGGCGATCCGGCCTTACATTTGACCGGACCACCGAAGATCGGGTTCTTTTTGCCGCTCATGCTATCGGACAAAAGATTTCTGAAGGAAAGTCCTTCAATTATAAAAATATTGCCGGTTTAAGGACACCTGGATTACGTGAGTTTTTAACATCTAAACGTATATCGCGGCGGGTATTTCCTCAAAAAATTTATCATTTCTTACTATCGGAAGCATGCGTTGAAAGATGGGACACTTGTGAAGGTCGAGGCCAAACGGCAATGTTTCACCTCGGAGCGCTCAGCGGTTTGGTTACGGGGATTGAAACTCCGGGTTGGACAAGCGTGACCGATTATCGTTGGCAGATCATCGGATTGTGCCAGCATGGAGCTGAAGAAGGAAGGGCCGAAGAGCAACCGCTGATGGTGAAACCTGAAGCCGTAACAATAAGCACAATTCACGGGGTAAAAGGCCTTGAATTTGCAGCAATCTTCTTAGCGGATGTCAATGCTCGAAGGTTTCCGAGCGGTTACGCAAGGCGTAAACCCAAATTGCCCCTTGCCGGTGAAATCGTTAAGGAAATCGATATCAAGGGGCTTGCCGATAATGAGAATTACGATGGTGAACGCCGTCTGATGTATGTAGCGCTTACACGCGCCGAAAGATTTCTTTTAATCAGTAGATCAGGAAAAAGTGTTTCGAGATTCGTCAAAGAACTACGGCCTATGGTTGAAGCGTCCGGAGGTACCGTTACAAGAGATTCCGACCGAATTTTAAATGATCTAAGATATGCACCGAAAGAGTATCTTCGTGATGTCCAACTATGCACATCCTTTTCAGATCTTCGATATTATATGGAATGCCCCCATGATTTTTACCTTCGCAAAGTGCTGGGATTCGCTCCGACTATTGACCAGGCTTTTGGTTATGGAAGAGGAATACATAATCTCTTAAGATCGGTTCATACTAATCCGAAAAAATGGGCTGTTTTGGCTTCAGATCCGAACAAATTAAAAAAAGAGATTCAAAGGCTGATCAATCTAGGCCTTTTTTATTTGCGCTACACTACTGGAGAACCTGCCGAAAATATGAGGCAAAAGGGTCTGCAGGTCGTAACCGAGTATATAATACGATATGCAGATGAGTTGTCTTCACTGAAATTTGAGCCCGAAAAAGAGTTCGAAACACTCATCGAATATGAAGAGGGTGACGGCGGAGCGCTAATTTCAGGTGCTATCGATATTATCCGTCAGGACGACCCCCCAAGGGTTACCTTGATAGACTTCAAATCGGGCGATCCTGATTCGGACAGACATAAGTTGCTGGATGAAGAACAAATGAAGTTGCAGATTGCTATTTATGCATTGGCTGCAAAGAAAGAGCTTGAATATCAACCGGAGCAAGGGCTGGTTCGATATCTTGGTGCCGAAGGTGAAGACTCTAAGGAATTAAAAGTACCTCTGGATAGTGCTGAAATAGAAAAGGCGGGAGGGAAAGTTTCTCGCATAACCGCAAATATTCGTGACCGTGTATTCAACAAGGGACCTTCAAAGCGAAAAGAGAGAAAGGCTCGCTGTAAGAGTTGTGATTTTATCGGCCTTTGCGGTGTTCAGGAAGCTGTTGAACTAAAAGATTCCGGCATAACAATTTCTTAAACCGCATAATGGTTTTAGACAGATGCTACAATCGACCCTGATCGATTAAATAAAAATAAAGAAAATACGAGTGATTGAGCCTGTAAGATGGATGTCTTTTCTATAGAAAAAAGAAGTAAAATTATGGCTAAAATCAAGGGGAAAGACACCAAACCGGAAAAAATCATACGCTCGCTTCTTCACAAAATGGGATATCGCTTTCGGTTACACAGGCGGGATCTACCGGGGAATCCGGACATAGTATTGCCAAAATATAAAAAGGTGATTTTCGTTCACGGATGTTTTTGGCATGGGCATAAAGGTTGCCCGAGATCCGAGAAACCCTCCAGCAATAAAAATTTTTGGAATGAGAAGCTCACGAAAAACATTGAGCGGGATAAACAAAATCAAAGAAAATTGAATGAATTGGGTTGGGTTTCGTTAGTCATTTGGCAGTGTCAAATTAAAAAAGGTAACATATCACAACTTAGACAAACATTAACATCTTTCCTAAAATAAAAAAAGACGATAGACCATCGAACAAATGCGTGGACACTTATCGGAGAACGGTGTCGTTTTGATTCTTCGTCATTGCTTTCGCCAAATTTTCTCCTGCGATATCCTTGGTAATGGTAAAGGGGTCAAGTCTGCTCTTGACTCATTTAGTTTAATAATATAGTGTTTTTATTATGAGTAGGCCGTTGAGAATAGAATATCCAGACGCCTGGCATCATGTGGGAATGGGGTCAAACCTTGATTAGAATATTAATTTGCAGGAAAGAGAAGGTGGTCGGGCCACAGAAACATCTTGATATAATATATAAAACGTTTAAATTTTGCGTTAGATAAGGCCTTAAAAGGGCATTTTGGGGGGCCAAAAAGAGTCGTTTAAGACAATTTTAGGGCCTATTTTAAGATTCATTTGCTGTTATTATAGTCGGTTACCGTGGCCCGACCCCAAATGCGATGGTTTGGTTGGATTAACCTGTAATGAATAAAGATTGATCATACAAATGAAGGGGCACCATGGCAAAAACAACCCGCACGGTTCCCATTACCCAAATAATCCTGGATGAGGAAATATATCCGAGAAGTGGTGTTTATCCAAAACGCGTCTCGATGTTTGCCGAAAACATGCGCGATGGTTTTGAGATCGATCCCATTGAGGTACAGATTCATCCGGATTATATTGAAAAATACCGCATTCTTGATGGCGCCCACCGTTGGCATGCATACAAGGAGATCGGCGCAACCGAAATACCGGTTCACATTATAACGCTGGATGGTTTGGACCCCCTCCTTTATGCAGCTCAAAAGGCCATCGGCCCTCTCCAGTTATCCGAAGAAGAAGCGAGAACGACGGCCCGCCGGGCATATGAAAACAATCCCCGGTTGACGTCTTTTGAGATCGGGCAGGCAATCGGTCGTTCAAGGCAGACAGTCGACGCGTATATAGCCGATTTAAGAGCGTCATTCCAGATGGATCTGGATCTCAAGATATTTCGCATGAACCGCCTCGGCATCTCGCAAGAGCGGATTGCAATGAGATTCGACGCGCTCCAAAGGACAATATCCAACCATTTAGCAAAAATGCCAGAATTGGCAAATTTGCTAAATACCGATCTGTCCAGAGGCTTCACAGTTGTCCAGGTAGCTGAAAAGCATGGCTGGACCGAGCCGATGGTCTGGTCGCTATCTTTGGAAGGCAAAGATGATCTCGAACGATTTAAAGAACTTAACTGGGGGCTGCGGACATGGGACCTGTGGAACTGGAATGATTGTGATAAACGTTTCGGTGACGATTGGCCCGGACGGATCCCCGCCCAAATGATTGCACACATACTGTATTATTTTTCCCATCAGGGTGGTCTTGTCATTGATCCTATGGCAGGCGGCGGAGTTGTTGCCGACACTTGTTTGGCATTCAACCGGAAATGCTGGAGCTTTGATATGGAAGATCGGCCGGATACACGCCCGGAAATCGAACCCTATTTCTGGGATTTCGATGATTTGAAATGGCCGATAAAAGGTAAAACCAAACCGAATCTAATTATTTTTGACCCTCCTTATTTTAAAAAACAATCAAACAACTACGATCCCGATGCCATATCCGGCCTTTCAAAAGAACAATATCTGGAATTTCTGGAGAGCTTTTTTGCGCTGGCACATCAAAACGCCAAGAAGAGCACACGGATAGCATTTGTCAATGCCGATTGGCGCGATTTCCAAAACACACCGGCTGATAACGAAATCCGGGTGAATTCGATTTTAATCAATGATTACCTCCGGATTCTAAATCAAAGCGGCTGGCAGGAAACCCATATATTTCAGGCACCACTCTCCTCAGAGCGTTTTAAGGCGAATGTGGTATCCGCTATGCAAAAGAAAAGAATAATCGGCGTAACCAGCAGGTACATCATCATTTCAAAGAAAAAATAGGGCTTTAAACAAATCAAGATAAAAAGGAGGTATGTTATGCGACTGATTGTAGAAGGGGGTCGGGCCACAGGAACATCTTGATATAATATATAAAACGTTTAAAATTTGCGTCAAATAAGGCCTTAAAAGGGCATTTTGGGGGGCCAAAAAGAGTCGTTTAAGACAAATTTAGGGTCTGTTTTAAGCCTCTTTTGCTGTTATTATAGTCGGTTACCGTGTCACGGTAGGAATGCCAGTTACCCGGCACCCCCCGTACAGATCCGTACGTGAGGAACTACCTCATACGGCTCCTACCTCGGGTACGAACGTCGAAACCTCTGGTCTGGGAAAGGATGTACAATTCTGACTCTTGGAATCAGCCATCTGATTAATTTTTCAAAGCGCTTCCATGTAAAATTCTGCCCTTTGTGGCTTCTGCGTCTCAGGATCTGTAGCCATGCTCTTGTTGTTTGGTCATAGAAACTTTTCACCAAATCCATATTACCCGGGACCGCAAAATAATTTTGGAACCCCCTGATCACTGAATTCAGCCACTTACCGGTTTCCTTTACATCATCATGCATACGTTCTTTCAGTTTCTGCTTCACATCCTTGCACTTCTGGACCAACCGTTTCCTGATAGTTTTACGACGTATGAAAAACCCTCCGGTTTTTGTTTTCGAGCAAGAGTGAGTAAAACCCAGAAAATCAAATGTCTCAGGTTTGCCTTCGCCTCTTTTTCGGCGATTGGCCACTGCAAAACGTCCAAACTCTATTAACCTAGTTTTGTCCGGATTTAATTCAAGACCAAATTTACCCATCCTCTCAATCAAATCCCTCAGAAACATCTCTGCATCATGTCTGTTTTGAAACCCTACAACCGTGTCATCAGCGTAACGCACTATAATCACGTCTCCGCTGGCATGTCTGTTTCTCCATTGGTTAGCCCATAAGTCTTGTGCATAGTGAAGATAAATATTTGCCAACACTGGTGAAATCACTGCTCCTTGTGGGGTACCAACTTCCTGTGACGTGCGTTTACCATCTAGTTTCGCTAACCTAAAACTGACCCCCTTAACGGTAAAACGCTAACCTAAAATTGACCCCCTGAAGCAGACTTCTGGTATTTAGGATTTACGATCAAAAATCCTAAAACTGGAGGTATAAAGGAGAATGCTTAAAGT
>JACKQG010001697.1_pt1 | contig 29916 bp, 26 predicted proteins | sample 8237621 | NCBI WGS metagenome assembly JACKQG01 (sample SAMN15677084, study PRJNA649215) | marine metagenome | biome: marine; feature: Black Sea; material: saline water; isolation source: suspended particulate matter (SPM) from the Black Sea western gyre | collected 2013-06-09/2013-06-10 | depth... | reverse complement strand
ACCCTTACTTTTAATATTTCGGCGATGATTTTGCAAAACTTTAGCCCGATTTCCTTTTTGTTTTATTATAAAAATTGACGAATTCGTAAAAACTATATTTTCTCGCAAAGACGCCAAGGACGCCAAGATAATATCATTTAATATTAATAAGTTAACTTTGCGCCCTTTGCGGGTTTGCGTGAGATTTTGACTGAAAAATTTTCGTGAAATATCCGGGATAGAAATACGGGTCGGAATTGGCCCGGCGCCAACGGTCCAGTAAACGAAAGTTGTGCCCCCGGGAATTTCATCCCGGGGGACTTGGAGATAGCGGCCCTTTGGCACGACGCCAAAGACGCTGAAAGATTTATCGGTCAATCGGCCGATAAACTTAAATTGAAATTACGGCCAATTTTAATTTCCATCCAGAACTTTACGGACGGAAAGGGGGCAAATTTATTTCCTATAATGCAGATACAATATTAGGCTCCTAAAAAAAGACCGTATTTTGCGGATATCAATCTATGTATTTTTATTAAAAAGTGTATAAGATAGGCGGGTTAGCTAATGCTTTAAAACGATCCAAAAAGAGTATCAAGCGTATCCTTATCGAGTTCTCCTGTCGGTTCCAGGCCGTTTTTCATTTGAAAGCTTTTAGTAGCTTCACGGCTTCTGCGACCAAAGACGCCATCTATCGGTCCGGGGTCGAATCCTGAATCCTGCAGAATTAGTTGAACCACTTTAATCAGCTCTGCACCTGTTAGAGCATTATAGCCGGTTAATTTAGTAACTTCTGCGGATTCCTTTTCCTGTTGGATATCTGCTTCCTCTGCTGTGGTAACCGGCATGACTAAAAACACCGCAAGGAATAATAACGAGGAAAACGCCAATATGATTTTAAGTAAAGATTTCCGCATATTTTTTTTACATATTCGGGCAGCAATATATTGCCCGGATATTCAAGTAATAACAGGCCGGACAGTTTTTCATTGTCGTTATTGAAGTCGGGTTTATCAAATATCATTTTAAGCTTCAAGTTCTATTTGGTCAAAACCGCGCCAATAATTCAACCCCTTCTCAAAAGGAAAAAGCGAGCATCGGCCCGGACAATCTACAGATACAATGATAACTGGCGCTTCTTTTTTTGCCTCCCTGCAATCATACCGCTAACCAGGCCGCAAAAAAGTATGAGTGCGCCTGAAATAAACAATCTGTTCCTTTGCGATAACCTCAAGCTTTCGTTTTCTTGGGTTAACATCCGAATGGTTTTTTGGGAAGATTCACAGCTGGCTTAAAGTTTCTGATATTTATCCGTCTGTTGTTTCAGAGCCGCTTCCCATTTATTTTCGATGCGAGCCAATTTCTTTTTAAGCATTTCATTTTCTTGCAATAAAGATTTGGTCTGATATTCCCATGGCAGCCGGTCAATCAGATAACGACTCAGAACCCATCCTTTGATGCTGTCCTGCTTGTCATCCGAGGCGTGCACAAAACACCAACCTTCTTGTGTCTCCAGGATCTCTACCGGATAACCGGAAGGAAGAAATTTTAAAATCTTGTTTTCGGTGCTTGGGCCCCTGCGGAGATTGATTCTAAACGAATCAGTTACATAGGCATTCGCGGCCCAGCTGGTCTGACTGATTAAGCACGACCAGAAGATCATCAAAAAAATAGCTCGCAATCTGTGCATACGTTCACCCTATTCTAAATAGTGTTTGCGAATTGCCAACTGTTCGACTTGATTTGCGGTGTTCGATATAAATAAGACCTGAACTGTTTGTCTTTCCTATTTTCCGATCTTTGGCTTTGGTTTATAAGCGGCGGGCACATTTTTGGTTAAAAGCTAATTATAACATGCGGTTGTATTTCAATCATTTGAAGATAGAGGAAATTATTTCCGGGGTCAACAAAAACTTTGCCATGGTCGGGTATGTTTTAGATAATTGGGAAGCGTGACGGTCAACGATTAGCCAATAAAAAAGGGCTTACAGGCATTCATCGCTGTAAACCCTTATTTAAGCTGGTAGGCGGTACTGGATTTGAACCAGTGACTTCCACCGTGTGAAGGTGGCACTCTCCCGCTGAGTTAACCGCCCATTAAAACGGTCTGTCAACCATTTCTTTCAGTTCTTTGCCGACTTTGAAAAAGGGTAGTTTTTTGGAAGGTACCTTTATTTGTACACCGGTTTTAGGGTTTCTGCCGGTGTAAGGCTTGTAATGTTTGACGGTAAAGCTACCAAAACCTCTGATTTCGACCCGCTGACCTTTTGAAAGTGTCTCCTTGACGGCGTCAAAAAACATATCGACAACTTTTTCAGCATCCTTTCTGCTCAAAACGGCCGCATCCTTAAGGGCATTAATTAGGTCTGATCGGTTCATGCAAAACTCCTTTTCCTTCGCCGAATGCCGTTCATTTTTTTAGTGATCATCAGTCTTTGTATTTATAGAAGGTTGATATCTTTCAAGTCAAGTATTTTTTCTTAAAAACGATACGCTTTATGCAAGGGTGCCCGGAATGCAAAAAAGAGCCGGCTAATCGGGGTGTTGCGAAGATGTAGTCCCAAGAGATTCGATCTCATTGGGTGTCGGGAGGTCTTTTAGGTCTTTGAGATCGAAAACTTCCAGAAACTGCTTGGTGGTCGCATAGATCAGGGGTCGGCCTGGAATCTGCTTGCGTCCCAGAACCCGGATAAGTTTGCGCTCGAGCAAGGTGCGCAAAATACCGCCGGAATCGACTCCGCGGATGTGTTCTATATCGCTGCGGATGATCGGCTGCTTATAGGCGATAATGGCCAGGGTTTCAAGTGCGGCCTTGCTCAGACGAAAAGGGCTCGGCTGAATGAACCGTTTGATCCACTCCCGGTATTCAGGACGGGTTCGGATTTGATATCCGCCGGCAACCTCCCGCAGAAAAAATCCGCCTTTGCGGGCTTCATATTCAGCTGAAAGCTCCGAAAGCGCCTTGCTGATCTCCTTGGTATCGGCCTGGTCCAGAACTTTTTTGATACGGTCAATGGTCAGGGGTTCCCCGGAAACGAACAACAGGCTTTCAATGATGTATTTTAGATCTTCCATCATAAATAAAAGAGTCGGATAATACCGGTCTGGACATGCTGAACGATCCGAACCAGACTGAGTTTGACCATTTCCAGAATTGCAAGAAACGTTACGATGACTTCAACTTTTGCAGCACCGGCCGGAAACAGCTCGTCGAAAGTTACCGATCCCTTGACATCAAAGATATCCACGAGTTGAGATATGCGGTCTTTAACAGATACGCTGTCGGCCGTAATCAGGAATTTTTCATCCGGGGACATTTTCCCAAGTATTTGCTGAAATGCATCGATAAGCTCGAACAGGCCGACTGTTATGATCTCATCGGACCGGCCTGTCAGAATTTCTTCATGATCGGGATTCCTGACAAACGTATCTTCTCCCAAAAGATTCCTTGCGGCCAGGCGCTCGGCCGCAGATTTGATCTTAAGATATTCTGCCAGCGGTCTGGCGATCTCCAGGCGGGGATCTTCCTGGTCGTCTTCATCTTCATGGACCGGAAGCAGCATCTTGGATTTTATCTGGGTCAATGTGGCGGCCATAACGATAAAGTCTCCGGCGACGTCGATGTTCATCGACTTCATCCATTCCAGGTACTCCAGATACTGGTCGATAATGATAGCAATCGGAATATTATAGATGTCCACCTCATTTTTTTTGATAAGGTGAACCAGAAGGTCCATGGGGCCTTCGAAAATATTGTCAAGCTTGACTTGATATATTTCTTCTTGCATTGCCCCTTCGTTAGATTTTTACGGCCTCTCTGACTTCCGTCATGGTGAGCCGGGCCACGTTTCGGGCTTTCTGGCATCCTTCGGCAATAATGTCGTCGACAAGTTGCGGCCGGGCGAGGTAATACTGCCTTTTTTCGCGGATCGGTTCCAGAGCCTTGATAAGATTTTGAGCCATTATTTTCTTGCATTCGACGCATCCGATGCGGGCGGTGCGGCACTCATGGTCGATGGTGTTTACCGTCTCCTTGCTGCTGTAAAGCTTGTGGAATTCGAAAACGTTACATACTTCGGGATTGCCGGGGTCGCTGCGCCTTGCCCGCTTCGGATCGGTGAACATTTGGGTGGCCTTGGCGGCAATTTCGTCGGGACTTTCTGAAAGGTAAATGGCATTGTTGTAACTTTTGCTCATTTTGCGTCCGTCAAGACCTAATATCTTGGGGGTTTCGGTTAATATCGATTCAGGCTCCGGAAAAACTTCTCCATAAAAGTAATTGAATCTTCTGGCTATTTCCCGTGTAATTTCAACATGGGGAACCTGGTCGACACCTACCGGGACTCCGTATGCCTTGTACATAATGATATCTGCCGCCTGCAGTACCGGATAGCCGAGGAAGCCGAAGGTCGAAAGATCGCGGTTACTGAGCTGCACAATCTGATCTTTGTAAGTCGGGTTGCGTTCGAGCCACGGTACAGGGGTTATCATTGAAAGGATAAGATACAGTTCCGCATGTTCCTTGATATGGGATTGGACGAACAGGGTGCTTTGATCCGGCGAGAGCCCCGCGCTCAGCCAGTCGATGATCATGTCCCGGATATGCCCGGCAATCGGGCTTGGATCTTCATAATCACTGGTTAGGGCATGCCAGTCGGCAATAAAATAAAAACAGTCATATTTTGGCTGCATTTCGATCCAGTTTGCCAGGGCGCCGTGTAGGTTGCCCAGGTGCAGCGGCCCGGTGGGGCGCATTCCGCTCAAAATCCGTTTTTTTCCAGTCATACAAGTCTCCTGCTATCTTCTATATCGGTTCTCAAAATTCCATTCCGATTCAATACCGAGTTGTTCAAAGGGTTGTTGCGATACACTAACGCGCAACTACCTTCCCAGCAATATCCCGATCAAAGGGTTTATAAAAAAAAACATTAGACTACTGAGTGAATTTGTAATTAGCAAAAAAATAATTATGATCATGCCGAAAGGTTCGATGCGGGCAAATTGCACCCTCAGATGCAGCGGCAGCAGCATGGCAAGGATTCGGCTTCCGTCCAAAGGAGGAACAGGGATCAGGTTAAAGACAGCCAGCACCGAATTAATCACCACGCTATAGCCCAGCATGTTAAAAAGGTCCAGTATAATGGGTCTGAAAATCCAAGCGTACCAAACAGATTCAAAATGAAGCAACAGCCGATAGCATACCCCCGAAACGATTGCTAGGGCCAGATTGGCAATCACCCCGGCCGATGAAACATAAATGGTACTTTTGCGAAAATCGCGAAAATTGGAGAAATTGACCGGAACCGGCTTGGCATAACCGAAAATGAAGGGAGAACCTGAAAATTTCAACACAAGCGGCAAAAAAAATGACCCTATGAAATCAAGGTGCTTGAGGGGATTTAAGGTCAATCTTCCTGCCAGCTTGGCGGTGGGGTCTCCCAACCTGTAAGCAACGTAGCCGTGAGCCACCTCATGGATGGTCACGGCCAGAAGCAAGGGGACAATCATTACCACCAGTTGGTTCAGGTCGAAGTTGTTGAACATAATTCTTTTACAAAGCCGAGTTCGTCGTTGCGCGTTTTGAGCTGGCCGTTTAATTTTGCATCGAGGACGTTCTGCAGAATTTTCTTAAAAAGCGGTCCGGGCTCAAGCCCCATTTTTAAAAGATCCTTGCCGGTAACCGAGGTATGAATCTGCCTCAGACGGGTAAAATAGTTGGAGATCGACTTCTTGACATTCTCGTTTTTGGTAGCCGCCATCATATACAGCGTCAGTTCGATCTTGAAATGCGAAAGTTGATGATAAAGTGTACTGTTGGCCAGCGGCAGATTTCGTTCCATCCAGTACAGGCACCGGTCGGCCTCGAAACGATCTTTGATGAAGATATCTCTGTGACGGGGTGCAAGCTCGATCCGGCTGCAGATTTCCCGGGTTGTTTCCATGTCGCAATGGCGGATCAGCGCCAGAAAATAGACGGCCCATTTCATATAGGATTCATCAAGAAACAGCAAGTCATGCCAGGACAACACTTTTTTAATGGCATTAAACAAGTCGACAAGCTCTTTGGTCAAAGTGATGGAAGGATGAATAACAGGTAAAAGATCGTATGCGTGCAGCCTGATGATGGCGGCTGTAGGGTTTTCTTCTTCAAGAAGCTGGCGCAGTTCAGCAAATACCCTTCGACCGCTGAGCCGCCTGAAAAAACCCATTTTGACGGCATTTTCGATCAGCCCTGAAGTCAGTTTTCCGATCGTAAAACCGAAGCGCTGCTCGAAGCGTATGGCCCGGAAAACACGGGTTGGGTCCTCAACAAAACTTAAGTTGTGCAGAACCCTTATGGTTTTTTCCTTAAGGTCCTTTTGAGCGCTAAAAAAATCGATTAAAGTTCCGAATTTATCAGGATTGAGTTGAATCGCCAGGGTATTTACAGTAAAATCCCTCCGAAAAAGATCGAGTTTGATGGAACTCATTTCGACCGTGGGAAGGGCGGCTGGGAACTTATAGTATTCCATTCTGGCGGAAGCCACATCGATTTTAAAGTCGTCAGCGAAAATGATGACGGCGGTGCCGAATTTTTCATAAGCATGAATGCGCGCCTGAACCGTTTTTGCGTATTTTTTTGCAAAGATGATACCATCCCCTTCGATAACGATGTCCATGTCTTCATTGGGTCTGTAAAGAAACAGGTCACGGACGAATCCGCCGACAACATATGCGCCGAAACCGATTTCTTCAGCCATCCTTCCGATAGATTCCAGGATATCAATAATCCGGCGTGAAAGACGTTCTTTCATAAACTTGTTAATATTTCTGGTTCTGGCATGACCGGGTTCCTTCAAGAGATCCGGGAAATTATGGCTCTTGTGTTGCGATTGTCGGACCAGGACGTTTAAGAGATCGGTGCGTGTGATAACTCCTTTAATGACTCCGTTATCAATGACCGGCAGCACACGCTGTTTGTTTTCAATTATTTTTTCCTGAATTTCGGGAAGTTCGGCGTCAGGCTTGACATAAGCAAGCTCCGTGTTCATGTACTCTTTAACCGGGATGTGACCCAGCAGATGGTACAGGGCCTTCTCAATAATCTGACGGGTGATGGACCCGCGCAGTTTTTGTTCTATGTCCTTGCCTTCCGTAACCAGAAGTGCGTTGATGTTATAGCGGGTCAAAAGGGCGGCGGCTTCCTTGCAGGAGACATCGGCGCCGATCGTGATTGCAGGGGATGACATCAAATCCTTGGCTCGGCTCCTTGACCGAATGTTTTTATAGAGAATTTCAGTCAGCTCGTGTTCAATCTGAACCAGCGTTTTGCCCTTAATGGTTGCCGCGGCCGCAAATGTATGTCCGCCTCCGCCCAGGGGGGTGACAATGGCGCCCACATCGACTTCAGGTATTCTGCTGCGGGCCACAACGTACATTTTATCCGCCATGCGGGCGATGGCAAAAATTGCGTCAAGGTTTTCCATCTTGACCATTTTGTGGACCAGAAAGGCGAAATCAGAGAAGTAATTGTCGGTCGTTACGGTTGTAATCACGATTTCAACACCGTTGATAATATAGCGGGTCGCCGCCTGAATCATATCGTTTAAAAGTCCTACCTGCTCGGGGCTGATCTCTCTGGAGATCAGGTTCGAAACAACGTTTAAATTCGCTCCCTTTGAAAGCAAAAAAGCTGCGGCATCGAAATCTTTTTCGGTGGTCGACGGAAACGTAAAAGAACCCGTATCTTCATAGATACCCAAGCACATGATCGTGGCTTCATCGGGTGAGATTTCGATGCCCCTTTTTTTAATCATTTCAGTCAAAATGGTCACGGTTGCGCCCGTTGGCTCGTGAACTTCGAGGTGTCCGCTGATATCATTGGCCATCGGCGGATGATGGTCGTAAATGTGAATTTCCAAATCAGGCCTTTCCAGCAATTCTGCGAGTTTGCCGATACGGCCGGCCTGCCGGGTATCCACCAGAACCAGTCTTTTCAAGTTCGAAAAGTCGATATCTTTGATCTCCGCCATATTAAAGAGATATACCATGGACTTTATAAAGAAATTTCTCAGATTTTTTTCCTGGGAACCGGGAAAAACCACCAGGGCGTCCGGGTATAATTTCTGGGCCGCAAGCATGGAGGCAAGGGCATCAAAATCGGCATTGATGTGGGTAGTAATGACGGTGAGATCTTTTTTAGCCATCTTATTTTTTGGGTGCTGCCCGGTCCTGTATTATAGAACCCTATAAAATAATTAAGATTTTAAACGGATAACAAATAACTCCCAATTGGGCATAAGCGCTCAATTGGGATTTTAGCTTTTTTAATCATATATGAGCCTTATTATCAAGCGCAAGTTATACAATCAGGCGGCGGTTGTATAATAATATGAATATTTCCTTTTTAAGAGCGGCTAAGCCGCCTTAGATAAAATTGCGCAGCGATTTTATTTGTAAAGTTATTGTTGTTTTGATCAGAATATGATACCGAATTATAATCATATTTTTGGTATCAGACGATAAATGGCGAAAAAACAAGACCCAGGTTACAGGTATATTTTCGGACCTATTCCATCCAGGCGGCTGGGCATGTCCCTGGGTGTTGATGTTGTGCCTCACAAAACATGTACGCTTGACTGTGTCTATTGTGAGTGCGGGAAAACCACCCATCTGACAGTGGTGCGCAAAGAATATGTGCCGCTGAAACGGATCAAATCCGAACTCGAAGCTTTTTTAGCGAAGGCCCCGCTGCTCGATTTCATAACATTTTCAGGTGCTGGCGAGCCGACACTCCACAGCGGTTTGAAGGATATTGTCCGTTTTATAAAAACGTCTTTTGGGCAGTACCAGCTTGCCCTGCTGACAAACGGCACTCTTTTTTATAGATCCGATGTCAGAAATGAAATCGTTGATTTGGATCTTGTAAAAGTTTCACTGGATGCGGTATATGAAAAGAATTTCAAAAGGATAAACAGGCCACACCGGGAATTGGAACTTTCTCATATTATTAACGGCCTGATTGCATTCAGAAAGGAATTTACGAAACAGTTCTGGATTGAAGTTTTTCTGGTCCCCGGTTACAATGACAGCGAAAGCGAGCTCAAGGAAATCAGAAACGTCTTAAACATCCTGGCGCCGGACAGAGTCCAGTTGAATACTCTTGACAGACCCGGTACAGAGCCCTGGGTCAAGCCTGCTGGCAAAAAGACGTTGACGGAAATAGCCGCTTATTTATATAATGCCGAGATCATTAAGCATTTTGAGTCGGATGCAAGTGATCGAATACTTGGCGAAGATTTTTCTCAGCGTCTTGCGGCAGCCATAAAACGGCGGCCATGTACAGCCGATGACGCTTCACGGTTATTGGGTGTGGATGTAAAGGAGGTTCGAAGACATCTTGATGCCCTGACTGCGCAAGGGGCAATTACCAAAAAAAAGATGCCCAGGGGAACCTTTTATATGAAAAGAAATTGACTTATATATTCCTTGAATACTACCTTTCAGGGATATAGGCGATCTTAAGCGTACCGGTTCACGATGAGTTCCATCAGGTCTCCACTTTAAAGGAAGGATTGATCATGCCAGTTTTCGTGTGGAAGGGAAAAGACAAGAACAAGAAAACCAAAAAAGGGGAAATCGAAGCTCCAAGCGAAGATGCCGTGCGTGCCGAATTGACAAGGCGCAAGATCACCGGTTTTAAGATCAAGCCAAAACCCAAAGACATCTTTGCAAATGTCGCTTTTATGCAGAAGAAAGTGGTGCAGGCTGATATCATTTTGTTTTGCAGACAGTTTTCCACCATGATCGACGCGGGACTCCCTATCATTCAATGTCTCGATATTCTCCATACGCAGCAGGAAAACCCCACCTTTAAAAAGATGTTGAAAGAGATAAAAAGCAGCGTTGAAGGCGGTCAGACCTTTGCAGAAGCGTTGCGAAAATATCCCAAACAGTTTGACGACCTTTTCGTAAACATGATTGCGGCCGGTGAGGCCGGTGGTATTCTTGACGGGATTTTACGGCGGCTTTCCGCCTACATGGAAAAGGCTGCAAAACTCAAAGCCCAGATCAAAGGCGCCATGACATATCCGATTGTAACCCTTGTCATCGCCGCCGTTGTGGTCGCCGTCATCATGGTTTTCGTTATTCCCGTATTTGAGGAGATGTTTGCCGGTATGGGGAGCGCCCTGCCGAAACCCACCCAGATCGTCGTGAATATGAGCCGGTTTATCAAAGGCAATATACACTATATTATCGGCGCTATCGTTGTGCTGATATTTGTTATAAAAAAGATTTACAGTACCGAGAAGGGTCGCATAATTATCGATGACCTTCTTCTGAAGACGCCGGTGTTCGGAACTTTAATTCGCAAGGCTGCCGTGGCCAAGTTTACGCGTACCATGGGAACAATGCTTACCAGCGGGGTTGCCATCTTAGATGCACTGGAAATTGTCGCCAAAACAGCCGGAAACAAAACCGTTGAAAAGGCTGTGTTCGAAACCCGCTCAGCGATTGCCGAAGGTCGCACAATGTCCGACCCTCTTCTTGAAAGCGGGGTTTTCCCGTCGATGGTGTGCCAGATGATCGCGGTCGGCGAATCCACCGGTGCTCTTGATGCAATGCTGGGAAAGATTGCCGACTTTTATGATGAAGAAGTCGACCAGGCAGTGGAAAACATGACTGCTTTGATAGAGCCGTTTATGCTGGTGTTTCTGGGTACGGTCATCGGCGGCCTGGTGGTTTCAATGTATCTGCCCATATTCAAAATGGCATCTGCGCTGGGTTAAGCGATGATCATCCATTGCGCTAATGAAACAGGTTGTACAAAAAAACTCCCCGACCCCTGGTTTATTTAATCCTGAGAAACCCGGTATCCTCGGAAAGGTCGGAGGGTTATATCAAAGCCCGGCCCTCTGGACCAGGATTTTTTACTTTCTATGCCAGACTCCCTATTGACGTCCGAAAGTGAATATTATCATAGGCTTAAATGGCTTATGTTCTTTCGGCTGTTTTTTACTTCCCTGCTGCTTGGAGCTACCATTATTTTGCAGCTCGGCAAGAGCCCTTCACCGCTGGCTGAACCGCTGTTGGTTTTATACGGCCTCATTACCGGTATCTTTTTGCTTTCGTTTATTTATGCCGTAATTCTTCCCCGATTGAAACGTGGAATTATCTTTGCATATGTTCAGATCGCCATAGATACATTCGTCGTAACATTGATAATTTTTGTAACCGGCAGTTTTGCAAGCATTTTTTCATTTCTCTATCTTGTCGTGATTATCTATTCGAGCATGCTTCTTTACAGAAAAGGCATCATGGTGATGGCTGCGCTGTGCAGCATCCAATACGGAATCATGGTTGACCTTGAATACTATGATTTTATCAATCCGTTCATCATGGAGGGCAGTGTTGCCGCCGTACACTATCCTTGGAGTCAGGTGGTTTTTAAGATTTTAATTATCATGGTGGCGTGCTTTGCCGTGGCGTTTTTAAGCAGCCTTTTGTCTGAACAGGTCAGAAAGACGAAAAAAGAACTGCTGGCCCTGGAGGAACGCGTCAAGCGTGTTGAAAAGTTGGCTTACATGGGTGAAATGGGGGCAGGCATGGCCCATGAAATCAAGAATCCCCTGGCTTCGCTGGCAGGCTCAATCCAGATTTTGAGAAAAGAGATTCACTATAATCCTCAACATGACAAGTTGATGCAGATCGTTCTGCGGGAGACGGATCGCTTAAGTGCGCTGGTAAATAATTTTCTATTGTTTGCCAAGCCCCAGGTTGCCAAGGTTGAAAAGATTAAACTCGATAGGGCTTTGGCGGAAACAGTCAAGCTTTTTGAAAAAGACGGCAGTTGTTTCGGAAGAGTAAAGATTACAGAAGATTTTGCCCCCGATATTTGGATTGAAATGGATCCAATGCATCTGCGCCAGGTTCTGTGGAACCTTTTATTAAATGCGGCGGAATCGATTGATGGCAAAGGGCATATCGATATGAAAATGTATCCTTTGAAGCATAACTATGCCGCAATCAGGATTGCTGATAATGGCTGTGGAATGTCGCGGGAATTGCTGAAATCGATTTTTGACCCTTTTTTTACCACCAAACCCAGTGGAACCGGTCTGGGGCTTTCCATCGTTCACAGCATCCTCGAGTCCTACAACACCTGGCTGGAGGTTGAGAGCACTGTCGGCAAGGGCACGACCATTACGCTGCCATTAAAGCGGATTGATCCCCCAACTTCACCTTGACACCTTTTCACAAATAGGTTAGCAAAAGAAGTTTAGCCCAAATTTCGCACCCTTTGGTACGATAACATGCTCTAATGACAAATGACCAGATCCAAAAGCGCAGATTTTATAGTGATTGATAAAATAACATTCCGTTCAGGAAACGATTCAATCGGAACATATTTATGACAACTGCTGTATATATGCCAGGACATAAGAGTTGTTCAATGGAAAAACCAAGCGACCTTATCGGGAAACGAAAAAGTAAAATAGAGGATTTAAGAAATAAAAATATAAATCTGTTCCCCAACGATTTTAATGTTTCGCATACGGTTCGGGACATCACCAAGTTGATAGAAGCTTCGCCGGATTCCCTAACCGACGAAGGCCCCGTATTTGTCGTTGCGGGACGGGTGATGGCGATCAATCGTTTCGGGAAAGCATCCTTTATCCGGTTCAAAGATCGTACCGGCCAGCTTCAGGCATATATTCGGAAAGACAAAACGGGCGATGAAGCTTATGGACTTTTTAAACTGATCGATATCGGGGATTTTGTCGGCTTAAAGGGATCTATGTTCAAAACCAAAACCGGCGAGTGGACACTGTTGGCCCATGAATTAAAGCTTGTCTGCAAATCGACCCGGCCGCTTCCGGAAAAATTTCACGGGCTCAGAGATCCTGAAAAGCGCTATCGTCGGCGCTACATCGACTTAATCATGAATCCGGACGTGCAGGAGATATTTATTAAGCGCAGTAAAATTGTCCAGGCCATACGTTCATTCCTTCTGGAGCGGGATTTTCTTGAAGTGGAAACGCCGATGATGCAACCTGTTCCGGGCGGGGCCGAAGCCACACCGTTTGTCACCCATCACAATGTCCTGGGGATGGACCTGTATTTGCGCATCGCTCCCGAACTCTATTTAAAACGTCTGGTTGTTGGTGGATTTGAAAGGGTTTTTGAGATCAACAGAAACTTCCGAAATGAAGGCGTTTCAGCCCGCCACAATCCCGAATTTACGATGCTCGAGTTATATCAGGCCTATGCAACCTATGAAGACCTGATGGATCTGACCGCAGAGATGTTTGCATATGTGAGCGGGGTGGTGAGCGGGTCGACCGCAATCACTTATCAGGGCCAGACGATTGACTTGGGTGCCAAGTGGCGCCGCATGACCCTCATTTCCGCCTTGGAGACCTATGGCGGCATTGATGCAACTTTGCTCAAGGACAAAGAAAAACTTCTTGAAATTGCGGCTTCAAATGGGATCAAGGTGACCAAAACCGGCCGGCTCGGAAAAATTATTACCAAGCTTTTTGATATTCTGGTGGAGCCCAAACTGATCCAGCCCATATTTATTACCGGATATCCGGTGGAGGTTTCTCCGCTTTCCAGAAGAAATGATAAGGATCCCGGTCTTACGGATCGGTTTGAGCTTTTTATTGCGGGACATGAGATTGCCAACGGATTTTCGGAGCTCAACGACCCGGAAGACCAAAAAGAGCGTTTCCTGCAGCAGATGGCCGACCGGGAAGCAGGCGATCTGGAGGCCCACACCATGGACCATGACTACATCGAAGCGCTGGAGTACGGAATGCCCCCTGCGGCCGGGGAGGGGATAGGGATAGACAGACTCATCATGCTGCTTACCGATTCCGCATCCATTCGGGAGGTTATTCTTTTCCCGCACATGAAGCCGGAAGCAGGCAAGGGCGGTTCGTAGGGCATTACCATGTCTTTTGAATTTTTCATAGGTGGTCGCTATCTCAGGGCCAAACAGAAAGAAAAGTTTATTTCACTGATTACGTTTCTTTCCATAGCCGGTGTTACGGTGGGAGTTATGGCTCTGATCGTGGTGATTGCAGTCATGGCCGGCTTTGAATCCGATTTGAAGTCCCGTATATTAGGGGTTGAGTCCCACGTGGTAGTCATGCGCCATGGCGGTTCTTTTAACGAATATAACAGCGTAACCGAATATGTGGAAAAGGTTCCGGGAGTTGAAGCGGCAACACCGTTTATTTATAGTCAGGTCATGCTGCGGTCCTCATCGGGAGTGTCCGGTGCTGTTCTCAGAGGCGTAGACCCTAAATCCGCCGGCCGGGTAATAAAAATCTTAGAGAACAGTTCGCTGCAAAACTTAAACAAGATGCATACGGAAGAAAACACGGCCGTTTCTGTGCCCGGAATCATTTTGGGCCGGCAACTTGCCAGAAATCTGGGTGTCGTTGTCGGCGACGTGGTTGATTTAATATCATCGCGGGGAATTATTTCTCCTGTCGGACACCTGCCGGCCATGAAGCGGTTTAAAGTTGCCGGTATTTTTGAGGCCGGCATGTATGAATACGACGGCTCTTTGGCTTACGTTCACCTGAAGGATGCGCAGAAAACCCTGCGGATGTCCGATTCGGTGACCGGCATCGAAGTGCGGGTGGATGATATCTATAAAGCCAAAAATATTGCTGAAAAGATCGTTGGCGGCTTGGGGTTCCCTTACTGGGCCAGAGACTGGATGCAGATGAACCACAACCTTTTTTCGGCCTTGAAGCTGGAAAAGACGGTGATGTTCATCATTTTGGTGCTGATCGTTCTGGTGGCCGCTTTTAACATTGCCAGTACACTGATCATGATGGTAATGGGAAAAACAAAAGATATAGCCATATTAAAGGCCATGGGCTCAACGGATAAGAGCATCCGAAAAATTTTCATCTTCAATGGAATGATCATCGGTTCGGTTGGAACGGCGCTGGGAATTTGCCTGGGGGTTTTCCTGTGTAAATTGCTGGAAAAATACAAGTTTATCGAACTTCCAGGGGATGTTTACTATATCACAACCCTTCCCGTCAGACTTGAGGCTTTGGATGTTTTGATGATTGCCGTTGCCGCCATCGTGATATGTTTTCTGGCAACACTTTATCCGGCGTATCAGGCATCCAGGCTCAACCCTGTTGAGGCGATTCGTTATGGTTAGTTCCGGGTGCAGCAACAGGGAACTTGCTGCTGATCGCTTGATCGTTGTCAGGGGGCTATGCAAGAGTTTCAATAACAGCGATTTCCGTATTGATATTCTCAAAGGGGTGGATCTTGATCTAAAGGCCGGAGAGACCCTTGCTGTAGTGGGCGCTTCCGGAATCGGCAAATCTACTTTGCTGCATTTGCTCGGAGCGTTGGACCGGCCTGACAGCGGAACCTTTTTGTTTCAAGGAGAGGATGTATTTCTTTTTGACAGTTTGAAGCTGGCCAGATTTCGCAACGAGTTTGTGGGCTTTGTCTTCCAGTTTCATCATCTCCTTCCCGAGTTTTCCGCTCTTGAAAATGCGATGATGCCGGCATTGATCAAGGGACTGAATAAGAAAGAGGCCCGGGAGATAGCCGAGATTATTCTTGTCAGAGTCGGGCTCAAGGACCGCTTGTTTTACAGGGTCGGTAAGCTTTCAGGCGGTGAACAGCAGCGGGTGGCTCTGGCAAGAGCTTTAGTTCTTAATCCGGTTGTTCTCTTGGCCGATGAGCCTACCGGTAATTTGGATAAAAAAAGCAGCGGGCAGGTCCACGACCTGCTTTTGGAATTAAACCGGGAATCTGGTGTTACGCTGGTTGTCGTAACGCATAACATGGAACTTGCATCGCATATGTCACGTCGCGCAACGATTACTGACGGTAAGCTGGTGGAGCTGGAAAATTGAGCAAATTGATGAGACGTTTGATCCTGTTGGTTATTGCAGTCTTCTGGATGGTACCTCAGACGGCATCTGCGCTGAAAACAGTCCGGGTTGCCGTGTTGCCTTTTGAAATCCATTCGATGAAAGACCTTGCTTACATGGAAGCCGAAATTTCCGGGATAATCAAGAAGCAATTGCAACAAGCAGGTTCTGTTGTTGTAGATTTGGAATTAGCGCCGGAGTCGTTGCAGGCAGCCATGGCCAGAGGGATCGACGGCATCCGCAATTTGGGTGTTCAGCACGGCGTAGACTATGTTGTCTGGGGCAGTTTAACCTGGATCGGGCAACAATTCAGCATGGATGCCAAGATGATCGAAACGTTCGGTGAAGCGCCGCCACATGTTTTTTTCGTAGAAGGAAAAAGTATCGAAAACCTGCTGGGAAACGTGAAGGAGCTTACCGATAAAATTGTCATGAAGCTTTTTAAACGCGAAAAGATAGCCGAGGTGCTTATCAAGGGCAACAAGCGGATCGAATCCGATGCCATCAAGAGGGTTATCAAAACAGCACCCGGCGATATCATGCTGGCAAAAAGCCTTTCGGATGACTTAAAGTCCGTATATTCCATGGGATATTTTGATGATATCCGGATCGAAGCTGAAGACGGCCCTGAAGGAAAGATCATCATCTTTGCGGTAAAGGAAAAACCGACTGTCCGCAAAGTCCGCCTGGAAGGTAACCGGCATATAAAAGATGAAGATATACAAGGGGTATTAAACATCAGAACAGGCTCCATACTGAACATCAACAAGATTCGCGACAGTGTTAAACACATCGAAGATCTTTACAAGGGCAAAAATTATCAAAACATCAAAGTTGCTTATAAGATCGAGCAACTCGAACACAATCAAACCGACTTGGAATTCATCATTACAGAGGGAGAAAAAATCAGTATAAAAAGTATCATTTTTGAAGGCAACAACGCTTGTACGGACAAAAAATTGAAAAAAAAGATGGAGACGTCGGAAAAGGGCTTTTTTTCGTGGCTGACATCGTCCGGCGATCTGAAGATGGAGGTTCTCGACCAGGACATCGCCAAGCTTGCGGCCTTTTATCACAATAACGGTTACATACAGGCCAAAATGGGAGAACCGCAGATTGAATTCAAGGAAGAGTGGATATATATCACGATTAAAGTTGATGAAGGCCCGCGCTTTGAGGTCGGAGATGTCAACATAACGGGCGACTTGATTTTTCCCAAAGAACAGTTGCTGGAAAAGCTGAAGATTACCAAGGAAACGTTTTTCAACCGAGAGGTTGTCCGTAACGATGTGCTTGCGTTGACCGATTTTTACGCGGACGAAGGTTATGCCTATGCCGAGGTAACGCCTCTTGTTGACAAAGATATCAATAAGCTCAAGGTCAATATCATCTATGATGTTAAAAAGAATAAGCAGGTTTATTTTGAAGCTATCCTTATCAGCGGCAACACCAAGACAAGGGATAAGGTTATTCGTCGGGAGCTGAAAGTTTATGAACAGGAATTGCACAAAGGAAAGGCATTAAAGCGCAGCGTGCGCAATCTGCACCGGCTGGACTATTTCGAAGATATCAAGGTGAACACGTCCAAGGGCAGCGCCGAAGACAAGATGGTGTTAAAGATCGATGTTACTGAAAAACCCACCGGCGCTTTCACCTTTGGCGGTGGCTACAGCAGTGTCGAGAGCGCTTTTTTCATGGTTTCGGTTTCGCAGAGAAATCTTTTCGGCCTGGGGCAGACCCTTGAGTTAAAGGCCGAGCTGGGCGGGAGGACGACCAGATATAACATCAGTTTTACCGAGCCGTGGCTGTTTGATATTCCCTTGTCGGCGGGTTTTGATCTTTACAAGTGGGAGACGGATTATGATACCTATGACAAGGATAGTGTCGGCGGCGCAGTACGGTTCGGCTATCCGGTTTTTGATTATACCCGGGCCTATATTTCCTATGAATACGAAAATTCAGACATCAATAACATCACCTTTGATGCTCCGGATTCCATCTGGGAACTTGAAGGGACCAACGTAACCAGCAGCACGACCGCCAGGTTGCGTTACGATTCAACCAACAATCTTTTTAATGCCACGGAAGGATCGGAGCACAGCACCTCTGTGCAGTATGCCGGCCTCGGGGGCGCTATCGGCTTTACCAAGTTTTTGGCGGAAACAGGATGGTATATCCCCCTGGTTAAGGATCTGGTAGGATTTCTGCACGGCAAAACCGGATATGTCATGAAACATTCCGGTAAGATACTCCCGGATTGGGAACGCTTTTATCTGGGCGGCATAAATTCCTTGCGCGGATATGGCTGGCGGGATATAGGCCCTACGGCGATTAACAAAAACGGTTATGTAACCAAGATCGGCGGGGATAAATTTATCCAAATTAATGTTGAACTTAAACACCCTCTGCTGAAGGATCAAGGTCTTTACGGCGTTGTCTTTTTTGATGCCGGCAATGTCTATGACAACAGTGAAAGTTTTGATCTGAGTAATCTGCGCAAAAGTACCGGAATCGGTTTCCGATGGTATTCTCCCATAGGGCCGCTGCGTCTTGAATATGGATACAGGCTCGACACAAAAGAAGGTGAGGAAAAGGGCGGACGCTGGGAATTTACAATGGGGGGGGCATTTTAGACCGGGTATGCTTGCTAAACAGCTAAATCGTCAAATAGTGTAATTGTTAATTCGTTAATTCGGTCTATATTCACATGCATGCGATTCAAAGGGTTGACGAATAGTTAAGGAGGAGAAATGCGAAGGGTTAAGACAGCTTTTATGGCAACATTCATAACGTTTTGTTTTATGGCAGCGTCGTCATTTGGAGCAGATGTTGCCAAAATTGGTATTGTCGATTTTCAAAAAATACTTGAGACTTCGAGTGCCGGCAAAAAGGCCCAGGCTGAAATCAGTAAACAGGGTAAGAATATGGAGGCCGATCTCAAAGAGAGGGGCGCTGAAATCGACGAAATAAAAAAGAAACTTGAACGCGAAGCTCTGGTGATGAGCAAGGAGATGCGTGAGGAGCGAGAACGTGAAATCAGAATAAAAATAAATGATTTTAAAACTTTACAACAAAAATACATGACTGATTTCAAGCTGCTGGAGCAACGGCACGTGGGTCGCATACAGAAAGATCTTTTAGAGCTGATTGAGGATATCGGTAAAAAGGAAGGTTATCTTCTTATCCTTGAAAAACGGGAGGGTGGTGTGCTGTATGCGCCCAAAACAAATGATATCACCGACAAATTGATCCAAATTTACAATGCCGATTTTGCTGCCCGTGAGAAAGAAGAGACCAAGACCAAGAAAGAATAGATAACCGATACATTTAAATCGGATCTAGCTTTTGGTTTGATTGTTTAACAGCCGGAAGCGAATCCGGGTTAGGTGCTTTATAATGGAAATGCCATTGGCCCGTGTCGCCGAAGTTGTCGAAGGTGAGGTTCAGGGTGATGTTCAAAAGCTTATTCGTGACGTAGCTTCTTTTGATGAGGCCCGTAGCGACGAGATAACATGTGCCGGGAGTCCAAAATTCTTAAAACGGATCGATGAAACCGATGCCGGGGCCGTGATTGTGCCCCGTAATTTTCAGACGTCGTTGAAAAACCTGGTACGGGTGGAGAATCCTCAAGTCGCTTTTGCCAAAGTCATCGGAATTTTTCATCCATATGTAAAACCGGAACCCGGCATAAGTCCAAAGGCGTATGTCGGGGAGGGCTTCTCCCACGGTGAAGATGTATTTATCGCACCTTTTGCGGTCATCGGAGATAATGTTACCGTTGGGCGGCGTGTTCGTATTCATGCCAATGTTTTCATCGGGAACAATGTGGTTATTGGGGATGATGTGGAGATCCGCCCCAATGTGACCGTTTTGGAACGCAGCCGAATCGGGAACAGGGTGATCATCCATGCCGGGACGGTTATCGGCAGCGATGGTTTCGGTTTTGCACCGGACGGGGAAACCTATTACAAGATTCCCCACATCGGTATTGTCCAGATAGATGATGATGTTGAAATCGGGGCCTTGAACGCCATTGACAGGGCAACTTTCGGCAAGACCTGGATTCAAAAAGGTGTTAAGACCGATAACCTGGTTCATATTGCGCATAATGTGACCGTTGGTGAGAATTCGGTCCTGGTGGCACAGGTCGGAATTTCAGGCAGCGTTACCATCGGGAAACACGCCATCCTTGCAGGACAGGCCGGCGTTGCCGGGCACCTTGACATCGGAGATAATGTGACTGTTGGCCCGCAGGCCGGTGTTGCCAAGTCGGTGTCGAACGGCGAAGTTCTTTCTTCAGGGTTGCCAGCAATGCCCCATCGGTTATGGCTTAAGGTGCAAAGAATAATACCCATGCTGCCCGAACTGCAAAAGCGGCTTTTGGAAGTCGAAAAGAAATTAAAAAAGATCGAAGACGATTGACCGGTTTGGTGAATTTGAAACAAATCGAAATCATCCTGCGGCTGAAACCCAATGCTATTTTGAGAAAGGTTATAGTATTGTTTTTTTTTACGAAATCTCAGCAATTTGCAGGCCGAAGGTCACCGGAGAGATAAGATGGAAAAAACGTATGATATTCAGAAGATTATGAAAATATTGCCCCACCGCTACCCCTTTATTATGATCGATCGCATCCTTGAGCTTGTGCCCGGCGAAAAGGTTGTGGCGTTGAAAAACGTAACCATCAACGAACCTTTTTTTCAGGGTCATTTCCCGGGGGACCCGATTATGCCCGGAGTGCTGATTATCGAGGCCATGGGGCAAGCCGGCGCCGTACTGGCTGCTGAATCCATGAATCGGGAAAGAGAGGGGACGCTGATATATTTCATGGCGATGGATAAGGTTAAGTTTAGAAAACCGGTGGTCCCCGGCGACCAGCTTATTTTCAAGATGCAATTTTTAAAACAGCGATCCCAAACTTTCAAGATGTCCGGGATTGCTTTTGTTGATGATAAACGTGTGGCGGAAGCTGAACTGATGGCCACTTTTGGAGAAAGAACATGATACATTCCACGGCAATTGTCTCTTCAGGGGCGCAAATCGACGCTGACGTAATCATCGGTCCGTATTCGATTGTCAGCGATAATGTTGCTATCGGGGCGGGAACGGTTGTCGGATCCCATGTCGTTATCGAGCCGTATACGCGTATCGGACCGGGCTGTCAGATATTTCAATATGCTTCCATTGGGGGCGTTCCCCAGGCATTAAAATTCAAAGGCGAAGAAACCTATGTTAAAATCGGGCCGCGCTCGATTATTCGCGAGTTCGTTACCATAAACAGGGGAACCGAATTCGGAGGAGGTACCACCGAGATCGGCGAGGAAAATTTTTTAATGGCCTATACGCATGTCGCCCATGATTGTAAAACAGGGCGAAATGTTATTCTTGCAAACAACGCGACACTTGCCGGTCATGTGACCATTGATGATTATGCAACAGTCGGCGGTCTGGTGGCAATTCATCAATTTGTCAGAATTGGCAATTATGCTTATGTGGGAGGAAAATCTGCGGTTGTAAAAGATATACCGCCTTTTGTGATTGCCTCGGGTGACAGGGCCAAGCTGCACGGTTTAAATAGCGTAGGCTTAAAGCGCCACGGGTTTTCGAATGAGACTCTATCGTTATTAAAAAAAGCCTATAGAATTATTTTTCGTATCGGCCTGACCTTGAATGAAGCCATCGAGAGAGTCAATGCCGAAGTCGAACAGATTCCCGAAGTAGCCACCCTGCTTGATTTTATAAAATCTTCCCAGCGGGGGATTACAAGGTGAAATGAAAAAACTCCGTGTTGGCGTTATCGGTGTCGGTTATCTTGGCAAATTTCATGCTGAAAAATATGCCGGCATGCATGAGGTAGATCTGGTCGGGCTGGTCGATATCAACCCGTCGCGAGCCGAGGATGTCGCCAGAAAATGTCGTACCACGGCATATTCAGCCTATCAGGACCTTTTCGGAAAAGTGGATGCAGTCAGTATTGTTGTTCCAACGCCGTTCCATTTTACGGTTGCCAGGGATTTTTTGGAAAATGGTGTTGATGTCCTCATCGAAAAGCCCGTGACAACCACTCTTGAAGAGGCTGATGCGCTGATCCGGCTTTCGGAATCCAAGGGCCTTATCGTTCAGGTGGGGCACCTTGAACGCTTTAATCCTGCGGTGGTTGCTTTGCAGGATATTGTTCATAAGCCGATGTTCATCGAGTCACACCGGCTAAGTATATACAAAGACCGCTGTACCGACGTGAGCGTGGTCCTCGACCTTATGATTCATGATATCGATATTATTCTAAATTTTGTCAAATCCGACGTCAGCGAAATTCGTTCGGCCGGAATCCCTGTCATTTCTGAAAATGTTGATATTGCCAATGCACGTCTAGAATTTAAAACTGGATGTATCGCCAATGTCACCGCCAGCCGAATTTCAACCAAGAATGAGCGCAAAATCAGACTGTTCCAAAAAGATGCCTATGTATCTGTTGATTTTACAAGTCAGGAAATAACCGTTATCCGGCAAAACAGTGAAAAAAAGAGCGGCTTGATCCCCGGGATGGAAATCAAACAACTTCGTTTTACAAAAGGCGATGCCCTGGAAGATGAAATAAAAGCTTTTGTAAAATCGGTCATCACCCGTAAAACACCTGAAGTTACAGGAAAGATGGGACGCGATGCTTTAAAAATTGCTTTAAGTATTATGGAGCAGATCAACCTTGCCAACAGTCGGCTGTCCGTCGATCAATAATTGCCAATGCCATGGGGTCGCTTTTGGAACAAAAATGTGTCATGATTATTGCAGGTGAAGCTTCCGGAGACCTTCATGGAGCAAAATTGGTTCAGATCATGCGTCAAAAGCATCCGTCGCTGTTTTTCTGCGGCATCGGCGGTCAGGCCCTCAAAAAGGCAGGTGTCAGGATTTTGGTTGATGCTTCAGAGCTTGCCGTTGTGGGAATTACTGAGGTATTTTCCAAAATAACCGGAATATTAAAAGGATTATCTGTTGCCCAAAAAAGCCTGAAAACACTGCGTCCCGATCTTCTCATCTTAGTAGATTTTCCGGATTTTAACCTTATTGTCGCTGCGACAGCAAAAAAGCTCAACATACCTGTGCTTTATTATATAACTCCCCAGGTTTGGGCCTGGAGATCCGGCCGTGTTAAGAAAATCGGAAAATTGGTGAAGCATGTAGCAGTTATTTTGCCGTTTGAGGCAGATTTTTTCAGGAAACATCAAGTTCCGGTAACATTTGTCGGTCATCCGTTGTTAGACAGCGATCATTTTTCCCGCGGCACCACTTTGGAAAAGCCCAATGAGCACAATCTAACCGTCGGCCTTCTGCCCGGTTCCCGCGACGGGGAGATCGCCAGGCATCTGCCGGTAATGCTGGATGCCGCCAGGATACTGACAGGACGAATCAAAAACTTGAAATTTATCGTTTCGCTGGCCCCTACTGTGGAAAGAAAATACGTGGAAGCGTTCATCGCGAAACACGAAGCATTCAATAATGTTGAGCTATATGAGGACGGCGTGGATAAAGTCTTTGAAAAATGCAGACTTGTTGTTGCCGCTTCAGGTACGGTTACTCTGGAAGCTGCAATTTCCGGTACACCGATGGTGATCATTTATAAGGTATCTCCGATAAGCTACTGGTTGGGTAGGGTTTTGATCCGTGTAAAGCATATCGGCCTTGTCAATCTTATTGCAGGCAAAAAGATTGTTCCCGAACTGCTGCAACGGGAAGCATCCCCCATGAAGATAGCAGATACGGTGCTGAGGATGTTAAAGGACGCTTCCGGTTTAGAGCGTTTGAGAAACGAACTGTTGCGTACAAGAGATCTGTTAGGTGCTCCGGGAGCCTCGGAACGCGTTGCCGATATTGCGCTGAATATGCTTTAACCCAAACTGAGCGTTTCAAATTTTAACACTTGCAGGATTCGGCTTTGCCCGGATATCGTTAACGGGCTTATTGGTTAAATCGTTAAATCGAGAAATGGTTGAATGGCAGATGGTTAAATGGTTGATTGGTCAAATCGACCATTTAACGAGGTCTGTAGTCTCTAAATTTTATGAAAGAACCGATTGCCAAAAAAATAAAAAAACCGCTGCTGCGTGATAGACACAAACGAATCCTGGCTCTGATCAAGGAAAACAGGTTGCGTCTATTTGGGGCAATGGTGTGTATGCTGGTCATCGCTGCGGCAACCTCGGCCACGGCCTTTTTGGTAAAACCGGTGCTGGATGATATTTTTTTTAATAAAGACACCCTGATGCTGAAGATCATTCCGGTGGCGGTGATCCTGATATACTTTTTGCGTGGTCTGGCAACGTACATACAGGACTACTTGATGAATTATGTGGGCGAAACGATTATCAGGCGCTTGAGGGACGATCTGTATGGCCATATTCAGGACCTGTCGATCGCCTTTTTCCACAAGGAAAAGACCGGTGTTCTAATGTCACGCATCACCAGCGATGTCGCTATTGTAAAGGGCATGGTTTCGACGGCGGTTACCGGATCTTTGAAAGATTGTTTTACAATCGTCGGTTTGACGGCGGTTATCTTTTACCGGGACTGGAAAATGGCTTTATTTGCTTTTGTTGTTTTACCGCTGGCTTTTTTTCCGGTCGTGGAGTTCGGCCGGCGGGTGCGCCGGATCAGCACCGGCTACCAGGAAGCTGTGGCTGATTTAAGCTCTTTTCTGCATGAGACCTTTGCCGGGAACAGGATCGTCAAGGCCTTTGGAATGGAGCGGTATGAAAAGGAACGTTTTTTTCAAAAAACACTTGGGCTTTTTAAGCTGGAGATGAAAGCCGTCATCGCCCGCTCCTTGTCTTCACCCATCATGGAGTTTCTGGGCGGTTGTGGGATCGCTTTTATCATATGGTACGGTGGTTCCAAGGTGGTTGCGGGTACTTCCAGCGCCGGAACGTTTTTCTCTTTTATGGCCGCAGTTCTGATGCTGTATGATCCGGTGAAAAAGCTGAGCGGACTCAACAATGCCGTTCAGCAAGGTTTGGCTGCGGTCGACAGGATCTTTGATGTCATGGAGACGGAGTCGGAAATCAAAGAACCGATGAACCCTGTAATACTGACGCGAAAACCGCACAGGGTCACTTTCGAAAACGTGTTTTTCAAATATGAAGATGAAATGATTTTAAAAGACATCAATCTGGACGTTCAGGCCGGTGAGATCCTGGCGCTGGTCGGCATGAGCGGCGGGGGCAAAACATCTCTGGTGAATCTGCTGCCCAGATTCTATGATGTTACCCAAGGGGCGCTCCTGATCGACGGTGTCGATATTCGCAACGCTTCGATAGCTTCGCTGCGTGATCAGATGGCCATCGTTACCCAGGACCCCATACTTTTTAACGATTCCGTTCGTAACAATATCGCCTATGGCAACCAAAATGCTTCGGATGAAGATATTCGGAGGGTTGCGAAGGCCGCCTATGCTTATGATTTTATTCAGAATTTTAGCAATAAGTTCGACACCAATATCGGAGAGTTGGGCGCGCGCCTTTCCGGCGGAGAAAAACAGAGGATCTGTATCGCCCGGGCACTTTTGAAGGACGCACCCATATTAATTCTGGATGAGGCCACTTCTTCCCTTGATGCGGAATCGGAGATGCTGGTTCAAAAGGCCCTTGAAAATCTGATGAAAGGGCGTACTACTTTTGTTATCGCCCATCGACTGTCAACCATTGATTACGCCGACAGGATCATTGTCGTCGTGAATGGCCGGATCGTTGAAGAGGGCAAACAGGAAGAACTGATTGCACGTCGAGGAGAATTTTTTAAACTCTACCAGATGCAGTACAGTAATAGTCAGGATAAGGTGAGCCCGCCTGAAAATATAAGGATAAATCCAGATTACAGCTAGCGTTGATAGGTTGATTGGTTAAATGGTCTAATGGTTAAAATACCTATATAATCAACACCCGCCTGATATGAAAATCAACACGATTATAAATCGATATGTATTTACAGAGATGATGCCGCCATTTATCCTCAATATCGTGTTTTTCACCTTTGTGTTTCTGATGGCAAAGATACTCGATATTACCAAAATGATTGTAAATTATAGAATCAGCATATCTTCGGTCTTTTTGATGCTGCTCTATTCCATACCTTATTTCCTTGAATTTGTGATACCGATGTCCATCATGATGAGCATCCTCTTGACATTTCTGCGATTGTCCGCCGACAACGAGATCGTAGCCTTAAAAGCCGGCGGACAAAGTATCTACGGGATGCTTCCGCCGGTAATTCTTTTTTGCCTGTTGGGATGCTTGCTGACCGGCTTTATGTCTATCTATGGGTTGCCGTGGGGAAGGTTGTCGTTTGCAGAGTTGACAGTTAAAGTTGCCTCATCGCATGCCAATGTCGGACTCAAGGAAAGGACCTTTAATGACGGTTTCAAGGATGTGATGCTTTATATCAATAAAATCGATTTAAAAAGTAAAGATCTCGTCAATGTTTTTATTGAAGACAAAAGGAATAAAGACGTTATCAGCACTGTGGTGGCCCCACGAGGGGATCTGTTTAGCGAAGCGGATAGACCGGCTTTGCATTTACTGTTGTATGACGGGATCATCAATCAGGTCGACCTCAAGAATCGCGCAACTCATTCCATCAAGTTCGATACTTATGACGTTAACCTCGATTTAAAAAAGGCGACCACGACGGCAAACCGCTGGTCCAAAGACGAAAAGGAGATGAGCCTTACTGAGCTGCGCCGGTTTATACGAACTTACCCGAAGAAAGATGCCCAATACTATGCTGCCCTGATAGAATTTCACAAGAAATTTTCAATCGCCTTTGCATGCTTTGCCCTCGGGCTTCTGGCAGTTCCTTTGGGAGTGCAGTCGCGGACGGCTAAACGATCATTCGGCCTGGGGCTCGGCCTTTTTTTCTTTTTACTTTATTATTTGATGTTATCGGCCGGTTGGGTTTTTGGTGAAGCCGGTATCTATCCACCGGCGGTCGGAATGTGGCTCCCTAATATCGTCATGGGCGGTTTGGGCCTGTTTCTGCTTGTCAGAACAGCCAATGAACGTCCGTTGTATATTGGTTATGTACCGGCGTTGATTAAACGAGTTCTGTTCTCGAAACCGGCGGCACCGCCATCGACTTCGGACTAAAGCGCGGAGTGAAACCCGGCCTTAATTTTTTATAAAGAATCTATCTTGATTATTGTATAATTGAAAAATATTCGCATATCAGTCGGTTTATCCCAAATATCCGGTGAAATTATCGAGAATCATGTCGATCCTATATAAATATTTGACCATACAGATTTCCAAATACTTCGGGATTATGCTGGCAATGGTCGTGGGTATCTACGTCGCCGTCGATTTTTTTGAAAGAATCGATGATTTTATGGAGGCCAACCTGCCGCTTTCGAAGGCGTTAACCTTTTTTTTCTTCCAGACACCTTTTATCATTTCCCAGATCCTGCCGGTGTGTATTCTGCTTGCGGTTCTGGTCGTCTTTGGCCTTATGACCAGAAATAATGAAATTGTCGCTCTAAAAAGCAGCGGCATTCATATTTTTTATTTATTAAAACCGGTGCTTGCAATCGGACTGGTTGTCAGCATCCTTCTTTTTTTCTTTTCCGAAGTTATTGTCCCAATCTCCATGGAAAAAGCCAACCAGATATGGCTACGGGAGGTCAGAAAGGAATTCGCCGTGATTTCAAAGGAAAAGAATATTTGGATGAAGGGTGACCGTTCAATTACGCATATAAAGTATTACAATCCGCAAGTTAACACCATTTTTGGGGTCACCTTTTATCAGTTTAATAAGGATTTCAGGCTGACCAGAAGAGTCGATGCTGAAAAAGGTGTTTTCCGGCAGGATAAATGGTTGCTATCCGGCGTTATGGAACAAAATCTCAATGAAAAAGACGGCACCTACAAGATAACATTTCATGAAACTATCAGTGAGGCGTTCGATTTTTTGCCGGAGAATTTAAAACGAGTGGTCAAAAAGTCGGAAGAGATGAATTTCAAGGAACTTCTTGAATATATAAAAAAGGTTGAAAAGGAAGGATACGATGCAACTATCTACCGGGTTGATCTTTATGCCAAAACCGCTTTTCCGCTGGTTTGCATCATCATGTGCATGTTGGGAGCAGGTATTGCTGCCAGAGGCAGCGTCAAGGAAGGTTTACCCGTGAGCATCGCTTACGGTATAGGAATAGCATTTTTGTACTGGATATTTTACAGCTTGTGTATTTCACTCGGCTATGGAGAAATGCTTCCGCCTTTCATTGCCGCCTGGACGGCAAACTTTGTTTTTTTATGCCTTGGAACGTTAATATTATTATATGCCGATTGAAAGCGAAGAAGAATCATCACGAAAACACGAAAGAAATACAGAATGGATAATTTTTCCCTTTTTTCGTGGTTAATTTAAGGCTGATATAAAAGGTCAGAGCGTGATTGTTTTATATAATATTCTGCTGGTCATTGCGATTGTACTGGGATTCCCCTTGATCATCCCGTTTGTTCTGATATCGGACAAGCGACGTAAGACTGTTTTGCCCAGGCTGGGACTGACAAAAACAGCGACAGGTGCGATCCCCAAAAAAGGCTTTTATCCGGATAGAAAGCCGATATGGATTCATGCCCTTTCGGTGGGAGAGGTCCTTGCGGCCGTGCCCCTGGTCCAGGGAATCATCGACGGTTTTAAAAACAGGAACGTTCTCGTTTCCGTTTCCACCAAAACAGGGTTTGAAGTTGCCGATCAGCGTTTCAAAGGCATGGTAAATGCGGTCATTTATTATCCCTATGATTTGGCATTTTCAGTTAAACACATTGCCGGGAAAATAGATCCGGCCCTTGTCGTTATTGTTGAATCGGATATCTGGCCTAATTTTTTGTTTGAAATGAAAACGCGCCAGGTCCCCGTGATTCTTGCCAACGCAAGGCTGTCTAAAAGGTCTTTTGCAGGATACAAACGTCTCGCGGTTTTTTCGAAATCATTGTTTTTGTCCTTTACCAGCATCTGTACCCAGTCTGCCGAGGATGCCGAGCGCTTCAAAGCCCTTGGTGTTCCGTCAAGCAGGATAACGGTTTCCGGAAACATTAAATTTGACCAGGGAAGCCCGGCAATGCCGGAGTCGGAAATAAAAAACATGCGACAATCGACGCACGTGCGGTTGTCACAAAAAGTGTTTATGGCCGGCAGCACCCATAAAGGAGAAGAGACGGTGCTTCTTGAAGCGTTTACGAGAATGAAGCAGGAATTTGAAGATCTTCTGCTAATTGTTGTTCCCAGGGATCCGGGGCGGGCCGGATCGGTTCAGCGAATTTTTCAATCAGCCCGATTTCACGCTGTTCTAATGAAAGAGCTGAGCATGCTTGCAGCGGACAGCAGGATCGATGTCATTGTTGTAGATGCCATCGGGGTTTTAAAAAAACTTTATGCCCTGGCAAACGTCGCCTTTGTGGGGGGAAGCCTTGTCAATTGCGGTGGACACAATCCACTTGAACCGGCCGTATTTTCCAAACCGATCCTATTCGGATATGATATGAGCGATTTTGCCGAAATAGCACAAATGCTGGTAGCGGCAGGCGGGGCGGCCCGCGTGCAGGATGCAGAAGATTTATATAACGTGGCTTCAAAGCTCTTCAGAGATCATCAGCAAGCTTGCAAGATGGGGAATAGGGCCTTTGAAGTCTTTAACGCCAATAAGGGGGCTGTGGATAGGACCTTAAAAGTGATCGCGGAAAGCCTTTGAACGTCTCAATCTCGTGAAAAATCCGGGTTAGAGCAAATAGGTTTACTTCTTAATCTTAATAGGCTCCGGAGCCCCGTCCACAGATTGTCGCCGGCGGGCCCTATCATTTTATTGAGAAATTACGAATTAGGTAATAAAATAAACACGTATACCCATGTACCCGTGCCGGATGCAAGATGACAAATGACGAATGACAAATTGTAAATGAACAAACTTATTAACAATATTGAGGCGGTAATGACCGCGGGCAGCGACAGCCCCTTTTTGTCTTTGAGGTCTTTTTTGTCAATGGTTTCCTCG
>JACKQG010001696.1_pt1 | contig 29922 bp, 21 predicted proteins | sample 8237621 | NCBI WGS metagenome assembly JACKQG01 (sample SAMN15677084, study PRJNA649215) | marine metagenome | biome: marine; feature: Black Sea; material: saline water; isolation source: suspended particulate matter (SPM) from the Black Sea western gyre | collected 2013-06-09/2013-06-10 | depth... | reverse complement strand
CCTGCTCTGGGTGGCTCTCACGCTGGCGATGCCTCGACTTGCTGCCAATGAGCCCGGCGGCCTGCTCGACAGTGACGTGGACGAAGTCCTCTTGGAGGAGGACACGGCGCCGGACCTGTCCCGCCTGCGGCACAGGTCCGGCAGCCGGGACCTACTGGGTTGCAGCTCGACGCGACGTTAGGATGAATGAATAGGCGGAAAGGTTGAATCGCAGTTTTTCCTGATACGCGCACAGCCATGAGAGTACTGCTCGCCGAAGACGATCCCCTGACTCGACAGGGACTCGCGGAGATACTCAGAGCCGAGGGCTACGACGTCGTCCAGGCCGAGGATGGCCGAACGGCGTTGAAGCTGTTCGAGTCCGAGTCGCCGGATTTTGTCTGTCTGGACATCATGATGCCCGAAATCAACGGGTACGATCTCTGCAAGCGGATGCGAGCCGCTCGCGCGGAAGTCCCCATCGTTTTCATTACCGCCAAGTCGGACGAAATCGACAAGGTACTGGGCCTGGAACTAGGGGCTGATGACTTCATCGTCAAACCGTTCGGCGTGAAGGAGGTTGTGGCGCGCATCCGCGCGGTAACTCGCCGCTGCCATTCGTCTCAGCGTGAGAGTCCGCCTCCCGCTTCCTTCGCGATGGCCGACCTTGAGGTCTTTCCTGCCGAACTTCGCGCTCGGCGTGGCGATCAGGTTATGGAACTGAGCCTGCGCGACGTGAAGATCCTCGAACTTCTGTGCCGACACCAAGGTGAAGTGCTGGATCGCAACGCCATCTTCAATCACTGCTGGGGCCACGACTATCTGCCCAACAGTCGCACGTTGGACCAGCACATCTCGCAGTTGCGCAAGCGGATCGAAAACGACCCGAAGAACCCACAATTGATACGAACGGTACACGGCGTCGGGTACCGCTTTGACGGCTGATTCAAAACGCTTGCAGATTCTGCCTTCGCGCTACTAGGATAGAGGAACCGGGGCGCAGTGCGGCTTCACGGTCACGCTGGGTGTTTTCCCTATTTGGATTCGAAGGAGACGAGTATGTTGCGACATCCTGTATTGTTCGGGGCCGTGCTGTTTCTGTGGCATTGTGGCTGCATGGACTTGCCAGCCGGCGAGAAAGCCGAAAAGACGTCCCCTCCGACCGCGGACGCTACAGATTGGAGGGGGAAATTAGAGTTAGCCCTGGACAAGAGGGTCTCCGTTGACTTTGAAGAGCAACCGCTGAACGAGGTGGTCGAGTATCTGCGAGAGCAGGCTGGAGTGACAATACTTGTTGATGTTCGCGCCTTGGACGACGTGGGTCTGCCCTTCGATTCCCCTGTGTCGGGGAAGTTCTCGGATATGCCCCTGCGCAGCGTGTTGCGGCACTCGCTTCGAGAGTTCGATCTGACTTGGACGTTGCGCGACGGCGCGTTGGTGATTACGACGCCCGAAGAGGCAGAGTGTTGCATGGAGACCAGGGTGTACGATGTCCTTGACCTCGTCAGACTCAACGATCAATCAGCACCCGATGAATACGACTACCACTCGATCATAAGCCTGATTACGACAACCATTGCACCACAATCTTGGGATACCGTCGGCGGGCCGGGATCCATCGAAGCGTTTCGTGGTGGTGTCGTAATATCGCAGACCCCAGACATCCTTGGCCAAGTGAACGATGTGTTGGCGATTTTCCGTAAGGCGAAGAAGATAGCAGAAGAGCATACGTGCAACGCTCCACCGACTGTTTCTATTGACTTCTACGAGGATGACCCGGCAGTAGTGAGAATTGAACGGGCCCTGGAAACGCCGATGACGTTCGACTTCGTAGAGACAGCTCTGCACGACGTGGCGGAGTTCATTGCCACCAAGTGCCAAATCAACGTCGTGCTCGATCGCAGGGCGCTAGACGACGTGGGAATTGGCGATGACGTGCCCATCACCTTTCGCGCCAATGACATGCGAGTTCGGCATGCCCTGATACACATACTCCGAAACATCGAGCTTACGTGGGTGTGCCGAAATCACGCGTTGGTAATCACCACGCCGGACGAAGCGGACGACATGCTCCTCACAATGGCTTATCCTGTGGCCGACTTGCTCGGGAAGAAGCTCGGGACCGACATGTTCGGTGATCCCCAACGCTTAGCAAGCCACGATGATGTCATTGACCTGCTGACGTCGGTTGTGGCACCCCAGACTTGGGACGACGTGGGCGGTCCGGGCAGCTTCGAGTTTTGTCCGCACATCGCCGTCCTTGTCGTTTCGCAGGCTCCCGATGTCCATGGACACGTCGCCGACTTGCTGGGAAAGGTCCGTCGACACTTGGCCGAGTGCCAGGCGTCCCCAGGGACCTCGGTCGCGCCCCAAGGGGCCGATGCGACTCGCTTGGTCATCTACAGCGTGCCCACTGCGCCTTCCAACACCGCGCAGTCTTCATCAGTCAAATCCGCACCCAAAGGGAGTGTGGGGCAGGTTGGAGACGCCATCGCGGCGGGCGCCCCACTCGCACAGTTCGGCGGAATGGGCGGCGGTACCTCAGGCACCGGCGGCGTGTCCGTGCAAGTAGTCATCCCGGAAGGCGAACTTCTGACCCTGATCATGGACCTGATCGAACCGGCCAGTTGGCGCGAGCGGGATGACGTCTACGCCAGGGCGGTCCCTGGTAGCCTTGTCATTCGTCACACGGATGCCGTTCACAAGCAGATCGGCAAGCTGCTCGGAAGACTCAACGCACGCCGCCCCGCCCCGTCCGCGACATATATGGGAGGAGGCGGAGGAGGGTTCTTCTAATCGAAGAGAGCATATTTGCATAAAGAAAACGGGTCCCGCTCGCCGAGCGGGACCCGTTTTGCCAACAGATCTACGATCATTTGGACGAGCTACTGGCGGTCGATCATGAACAATCCGTTGTGAGCGACGGGCAAAAGCGGCCCGTAGTATTTGTTGTCGTGGCCCCAGAGGCGTCCGGGATACCAGACCACTCCGATTCCCACATTCCAAGACTCTTGGGCGTGGCCTGCAAGCGCACCTCGCCCATCGCCTTCCTCGGGAATCAAGTAGGAGAAGCCCCCTTCCAGCGCCCATGCGTCGGCCAAGGGAAGTCGAACGTCGGCACCGATCAACCCGTCGCTCTGATTCGACCATCCCGCGAACATCCGGGCCTCGCTTTCGAGGCATGGGCCGAACTTCTGTCGGTAGAAGCAGGCGTACAGGTCGGTCGATTCCCAAGTCTCAAGCGCTCCTAGAACTCCCGGCTCCGTGGCCGTCCTTGTGCCATTGGTGAACCAAAAGCCAATATCGTGCGTCCCACACGTTACCCAACTCAGTTCGCCACGTATGTTGAGAAAATCTGCGTCGTGATACCAACTGTCCGAGAGGTAGTCGACGACGACACCGCCCTGCAATCCCACGTCCACGCGGCGAAACAGGCCAGCCGTGACAAACGTCTGGTTGCGGGAGTCGTTCGTGAATTCTGCGCCGGCAAAATTGCTGTGTACGGCGCGAAAGCCAATCTGGCCGCCAAGGCACTGGAATCCCGGAATCGGGACACCCCAATTCAAGCCTTCATTGAAACCGAAGCTCCCGCTGCCGCTCCCGTTCTGATAGTTGACGGGGCCCGTGAATCCCTGGACGCCGAACGATAGTTCAAGATTGCCCACGGGGAGCATTCCACACGGAACCAGACAGCATTCCGCACAACTCCCGTCTACACAGGTCCCTCCCATACAGCCCCCACCGGCACCACATGATCCGGCCATGGGAGCCTCCTGTCCAATGACCAAGTCTCCCGTGGAAGCGTCTTCGTAGTACGTGCCGCCGTCGACAATCTCGACGTCCGGCTCCATCGCCGATAAGGTGGCACCCTTCATGTGTTTCGGTACGAAGCCAACCGGTTGAGCTGCCGTCCTTGCGACAAGTTGACGCGGACTTTCAGCCCGAACCGCTCGCTTCTTGGTTGTCGTCTGGCCTGATGCATCGTTGGCCATGACTCCCACCCAAACCGCTAGCAGACCCAATACACAGAGTTTTCCAAGTGTTCGCGCGACGACAGTCATGGGAGAAATCCTTCCCTTACCCTAGATGTGAGGCCCCCCGCCGAATCCAGTGTGGCCGTAGCGACTGTATCGGAGATCTCCCAACCGGAACTTTCGCCAAAATCGGAATAATCAAAAAAGGCGAGTTAGATGCCCCAGTTTGACATGCGGGTGCCGCAAAAAAAAGAAACCCGGCTTTTTCGAAAAAGCCGGGTTTCTAGCCATCACCAAATGTTCGAGGCTTTGTGCGCGCATACTTACGGGCGCGGGCCGGTGCGAGTCCTCATGCCGTCGTACCAGACGTTTGGGTAGGGCGACTTCGGCTTCGGCGGCAAGTGCTGGGGCGGCATTTGGCCGTGCTTGGAACCGCCGCGGGCGTGCCGTGGATAGCCGTTGTGCTGAGGGTAACCGTACCCATATTGCGGCGCCAACCGAGTATCGCCCGTGTTCAGATTGTAGTTGTAGACGGGTCCGACACTGGAAAAGAATGGCATCCCGCTGAATCGTACGTACCGGCGGTCGCCGGAGACGACTGCTGAAGCGCCCAAGTGTGCGCCCTGCGGAAACCACTGAACAACGGGCATGTATCCCACGGGATACCGGTAACCGTAGCGTCGCAACCAGAGTTCGCGTTCGAGCATCTGCCGGAGCCATCGGGCTCGCTGCAGTTCCCACTGTGTCTGCTGCACCAACTGTTGATTGTTGGGCGGTATCTGCTGTGCGAGAGCTACATCAACCAGGGCGTCAATCTGTTTCGGCTTCATGCCATCGACGGCCGCGCGAACCTGGCGGACCTGTTGCGCGTTATCGAGTCCCTTCACCATCTGGTTTCGCAGCCACTGGCGTTTCTGGGTCGTTGTCTGCAGCTTTGGCTGCACATTCTTAAGGCCCGCTGCGGCATGTTTCGAGTCGGCGGCATGTGTAGCAAGCGGCAACAACGCAACGACGGCGGCTAGTACTGCAATCCGGGTCATTTCCTCGTCCCCTCTGTTCCTCTCGGTAGATCCGAAATCGTGGAGCCGATCCTCAATTGACTGCTAGAACTGCAACTTTTGCGCCGCATGATAGCACCAAATGGCCCCAAGCCCTTTCTCCCGTGATTATAGGCACTTGCGTCTCTCTCGTGCAACGCATGCCGCGTACGCCGTCCAATGTCAACGTCGCCGACCTGATAACACCTCTCGTCAAACTGACGACACGCCTCGATTAGCCAAGTAGGTCCCGCTTGCCGAGCGGGACCTCGAATTCCGAAGCTGTCAGCATTTCCAGGTCCCGCTCGGCAAGCGGGACCTACTTTCCCGACAGCCTCCAGCTTCCGGTTGGACGCCCCCCCTTTCTGTCGCCTGTAGTCCGTTGTCGACGCGGAACAGGTAAATGCCTTATTCAACTTGTCGCCCCTGGCGGCCGATTGAAACAATAGACCCGGATTCTGTTTGTCCAATTTCAACTCATCAGGACCTTCTGCGTCCGCATCGTCTCATGACGCAGGTTTCCCGCGAACCTACTAACGCTGCGCGCACTGAAGCGTGTAACGACGGGCATTCCACCGTCGGCAACTGGAGCGTTGTCGGCCTGTTGGGGGAAGGTCCGTGGTCGCGCGTGTATCGAGCCAAGCCGCTGGGTTCCGATGCCAGAGCGCACTCGGACTACGCCATCAAAGTCGCTCGACAAGATGCCGGCACGGACACCGCCACGGCGATCCGTCTGATTCGCCGAGAAGCGTCTGTCGGCCGCACCGTGGCCCATCCGCATCTGACTTGCGTCCTCTCTTCGCACGTCAGCCAATCGCCGTACTACGTCGTGATGCCTTGCCTGGACGGCGTGACGCTGGAAGCCGCACTTGCCGAAGCCGGGATAGTCCTCACACCTCACGCCCTTTGGATTGCCCGTCAAACGGCACAGGCGATCCGGGCTCTACACGATCACGGATGGATCCACTCGGATGTCAAACCCGACAACATTTTCGTCTCGCAAGACGGCCACGTCACGCTTCTGGATCTTGGGCTAGCTCGGCAGATAGGGCACATCGAGTGCGCCGGCGACGGCCCCTTGGCGGGTACGATGGCCTATGCTGCACCGGAGGCCTTCAGTTCCATCGACGAAATCGGTCCGCGGAGCGATATCTACAGCCTGGGCGTAACACTGTTCCGGATGTTGACGGGAACCTTGCCCTTCACGACCCACACGGCGGCGGACCTGGCCGCCGCGCACCTGCGCGGGACACCTCCCGATCCCCGCCGATTCAATCCGTTGCTTCCCAGCCGCGTGGTTCGCTTGTTAAAGAGGATGCTGACCAAGCAGCCCTCGCGCCGACCGTGCGCCGCCGAATTGGTCGCTTGGCTTGCAGATCTGGAAATCGACACATTGGACGACCGTTTTGCGGCCTAGGTCCATCCCTTTCCGCTTTTCTTTGTGCCGCAAATGGCCACTTCCATGCCCATGGCTTTCGCCATGCACGCCTTGGCCAACATCGCCTTATCGGCCTCGACCGCCGAATTGGCGTAGGCAACTTGAATGTGATTGCTCTTGTGGCGAGCCATCATCTGGTCGCGGGACACGCCGTAGGTGACGGCGTGCATGATCGGCCATTGCGGCGTTGTCGCTTGCCAGCGTCGTTCGGTTTCTTCTTGCGGAAGCTCGATCACGCCGGCACGGCCCAAGTCCATTTTCAGTTTCTTGTTTTCGATGAAGACGCGCGACCAGACGATCTCGCCAAGCTTCGAGATGCCTTTGATCGTGCCGCCCCCGTTGGGGAAGTACATCGCAGGCTGCCTTTCGCTGGTGACTCCTTTCCAGCCGCCTTCCAGATGGGCCGGTGGCACCGAGCCGCTGATCAGAAACACCCAGACGTACTCCTTCGTCGAGCCCGAGGCATCCCAGTCTCCCCAACGCATGTCGTGCAACGTGTTCTCGACGGGCTGCCCCATCGTCTTGTGGACTCGATAGGTCATCAGGCCGTCTAGCCCGGCGCATTCGTCCACTTCGTTGAAGTGCGTTACCGGTTCGCCCTTGTAGAGGACGCGTCGCCCGTCGCGACTTCGCACTGGCGGTCGATCGGCGTTATTCAGAGTACCTTCGACCAAGTCACTGGCCGGCAGCAGGTCCTTGAGGCCCTGCTGGTACTGAATGCCAATCAGATCGCATCCGAAATCGTCCGCAATGCGCACCGCGGCGATGTACATTTTGCACTGCTTGAGAATCTGGGCGTCGGTCAAGTGCTTTGCGTGACTGGGCCCCGTTTGGAAAGTCACGCCTTTCTTTTCCATCCATTGGCGAACGGCCTGGGCTTCGTCCTTGCTGACCTGTGTGGTCTCGTAATACAGCGCCGATTGGCTCAGGCGTTCCTTGTAAACTCCCGTAGGATTAAGCAGATGGTCGGGGATGATGGCATTGAACATGCCCATGCATCCTTCATCGAACACGCCCATGATGGCCTTTTCGCGTTTCACTTGGGCCGCCAGGGCTTCGCCCAACTTCTGCTCCTGCTGGCCGACTTTGACTTTGGCAAGCGGCGTCGCGTGATTGACCTTGTGACGCACCTGCCCCTTGTCCAGCCACGTTCTCAGGTTGTCCTGGAACGCATCATCGGTGAAGTCTTCGCTCCACAGCGTCGAGTACTTGACGCCCGCCTTGGTCATGGAACCGTTCAAGTTCAGCATGCCGACGAGTCCGGGCCACGTGCCTGACCAGTTAGCCACCGTGAGGATCGGCCCCTCGTGGGAAATCAGACCGTGCAAAATATGATGGGAATACTGCCAAACGGCTTCGGCCACGATCAGCCGGCACTTGGGATCGATCCCGGCAAATACCTGCATACCTTCCTTCTGCGACCCGATGAAACCGTGTTTTTCGTTCTTCTTGTACGGGTGAGCGCGAACGAGTTTGTAACCGCAGCCGGCTACGGCCTTGGCCAACGTCGCCTCCATGTCCTTCTGGGCGGCCCAGCAATTCTGGTTGGCCGTCAGACGCAAATCGCCGTTGGCCACGAGCAAAACGTCACGTTCGCCGGCCTTTGGGGTCTCGGTCACCTTGGGTACCACATATGCCATGATCGGATTCTCCTTCCAGGTGCAAATGGTCTATTGATCGTGGGCGAAGCAAAAGCCCGTCAATCGGTGCGCGGAACTTGAGAACGACGGGCCTACGCAATTACCCGTCAAATATGATTTGACACAGTACCAGCTATCTTATCACCCAATATCGAGTGCCGCCACCTTGCCACGAGCGGTTTTCTGGGTACGATAATAGGTTGAGAACGGTATATCACGCCAGCGAAGGAGGATGACGCATGCCAACCGATACGATGATCAGGGAAAGGGAATACACGGATACGGCTCCAGGCAAGCCGGAGACTTTGCCACTGGAGAAGGCCCTGGAACAGATCCACCGCGACAGCCGGGAGAAGGCCGAGGAATTCCTGGACGAGACGGTCGTTCCTCACGGGGGTGAGTAGCAATTTGCCGGCAATCTTCGATCGCTTGGTCGGGCTGGAAACGGAGTATGCGATGCGTTTCCATCCGGCCAATTCTTTTGCGCGCAAGCCCGCCAAGTTCCGACTCTACTTGTCCCTGATAGCCGCGCTGCGCGAACGCGTATTGACTGTCCGCGCGAAGCATTTCAAAGAAGGCGTGTTCATCGCCAACGGTGGCGCAGTTTGGTTCGAAACGGAACGGATCGCTTCGGACGGCGGATTGGTCGAAGGCGCCACGCCCGAGTGCCGTGGGCCGCGTCAGGTGCTGGCCTACCAACGCGCCCAGGACGAGCTTCTCTCGCAGGCCGCTCGCGCTGCCCCCGTCGACGGAGAACTGCGGCTGATTAAGAACTGCCGCGACAGCCGTGATAACGTCTACGGAGCGCAGGAGAATTACGAGGCGATATTGGCCGGCGGGTTCCGCCTGATGCTGTGGCGAGCCGGATTGATCATGCTGCTGCCGGTGGTGCTGGTGATGTGGGCGTGCCTGCTGGCAGTGATCATCTCTGTTTTCATTTACTTGGCCGTCGCGGGTTTGGCCTATCTGATCATTCGGCTGTTGGTCAAGCGACACCGCCGAATCGGAGTGTTTCTTTTCGGGCGAGACTTGATCGAAGGTCAGGAGACGGGCGCACCGCTGCCCGCGTGGATGGAATGGTTGATGCTTTGGATAGCGCGTCTGATTAGTGCTCCGCTGGCAATCGGCTTGATTCTTCTGGCCCGGCTCACAGCCTTTCGTGAAATCCGCAGCCAGGCGTTGGCCCTGCTGGTCAGCCGATCCGTTATTGCAGGCAGCGGCATGGTCGACCGGGAAGGCAACTTCCATTTGGCCGACAAGGCACCGGCCATAAACTGCATCGTCGGCTTTGGCGGCTACTTGTGGGACCGGCCGATTTTCAACTTTGGTCATTTCTTCAAAGCGGTGTCGTTGGAGTCCTTTCTGGCGCCGGGAGACTACTTCGGACTGTTGCGCGAACGACAGCGGCTGCAGATCGGTCTAGGGGACTCGAACATGTCCGAGAAGGCCGAGTTCTTACGAATCGGAACCACTTTGCTGGTACTGGATGCGATCGAAGCCGGACAGTTGAAAAATGCCCCGCGTTTGCGGCGTCCCATCCGGGCACTGCATCAGATATGCGCGGATCCTTCGCTGTCGATCGAAGTTGATTTGGTGGGTGGGCGCCGCGTCACGGCCCTTGACTTGCAGCGATACTACTTGGATGCCTGCCAACGATTCGTTGATACGCGCCCGGACGCTCCGGCCCAGGCGTACGAAGTACTGGCCACGTGGGCCGATACGCTGGATTCGCTCGAACGCTCGCCCGAATCCTTGGTCGGATCGGTGGATTGGGTGACGAAGAGGTTCTTGCTGGAGAAGGCGGGGCATGATGCACAGTGGGCGGAACGCAAGAAGATCGACATCCGCTACCACGAATTGTCAGACGAAGGATATTTTCACGTGCTGGCGCAGACGGGTCTCACGGAGACACTGGTAGACGACGACGAGGTGGACCGAGCGACGCGCACGGCGCCACCAAACTCGCCCGCAACGACGCGAGGCCACTACATTCGTGAGTTTGCGGGTGGCGACGAACCGTTTGCGGTAAACTGGAAACGAATCCTGATCGGCCGCGGCAAGAAGGCCAAAGTGATCCGGCTGTATCGTTAGCTGTAGCCCGCGTGCGAAAGCAAGGTGGCGATGCTATCACGCGACTTGCCGATTCTCGTAAAACACTATTGACCCTGCCGGTTGAATGTCATATCCTCCCGCCTCGTCATGACGGTAGACCATGTGACCAGCGAGACACGAAGGCCGTCACCAGAAGGCGGTTGTCTCACTCGACGCGTGGTCGTGCCGGGCGATGGCAAACGAGTGAACGAGTCTGCATCTGGAGCGCAGCCGTGCTGCGTCTCTGCGGACCACGAAGCGGTGTGTTGGCACGGAAGCTGACCCGCCACTTCGCCAAACACCACGGTTGCCGGAAAACGGACCCACAACCACAAGCAGGATGCGCCGGTTGTACTTCGTCCAATCGCTCCCGGAGCTAGTGCGGAATCCTTTGCCCCCCTGGGATGCCGTTGCTTCCGGGAGCCTTTTTTTTGCGCCCATCCCCTCTGGAATTCTTCAGAAACACCTCGAAGTCGCAGCGACTTGGTGACGATACCGATTTAAGAGGTATTGCCGGTTCTTTGTGGAGCGTTGCCTTGGACATCGATCCTGAATTCATTGAGTGGGTCCGCGGTTGGATCAATGACATCCTGGTGTGGATCGGTTTCGGCACCGTCGTCGGGCTGTTGGCCAAGGCGATCATGCCGGGCCGGGACCCCGGCGGGGCGATTGCCACGCTAGCAATGGGAATTGGCGGCACCGTGATCGGATGTGGCCTACTGGCCTTTTTCTTTGAAGGTCGTCGCGTCACCCCAGTCAGCGGGTGGGGCTTCGCCGTCGCCACGGCCGGGGCGTTCATCATCCTGTTCTTCTACAAGCTGCTAGGCGGCTATTGGTTCGTCGAAGGTGAACACCCGCGAATGCGTCTGCGCCCCCACCGGCGCCGGCGAAGATACCGTGCGTCGTATTACGACGATGTGTAGGGTGTATCACTCGCGGCCCAGGCGTTGACTTCTGTACAGGTCCAACTATCTGCAGTCCTGGCGCGCGGCTGAAATGGCGTTTGTTGAAAGTTGCGACCTCGCAGTCCGCCTTTGCCATCCGTGGGTTTCTTGCAGAGGAGACAGGTCGATTATTGACGATTTGCGCCGCGTTGGCGAGACTGTCGGTATGCCGCGTATTGCCCGAATCCCAGCTATGCAGAAGAAAGGTGGGTCCATCATGAAATCAATCAATCGCCGTAGCTTCCTCAAGACCAGTCTGGCCGCGTCGGCGCTTGGGGTCGCGCCGTTCAATATTCTCAAGGCCGGTCCGTCGCCAAACAGCAAGCTGAACATTGCCTGCGTGGGTGTCGGCGGGATGGGATCGAGCGACGCGAGTTACTTCGCGAGAGATGACAACGTGATCGCCCTGTGTGATGTGGACGAGGCGAGACACAACAAATGTATCGCGGGGAAGAAGAACCTGCACGGGATTAAGCTCTGGAAAGACTATCGCGTCATGTTCGACAAGATAGGCAAGGAGATAGATGCCATCTATACCGGGACGCCGGACCATGTCCACTTCGCGGTATCCATGTTTGCCATCCGACGCGGCAAGCATGTCTATACACAGAAGCCGCTCTGCCACACGGTCAATGAAGTCCGCGTCCTGACCGAGGAATCGAAGAAGCACAAGGTCGTGACCCAGATGGGCCACCAGGGCCATTCGGGCAGTAGCTCGGCCACGATCAGGGACTGGGTTCGAGCGGGATCCGTTGGCGAGATCAGGGAGGTGTGGGCCTACTCCAGGAAGAATTATTGGACCAAGGTACATCCCGTCCAGCCAAGTGAATGCCCGACGACGCTCCAGTGGGACCTGTTTCTGAACAGGGCGGAAGCGATACCCTTCGGTTCGAGCTATATGAATCGTGAATGGATAAGGTTCAGTCATTTCAGCGGTGTGGTAGGGGATATGGGCGCACATATTCTGGACGCGGCCTATTACTCGCTCGACCTGAAGACGCCTACCAGCGTCAGGGCTGAAGTGCCCGCCCCACCCGCTCCGGGTCTCCTGCCCAAAGCCGGGGTCATCACCTGGGAATTCCCCGTCCGTGGCGAACGGCCACCGGTAACAATGAAATACAATCTTGGCCCGGAGATTCCCTACCCGCGTCCGAAGGATCTGGAAGAAGGCCGCAAGGGATCATTCTTGGACAGTGGATCGGTCCTGATCGGCACAGAGGGTTCGATAATCGTGGGCAGCCACAGCCAAGGCGGCAGGATAATCCCCGAGGCGAGGATGAAAGAGACTCCTAAGCCGCCCGAGGTATCCTTTCGCTGCAAGGCCGGCAACCATCTGCAGAACTGGGTCATGGCATGCAAAGGCGAAGACGAGGCCATGTCCGAGTTCGACTACGCGGGGCCGCTGTCGGAGATCATTGTGCTCGGCGATCTGGCAATGATGCATCCCGGAAGGAAACTGCTTTGGGACGCTGAGAACATGAAGATCACCAACGACGATGAAGCCAACAACAGCCTCTTCATGAAACGACTCGCACCGCGCGATGACATGAACTGGTACTAATCGTGAGCGGATCGTCTCGCAGCGTGCGGCACGATTGGATCGATTTCACTTCCGAAGCAAACGAGAGTCCCCTGTTCGGTGGCAATAAACAGTTGCTTGTTTGCAGCAATCATGCCGTCGAAGACCGGCAGTGCCTCCAGGTGACACTCAAAGAGCTTCTTGCCGTCCTGCTTCGAGACCGCAAGCACGGTCGAGCCGCCTTCGCCTTTCCATAGAGCCGCCTGTTTGGTCAAATCGGCTTCCTTGCTTCGGACTCCATCCTTTGCATCGCGATAGAACAAAACGCCTTCATCGCTGACATCGTCTGGACCGGCGACGAAAAGTGCGTCCTTTGTCGCCACCATGGCCGTCACAAGCAGCGGCATATTCCGGTCTTCCCACTTACATGCATACGAATCCACGCGAGCCGGGCGCGGCCCGCTGGGCAGACCAAGCTGTCGATCGATCTTCATCTTGGGGAAGTTCTCCAATTGAGCCACTTTGAAGGCGTCGTGGGCGTATATGTCTCGCGTTTGATGAGCGTCCTTGTCCACCGCGAAGAGACGGTATTCAAGCGAAGTGGTCCATTTGTAATACTCAGGTTGTCGGCCGAAACCGAACACGGTTGCGTCATCCACAACCAGCAATCGCCCGGACGGGTTGTAACGTCCGGCATTCAAATGCCCAATCCAGCCGCCGGGAAAGGTTCTGGCATAGGTCCAATACGATCGATGGAACCAGTTGTCTTCCAGAAAGCCGGTGGGCGAGAACAGATGGGCCGGCTCCGTCTCCTCGGCGATGTGGGTAATGCGCCGCCGATTCCCCTGCATGTCGAAGGGCAGCGAACGCATATAGATGTTCTTTCCGTCACAGGAGAGCACGTCCGGCAACGTAGTCGTCATGTCCAACCAGGAATCGTATTTCGTGACGCTCCCGCCGAGCAGCGGATCGGTCTGGTCCATGACCGTTTCGGAGATCTTCTGTCCGGTCATCGGATCCAGGCGCAGATAACGGAGCCCGCCGTCCAGGAACATGTTCCGGCCGGCCACGCAATGCACTTCGCCGTTCTCGACCAGAACGCTTCCGCTGACGGGCCACGCCGATTCCAGCCGGCCGTACACCAAGATCAGCGACTCATGGGGAAATGCGCGGTATCGCCAGACCAATGCACCGTCCTGGGCACGTAAGCAGTAAACCCATCCGTCACGGGACCCGAAGAGAACAAGCCCCCTGTAGATTGTGGGCGGCGAATCAACTCGACTACCGACGGTGTAGCTCCAAAGCGGTTCGCCGCTGCTCATGTCCAAGGCATGGATCGTGTGTTCTTCCTTGGCGCTGACGAAAATCCGGCCTCCGGCCGCGACTGGCTGCGTAAGCTGTTCGCCCAAACGAACTTGCCATCGTTTTGTTAGCTTTGTGGGAACCGATGTCTTTGTCGATCCGCTCCGGGCTGGGTTCTGACGAAAGGTTGGCCACTCTTCGGCGAACGGGCAATCGGCGCTGGCTGTCAGTGTATTCCCGTAGGCCTCGCCCGTTTCCAGCCGCTTGCTCTCCGGTATCGCAGCACCCTGCCGTCCCGTGGAAGTCAACGCCGTGAAGCCGTTGATCTTGGCCTCAAAGTAGCACGCGCAGGCATGGGGCGGTGCATAGAGCAGGCCGTTCGAGGGCATAATGCCGTAAATGCATCCGCCGCGAACCCAGTGATTTGCCGTCCACTTTTCTCGCTTGAGATCAACGAATTCGACGCCCATGCGGGCCGGCAGGATATAGTTGCACGTGGCCTTCGAGAAATGGCATCGGTGATGCGACAGCCACACGGCATCAATATCAGGCAAGAAACTTCGCTTGATTTCCCCCGTCAGCAGATCACGCCCTTCGAATCGCCCCGAGTTTTTCGCACCGGCCGTGTCGCCGTACCACACGAGACCGTCGATTACGAACAGATCTTTCGGCGAGACGTAGCCCGAGCGGGGCTGGGGTGCCGACCATAGCAGGTTTCCGCCGTCACTGGAGAGGGCATACACCGCTTTGTTCAGCGCGACAACCACCGCCTTCTCCTGCAAAATCAGCCGAGGCGGATTCTTCGTCAGCCAGTTGGCTCGACTCTGTTCCGGAAGGTGCTCGGATGACCATAGCGTCATGCCGTTTTCACGATCGAGAGCGAAGACTTTCGTCTCGTCAAGAAAGACAACCATCTCCGCGTTAGCGGCCAGCGTCAGAGCGCTCACACTGTGCCCGTTGTCCCACACCATCGTACCGGTGCCGGGATCTGCGGCTGTGAGGAATGTGCCCGAATCATCGCCTCTCACCAAGAACAGACGATCTTCCGAGAGAATGATCTCTTGCGTGCCCTCTGTTCCGCGGCAAACCCGCAGAGTCTTTCCGGTCATCGCATCCAGCACGGAGACGGGCTGATCGATCCCCAGGGTCACGTAGACATGGTCGTCGTCCACAACCAGGCGACGCGGCATGGAGGCCGGACCGTTCTTGAGGGGATGGAGGTGGTCGAACCAGTTTTCAATCGACCGTTGCCACAACAGCAATCCGTTGAAGGCGTCCCGTGCGGTAAGCTTCCATTGGGGCGGATGCAGCATGGAGACCTTGGGACCTTCGTCACAGATGAAAAACAGCTTGCCGCCCGACGAGACCAGTGCGTTCATACTGGCCATATGTTCGTGATGTCGCGCCCATTTTGGATCGCTTGCCCATTGCAGTTGCCTGGGCGGCTTGACAAGATCATCCTCCGCAACCGGATTCCCTGAAGGGTCGTGGAGATAGTGAGTCCATTCGTCCATCTCTGCAGGGACCGGTTTAGTCCATTTTCGATTTCCGATTCTTGATTGCCGATCGAGGAAGATGGCGACACCGCCAGGAGCCAATACCCGCCTTATCTCTTCATCTGACACCCGACACCTGACACCTGACACCACAATCAGATTGACCAGGTTGTCGGCATAGGGCAGCCTGTCGCCCTCCAGGCGATCAACAGAGACACGACCGTACCAGCCCTTGCTCCGCAGGAATGCCCGCATGGCAGCGACTTCGTTGACATCGCGGCTAAGCACGTGGACCACGAAAGCATCATGGGCATTCAGCTCCGTTACCAGCTCGCGATCGGCCCCGATCGAGACGACAAGCCCCCCTGCCAAGCCGGCATCTGCCATCATCTCAGTCGCCGTCATGGCGAACACTGCGTTCTGCGAAACTAAAATGAAAAGCAAGGCATGAATAAATTGTGGTACTTTCATGAGTGCACAGTGTTCAGTCTTCATGTTCGGCGTTCCAAGAATTCGGTACTAGCACGTCGACGGACATACCGACTTGCTCGGGCGTCCTGGTGTATGAACCAGGATCGTATTCTAAAGCAATTCTATCGCACGCCACACACAGCCACAATTGATCGCGAACCAGGTGATGCCGTCTTCGTCGTCACACAAATGATGATCTCGTCACCTGATGTGCAGGGTCATCTTGAGCAAGTCTCGCGGACAATTGTTCACCGAAGTTTCGATGGACCAGCACACCTGGCGAGCAACTCGAGTACAGAGGCTGTCCCAACGGCGGGGACAAATGCGTCATAAACCCTGGAAACCCGGCGCGGCCGGCGAAGCCATCCGCCGTTTACTTGAATCTGAACGAGTAGAGGTCGCACTGCGTCATCACGAATCGAAGCCGGATCGGTTTCCCGATCAACTCGCCCACGTCGGTGGATTCCTTCCAGCGAACCGTCTGGGCAATGTCGTCGCCGACGATCTCCGGACAATCCGTGATTCCGTACTCGGGCACCACTTTGCCTTGGGCATCCTGGATCTCGACTTGCAGGCTTCCGACCGCTGAGGTGCTGAAGTTGACGACCAGGCTCTTGCCGCTGAACTTCAGGGCTTTCGTCAGAAGTTCGCCTGCGCTGGAGCCGACTCGGGCGGAAACGAAGCCGTCCGTTCGCAGTACGTAGCGGTGCCCGCTCTTGTGGTAGATCGACATCTCCGCCGGTCCCGTCGGGACGACGTTGAGCGCGACGTAGTTCGATCGGTTTCCCCAACGCGTCTTGTCGAGTCCCGGACGGATGAAAGCTTCGGTGAAGAGGCGTTCGTACTTTGTCGATCCGGCTCGCGTCGCCATAAACAGGATATCGGTGGAGCTTCCCCGTTTCGGCACAAACCGCGTCGGCAGGGCGATGTAAAGATGCGGCGCGCGGAAGTAGGGATGGGTCTGGTTCGTATAGAGGTGCTCGTCGGGCAGGTTCGGGTTCATCGCCACCGCCTCAGTCCAGTTCAGGTAGTCCTTCGACGTCGTCCGGCTGATTGTGCGAAGTTGCCCGTGCGGCGTGATCAGCGTCCGGAAGTAGCAGACGTACTGCTGCTCCACTGTGGACCAGAACGAAACATTCTGCGAATCGAACCCGTAGCCCTCCGAGGTGATGACCGGTTTGTTGAGCATCTTCTTCCAATGGATGCCGTCTGCGGAGGCAAATGCATAGAGACCCCCGCCACGATGAGACCCGGCGAGCGTCTTGAAACGCTCCTTACGCTCCGCGTCAGGCCGCGCGTCCAGGAAGGGTGAAAAATTGTGACTGAAGGGCGCCGCTCCCTCCAGAATCAGGTTCTTCCCGTTGGCGCTGGCCACGTCGCTGATGCCCAGATCGGGAAACGTCCATTCGTGGCCGTCCCGGCTTTCGGCGTAGCAGGTGACCTCTCCCGGATGTCCGTCGTGTTTGGGCCCCGTGTAGCTGGCCAGAGACTCTCGATAGTACGCCCGGTACAGATTGCCGTCCTTGATGACGGTCGTGTAGACGATTGGAAGCGGATTCTTTGGAAGCGGCGCGGCTTGAGGTTCGTGGAGTCGGAACTCCACTCCTTCGAGATTCTCGACGAGTTGCCGGTCCACGAACAATTCGAGCCGCTGACCGATATCGATCGCCTGGCTTTTCTTACTCTCTTGTGCGACTACCGCAGACGGTGTCGCGCCGACGGCGACGACTATCAGCCCCAGGACATTTCCCAACAGCCGCTTCATGGCTTTCCTCCGCGTTGACCGTTCAAGGCCCAGTCCACAGCGGATTGAGTCCAACGGCGCTGCGGTGAATTTAGGTGGGCGGCCCCAGCGAAGTCAACCCATGGGCGGGCATTGCCGCGCCATCTGCAAAATCGGTCGTTTCTCGGTGCGCAAACCCCGGCCACGGGAGGATACGTGTTACCTCGCCGTGCGTCCGAGGCAGTGCAGCCGGCCATCCACAGTCGACACCAGAATCTCCGGCTTCTGATCGCCATCAAGATCAGCAATCACAGGTGACTCAACTCTAGCGCCAAGGTCGACGTTCCACACGATCTTACACTTGCCGGCGGTCGCCTTGAGTGCGTACAGCTTGCCGTCGCCAGATCCGCAGAGCAGTTCGGTCCGACCGTCCGCATCGACGTCGAGCGTGGCGAAGTCGCTCAGCGGCGGCGGGAGTCGAAGCGTCCAGCGGACATTTCCACCGTGGTTCGCCGCGGTGAGTTCCTGGTCGGCGGGGCAATTCGGGCATCTGCTTTGAAGCGGTCCGGCGTCAAAGGCACGCAACAGACCGTCTTTCTGCGTGGTCACCAGTTCAATCGCCCGATCTCCGTCCAGATCCGCCAAGCCCGCTTTGCTTGCATGCGTCGTATCGCGCGTCAGTCCGTAGTGCCATACAGGCGCGCCGTCGAGCTTCGTCAGCAGCGTGAGGGCATAAGCGTTGTTGTGGAATACGAGCGGCCTCCCGTTGCCCGAGAGATCGGCCACGATCGGTGTCGCGTACGCGCCCCAGTGGCCCGGCACAGCGGCCGTGATGGCCCTGTTTGGTGTCAGGGAGCGGTTGCCCTTCACGCTGATGACCTCGTACCAATTTTCTGACGAGGCGATGAGATCGTCGGCTCCGTCGGCATCAAGATCGTGAACGGCCGTCGGAAGATGAAGAACAAAGCTTGTGGAAGGTACGCGTTTGGGACCTAGATAATCTCGCATCCAAAGTGGCTTGCCACTCGTCCCGTCATAGGCGACAACGCGGGTATTCTCGTAAGCGACTCGGTAGCGAGCAACGAACCATCGCCCGCGCCCCGCCCCGAGGCTGCCCGATGGTCCGAGAGCCGTCTCGGTCGCGCCGGTCGGAGGCAGTATCTGAAGCTCTCGGTTTCCGGCCGCATCGACGGCGACAATCTCAACGACGCCATCGCTGTTTTCTTGCGGGGCGAGCACCTCGTTCTTGCCGTCGCCATCGAGGTCCGTAATACAAACGCCAACGGACGGCGGTGATTTTTCGATCAACACGCGCCGATCCGAACCGTTCGCAGCGAGACTGACAATGGAACCGGAAAACTCGCGAACGACGATGCGCATGCTGTTGCCGAGGATGCCGACGACGGCTGGCGTGGCTGCATACGATTGCCGACGCGGAGCCCGATACGAAACTCGCTTTGCTCCGTTCTCGACCACCGTTACTTCTGAACCGTCCCATGAATAGGGACGCGGTTTTGATGCCGTCGTGCCCAGCGCCGCATGACTCTCGATCCTTTGAACCCGCTCCAGCGAATCGCTCGTCAGCCGGCAACCCCAAACGCCGTCAGCGAACCGCAATAGGAACAATCCGCCGGCCGGTTGATCTCGCCAGAGCGGCATGTTGACGCTCGAACTACGAGCACCAACCGCCCGCGTCAAGTTGCCTTCCGACGGAGCCGGCATCACCAACGGAGTGACGTCTTCGCCTCGCCAGCGATCAACGAACGTGTCGCCAGTCCAATTGCAGATCCGCAGTGAGTTCTTACCCTCACGAAGAAGAACTTCGAGAGGAGCGACACCGTCGAGGTCGTCAACGGTGAGCACGGTTTGATCGGCGGCGTCGTAAACACGCTCACCTTCATTGGCACCGAAGATGACCAGGTGAACCTTCTCGTCGGAGTGTTCATTGGTGACGGCGGTCAAGATCTCGATCTCTCCGTCGCCGTCCAGATCGATGAATGGATCTGGGGCCGCCCGGTCGATTTTCACTTGGGATTGGTATTGGTTCTCGGCGTCGCCAACAACGCGTTTCCACTTGCTCCGCGATGTCTTGCCGTCCTGCGTGGCAACTTGAACGCCGGGGATCATCGGATTGATCATCAACAGTGACGGCAGTTCACCATCTGCCAACGGAACGGCCGCAGTCGCCGCCCAATAGGTGCGAATTTTCGGCCCCCACGTTGTCTGCATCGTCTTCTCGCCCGACGACAGGTCGTAAACCCACATCGCTTCGTGCGAGATCATCACCATGTCGGTGTGCCCATCGCCATCCATGTCAGCCAGCAGATGCAGCGGGGCGTAGATCGTGCCTTCTTCCTCGGCGTGGAAACGCAACTTGGGTGCATCGACTCCGTCTTCAAAGCTCCACAAGTATCCGACACCGCGCGCCGCACTGCCGCCAAATCGCTTCTCTGAATCGCCGCTCCACCATGCACAAAGCTGCTCGCCCGGAATGCCGGCCAGAATACTGCCGAAGCGTTCGTAGCGCCCAAATACGTTTCCACACGAATAAAGGAAGGCGGCCTTGCCCGTGGAGCCGCTGACCATGTAGCGGTGATGTGCGACGCCGGTGCTCGATGCAATCAGCAATCCTCGCGTGCCGTCGCCGGCAAAATCCCGAATCTGAATCACCTGTGGCTGGGAGAATTGCTGCGTTTCCCACAACTTGTCTCCATGCACGGTTTGGCAGATGAGCCGATCGGCGAGCACACGGAGCAACTCGTCACGTCCGTCACCGTCGACGTCGACCAACTGCACCTGTTCGGTGCTTGTGCTCGCACCACCAAGGTCGTACGTCCATCGCTTGTGCGGTGCCTCGGCGAGTCCCCCGACCAGTGGCGAAAACCCGGTCAGGCCGGGATCGCGACGGTATGCGGGCCACTGGGCTGCAGGTACGTCAGACGAAGCCAGTCTCAGGCCCTTCGCCGATTCTTGGCCCGTAGAAACGCCCACAATACCGGCCACCACGACCGTGGCCACAACACATCGCCCTAACAAACTGCTCATTGGTCGACCTGCCGGACAATCAAGGGGTTCTGTGTCATATGGGGATCGGTGGCGGCGGATTGCTGCGGTGGGACTCCCAAGAAGCGTTCGGATATGGAATCGGACGGTCCTACTCGAACTTAAGGCACGTCAGGTGTCCCTTCGTGGTTTTTGCGTAGAGATGCCCGTCGACGAGCACCGGATAGGGCCAGTAGAGCCCTTTGCCTTCACGGGAGCGGTCTCCCTCAAGCGGCTTGATCCGCTGTCGCTCCTCGTACTTGCCTCCGTCGAGTGTTCCCCAGGACAATTCGCCCATCTGGCTGAGTTTCACGAGCGTGTCGCCGGCGAGGAGTAAATTGCCGAATTCGGTGGGCTTCTCCCATTCGACCTCGCCTGAAGCAACATCCACGCAAACTAGCACGCCCTCGCGCTTCGTGCCGCTGATGTTGGCCAGCGCATAACCGTCGTGGTAGACCTCCTGGTTGAAGGCAAACCAATCGTCGCGTCCGAAGTTGGCGGCCTCACAGAGCCATTCTTCGCTGCCGTTGTCGGCGCTGAGCGCGAGCTTGCTCAGGCCGAATTTGGCGTGCAGGACGTAAAGACTGCCGTCGTACCACCGGGGCGTTACCCCATTGCAGTTTGAGACGCGAGTGCGCCAGTCGGCCGATTCCGTGAATACCGGCTCGCCCGACCGCGGATCAACAAAGTGGATGTTGGTCGCCGTCTGGACTACAAGCGCGGGCCGATCGAACACATGATCCAGTAGGGGAACGACCGTCGCATATGCCTTGGCAGGCTTTTCACTGCTCCAAACGGTCTTGCCCGTCGCTTTTTCCAGCGCAAGTCCCTTCTCGCCCACGTTGAACACTACCAGGCCACCGACGACCGTGGCCGATCCGCTGAAACCCCACCATCCGCCTTTTGCCTTCCACTGCTCGGCCGAGGCCTCCCAGCGCTTCTTCCCGTCGGCCGCGTCGAGGCAGAAGATCTGCCCCACGCGGCTGATCGTGTACACATGGCCGTCGACGATCGTGGGCGTAGCGTTGGGACCGCCGGGGTAGAGCCGGGGATTCAAGTCGCACTTGTACGCGAAACGCCAAATCTCTTCGCCCGTGGCTGCGTCCAGACAGACAACGTGCTCCGAACCTTTGTCGTTGCCCATGGTGAAAAGCTTGCCGTCGACGATCGTCACGGAGCAGGAGCCGTTGTCCACACCCGTCGACCAAACCTCGGTCACGCCGTCGCCGGCAATCTGCCCGTCCGGTGAGTTACCGTCGTATCCCGGCCCGCGGAAGTGCGGCCACTCGGCCCCTTGCGACTGCCCGCCGCACAGCAAGCCTGCAATCAGCGCGACGCAATAGCAGGTCGCAAGAGTTCTTTTCGACGTAATTGTTCTTCGATCCACGGCGTGTTCTCCTTGCACTGACATTTCCCATGTGGGTTGAACCCGAAACCGGTCCAGGCTCGCGGGCGGTGACTATTGTAACATTGTTGTTTGGGCATGGTGCCTCCGCATAGTGCAGAGGCTATCATAACCTCCGGAAAAACAGGAAGTTGCGTTTCGCCAAGGGCTGCGCAAGAATCGGTGGACCAGGACACAGGAGTAAATCCGTTGGACAGACGACGATTCCTTCAGACCGCATCTGCATCTTGTGTTGTGGGAGCGACCGCTCCGGGTGCTTCCCGATTGGTTGCCGGCAGCGTCGCGCCGCGCACCGAGAAACGCTCGATTCGCAAGCCGCTGACAGCTTACACGGCCGATGACCACCGGCGACGGCTTGAGAACATCGCGATCTGCGAGCGTGGTATTGCGACGTGCCTCAGAAAGCACTTGATTACCAGTTACCTGCCGGGCCAGGCGTACTACAACCTGGGTGAGTACCCGAGCCGCAAACCGTGGCAACCCAGCGAATATGACGACGCGGAACTGGATCGGCTTCGCGACCATGGGATCGAGTTGATCCAGGTGTGGCTCGACTGGTGTGACGAACTTCGCCTATTCGGCGGCGATAAGTTCAACGCGCCCAATCCGGACACCTTTCGCCAATTCATCGACAAAGTGCACACCCGCGGCATGAAGATCATCCCTTACACGTCCGCCGGTTACTTCGAGCGGAGGGATCCCGAGTTGCGGCCCGAGTGGTCGCGCAACGAGAAGCAGGACCTTCGAGAACTCTGTTGGGACTGGGCACGATGCTCGTACGCCAGTCCCGGATGGCGAGCCTATTTGCTGCCACGATTGGCGCGGATGATGGACGAGTACGGCGTCGACGGACTGTATAACGACATGGGTTACGGGCAAGGAGTCGCTGCCAACAAGATGCCGCCGACCAAAGATGAGGTGCTCGCTTTCGAGGAAACCGAAGATGAAGACGGCTACCTGACCGATATGCTGGGGCTGATCTACGACATGGTCAAACGGCGCGGGGGCATTGTCAAACTGCACCGTAGCGGAACACAGTGCCCCAAGACGTCTTTGAAGGTCTACGATTACCTGTGGGTCGGCGAGGGGGGACGCAACGGTGATCGACTCCGCGAGGCAGTCAAAGACCACCCGCCCTACGTTGTTCCTTGCCTGGACATGAGCAAGGCATCCATCGAAAACGAGGACGAACTCTACCTGCATGCCATTCCCTACATGCAGTTCCCATTTCTCTCGGCCGGCCGGCCATTTACCGGCGAGCGTGCGGCGATTCCAGGCATCACCTACACGCTCGGCAGGAAGGACCACTGGTCGCAGCACTACCTGGCCATCCACGAGCACTACAAAGCCCATCCCGACGGACCTTACTCGTATTCCCAGTGGGACTCGGCCGTCCCTCGCCCCGCGGCGCGCCCCGCGCACGAGCGTTGGCTCAAACAGTACCTGCCGATGGTCGAGGAGAGCACATGGGCGTGGCTGGAATTGGGCGAGTCAAGCCTCTTCGCCGCGCCCTTGCCCAACAACGTGGTGGCCTCGGCATTCGCAAACCGCGAGCTGTACGTGGCACTGGCCAACTACGGTGTCAACCCGGTTGAGGTTGCGACGACGGATGACTACGTCCCGATTGACAAGCCTACGGAACCCGGCACGAGGATTTGGAGGTTGGACGGCCGGTCGCTCCGCATCCTCCGCCGTGAGTCGATCTCTTGAGATACATGCTGTCTTCGAAAGGAAACGGTTAACCAATGAAACGATGTGATTTCCTTCTCGAATTGTGCTGTCTGTTATTCATGCTCGGTTGGGCACATCCAACGTTTGCGGAAGCCTACTACGTGGCCCCCGATGGCCAGGACGGCGATCCGGGAAACGAGACGCAACCGTGGCGCTCGATTCAGCATGCGGCCGATCGTGTGCATCCTGGCGACACGGTCCGCATCCGGGCCGGGGACTACTACGTCGGACAGGGCCTGTACTTCCGCCGCGCGGGGACGGCCGAGGCTCCCATCGTCTACCGAGCGCACGGCGACGGTCCCGTGCGGATCACGAACTCGACCGTTCTTTCAGGACCATGGAAAAAGGTGCAGCACGACATCTACTCGACCACCGTGCCAAAGGGTACGGAGTGCGCCTTCGACGGCGACGAGCCCCTGACGTCACCCGGTGCCCACGGGTTCAAGGGCGACACGATCGGGCAGATGATCCCTGGATCATTCCTCGTGGAGGACCAGACGCTGTACGTGCGGCTTGCCGGAGGCGCCGATCCCTCCGCTCGCAAGATCCGCGCCGCGCCATATCACGCGATCAGCTTCTACGAGAACCACTACAATGTGTTCGACGGGTTGACCGTGGAGTACACGTACAACGCCTTCAAACGACAGCGAGACACGACGCACCACGTTACCATCCGCAACTGCACCATCCGCTGTATCCGCAGCCAAGGGATCCAGCCTGTGGCGAAGGACTGCGTTATCGAGCACAATCTCTTCCAGAAGATCGGGACTACGAAATTCCTGCACGGTATATACTGCGGCACGTCGAACACCATCATCCGGTACAACGTCTTCGAGGAGATCGCCGGTGCGGCGATTCACTTGTATCCGACGGGTGGACGGTCGGAGGTCTACGGGAACGTGTTCCGCAAACCGCGAAAGATGGCGGGTGGAGGTTACTACGGCGAAATCGTGGCCTGGGGCGATGGCGGTCACAAGATCTACAACAACGTGTTTCTCGGCGGAGGAGTCCGCTACGGCATCAGCGCAAACTCGAATGAAAACGAGATCTACCACAACACGTTCGTGGGATGCCCCAGGGCGATCTATTTGCATGAGGGCAAGAAGGGCAATCGGGTCCAAAACAATATTCTCGTCGAGGGCAAGATCGAGGACCATGGGCGGGGGAGCGTGATCTCGAATAACATGCAGGCTGATCCGGAGTTTCTGAACGCAGCAACGGGCGATGTCCGCCTGCGCCCCGATAGCCCGGCTATCGACGCAGGGATTCGCATCCCGCTCGTTCGAACGGACTTCAACAGGACGCCGCGACCCCAGGGAAACGCCCCGGACCTTGGCGCTTTCGAATTCGTCGAGTCAAAGGAATTGCACTGACCAATCAATAGTCTGTCGCGAAGGGAACCGTCATGGACCGCTTGGCCGTTTGTCTTGTTGCTGCAGCATTTTTTTCCCCTTGCGAGGGCATCGCCAAGTCGCCCGGCATTGCTCAAGGCGATCGCGTCGACGTCGTCGTTGACGTCAACAGCAAGTTGGGAGAACTCTACAATTTCTGGAACGTCTTTCCGGTCACGGTCCAGACGCCGTTCCTAGACGAGACGCAACACGCGAAGCTGCGCCGGACGTATCGGTACGCTGAATACATCAACTGCGTACGACTGCTGGGCGGGATCGACTTGGAAAAGGACGACTACTTCCGGGGCGTCGATGCCCAGGGCCGGGCGATCTGCAATTTCTCAGAAGGGATCGCGATGCTTTCGGGCATTCGCAAGTGCGGATTCACGCCCTGGATCGTACTGGACAACGTCCCGGCAGCAATGTGTGATACCCCCACGAAGAACCGTTACGGCAACACGGAACCGCCCAACGACTTTCGTGTCTGGGGCAGCTACGTCCGGCAGTTCGTTCAGGCGTTGGTCCATGAGTTCGGACGCGAGGAAGTCAGCCGGTGGCGATTCCGCGTCGGCACCGAACCCGATCTCAAACCGGGACACTGGTCGGGAACGAAAGAGCAGTATTTCGCGCACTATGACCACACGGTGGCGGCCGTGTTGAGTGTGCTTCCCGGCGCAAATATCGGGCCGGGGAATATCATCGATCCTGTGAAGAAGCGGAAATGGCAGTCGTGGGGCACGGAGATTATCGAGCACTGCGCCACGGGGACTAACCATGCCACCGGCCAGGTCGGTACGCCGATGAGCTTCTTCGCATCGAGCTACTACACGGCGGTGGGCACGACGGACGAACGCTTCGACACGTTGATCGAGCTACTGCGGGGCAAGTTACAGCAATATCCCCAATTTACCGACACGCCGGTCGAGATCCAGGAGTTCGGCATTCTGAGCGAGGGTGGGAAGTGGATCGTCGGCGACGGCACCGAATTCGGCGGTTCGTGGATGGCGCACTTCGCCGACAAGATCTATCGTCTGCGCGTACGTCGAGTTTACCAATGGTGGTGGAACACCAACAAAGGAGGCGGAATCCCCATCCCACTCAACCATGTGATGGACATGCTCGAAGCGATGGTCGGCGGCACGCGGCTCAAGGCCGAGGCATCGCGTTCCAGCGAGGCGGACCATGTCGGATGCATCGCCGTCACGAAGGAAGGACACATCGATCTGATCGTCTTTCGCCACCTGGCTGTGCGAGATAACGGCCAACCGGTCCCGGTCCGAGTGACCCTGCAAGGCGACGCCATGGCAGACAACGACTGGACCATCACTCGGGCCGCCATCATCGACGGTCGTCACACCGGCTTCATGCACGAGCAGAAGGCCGACATGGATCGAGCCCGTGCGGCGGCGGGCGCGAACGCTAATCCTTACGCCGTCGCAATCGCAGTCATGGCCGCAAATAAGGCCAGGTACGAGCGAATGAGTGCACTTTCCAAACTGGAATCGCCGTCTCTGACGACCGCCCCATCAGGCAGTGTCCGCTTCGATCTGGAACTGGATGGCCACAGCGTGATTCACCTACGCCTGGAGTAGCCTCACGCTGGAGCGGACAAAGTCTCAATCAATGTTGATTTTGCGGCGATACATATAGTCGTGATCGTGGTCGGGGCCCTTTCGCGGGAAATAGATGAAGAAATCATCGTCAACCGTGTGGCAGTCGGCCGACGGACCGTCAAAGTCAACAAACGAGGAGTAGGGTTGGATCGCACCATTGCTGACCTGGTCGACGACCGTTTCGAGTGACCAATCAAGGCCGTCTGGCGACGAGAACAGAAGTAGTTTCCCAGCAGCGTGGGTTTGGACGGCGAGGAGGTATTTGCCGAGTGCGGTACAGTAGGTGGCGTCGGCGTGAAGGTCTTCGCCGCCGGTGATATGAGGAATGAGATCTTCGCCCGGCTCGCCTGAAAGGCCGGGTATGTCCCACTTGCCATCACGATATTTGTGCCAGGGGGTGACTTGGTGCTTGGCCGCAGCCGTGATCACCGTGTCGAGCTCGGCCCGCGCAGCGCACTGAATGGGCGTTCGCCGGGCGCCGGCTTCCGCGGGAATGACGTCGTTGAAGTAGACATGGAGGTAGTCGCCGCGGATGATGTAGGCACCGCCACCGACATTTTGGCGGTCATCTGCCGGCTTGACGATTTCGCCGCAGTAGGTCCAGCTCACGCCGCGATCGGTGGAGTAACCCAACCCCAAAGCAAAACGTTGATGAGCTTGCCTTCTTCTGGTTTCTCTGGGTGCGTTGTTGAGTTCGGCATGCGTAATCGTCAGTAGATCGCCGTTGGGACATTCGTACATACCGAGAATCCAGATTCCCTTTTCCAACTGGTCCTGGTAGTAGCCGTTGTAGTCCCAAAATGCTTTGTCGGTCTTACTCCCGACGTGACACTTGAGAGGATCGTCAGGCGGGCCTTTGTGCCAGGAATGGCGGCTCCTTCGCTGCTGGCTGGTTTCGAGACGGCAGCCGAAAGAGTGAAAGAAGTGCATTTCGCCATCCTTCCGGAGAGTCGAGAGACTGCCGTCGTAACGAATTGGAATCTCGTCTTCGGTGTAGATAAGCTCCAGCTCGCCCAGTTTGAGTTGCTGTGCCTGAAGGGACACCGCAAGTAGCAGTTGAACGAGCATGAGGGTGACAACGTAGCCAGTCTTGTCTTTCATCTTCTGTCGTGTCTCCAAAATCGAATCATTACCGTTCTATTCACTTGGGCGCACCCAGTCCACCTCGAAGTAGCGCAGGGTCGGTTCCCACCAGCCAATCGACCTATTCGCAGCATTTGGCCGGTGGGAACCAGCCCTACTTGGCTCCAGGAGGACATTCGATCGCGTTGACAGCCTAGCGTGGTTTGCGAGGCGCTTGTCCGACGTCGATATCCACACAGTTCTCTTCAATGGTCTCATCCAGGACCGATCGCGGACTGGGACGCAGTGGATCCAAACAATCGGCTTGGTCGAACCCCCAGCGTAAGTAAGCAGCCAACGGGCTGTCCAACGCTACTACTTCGCCGTCGGCAGCGCACGTGTCGCACAGGGCGTCGAGGTATTTGCGTATCAGGCTGCTCTTTTGCCATGACTCCGCGTGAAGGAGCAACTCATCAAGTTTCGCTTGTTCTTCGGCCTGGCGTCTTTCAAGTTCCTCCCGCCGTTGACGCAGTTCCTCTTCGCGTGCGCTTCTGAGTCGTTCTGCTTCCGCACGCTGTCGCGCAAGTTCTTCCTTTTCCCGTCGGCGTATTCGTATTTCTCCGGCTTCTCTGACGAATTCAAGGAGCAATCCTTCGAGCTTGTCCTCGACCTTCTTCGACTTACCGTCCATCGCGAGCGGAGACCGATAGCTTGATGGCCCGTCATCAAAGAGGAGCAGACCACTCGGAACAAGTTCAGTGCGGTTGCGGTCCCAGGAATACTCCGCGTCTTCGTTCTTAATGCGGACCTGATTATGCTTCTCACGCAAGCGAAGCACAGTAATTCTCTCGCCGCCGATTATCACGACGGTGCTGGTTCTTCGTTTGTTGTAGCGGGAGGTCACGACTTCGACGCTTCCACCGATCGCTTCAAGCCTCTTGATGAAGGCATCCATCACTCGAAGTGCCCGCTTGACCGAGCCGTCGCTGACTTCGATGGAGAGTGTCGGCCCTAACGTCTCCCGGCTGTCATGCTTCCGTTGCGACCACGGAATCTTGCACTCTGCGATCTGTTTCTCGATCCGTTCCTTGATTGCCGCCACTAGCGGATGGGGATTACGAAGCGCGCTGCTAACCTCTACCGGGCCTAGCTTTCGGACTTTTTCAAGAATCTCCAAAATGTCTGAGTCGTACTGCAACTCTCGGGGCGGCTCGTTGACGGAAACTCCAAAGTCGTCATGTGCATGGAATGTCAACGACTGAATATCGGGATCTGGGTTTTCTGGCAAGGGTGTCTTTCGTGGGTTCTTGCGGTTGGCTAGCTGCGCCCAGTAGCCGGGGTACGGCTTCGGAATGTCAAAGGACTTACAGAGCTTACCAATCATCACGTCGGAACAATCAAGCTCGTTGGCAAGCTTGGTCGCCGGTCGCGTCCAGACAAACTCGTAGAGTTCTTCGCGAGTGAACGTTCGCGTTCTACATTCTTTGGTCGTCATGCGAGCATCCCCTGACAATATTGAGGAAGGAAACTGCGTTTGAGCCGACTTGAGATTGCCTGAATCGCCAAACACGACGAGCAGTCCGCTGCCTCACTGACCGGTTCCCATGAACATTTTCCTCCCACGGCTAAGTGAATACAATCACCCAGCCAGGCCATTACGTTCTGTCAAAAGCTATCCTCGCTTCTGAATGAGCAATGTGCAGGGCGCGTGTATCGCTTGCCTACAAAAGCCGAGTGGGAATACGCCTGTCGAGCCGGGACTACCACACCCTTTCATTTCGGCAGCGACTTGGACGGACGGCAAACGAATTGCGACGGTACGCAGCCATACGGTACATCGAGAGAGGGACCAAGTTTGAAGCGAACCACCAAGGTCGGCAGCTACCGCCCGAACGCATTCGGTCTCCACGATATGCATGGGAACGTGGCGGAATGGTGTCAAGATTGGTTTGGCCCCTACGTCGTGGATATCGTCGATGACCCAGTGGGCTCTGCAGGTGGCTCACGGCGAGATGCGAGCAACCTCACGTAGGTTGAGATCTGCCTGGTAATCATCTGTGAGAA
>JACKQG010001695.1_pt1 | contig 29922 bp, 23 predicted proteins | sample 8237621 | NCBI WGS metagenome assembly JACKQG01 (sample SAMN15677084, study PRJNA649215) | marine metagenome | biome: marine; feature: Black Sea; material: saline water; isolation source: suspended particulate matter (SPM) from the Black Sea western gyre | collected 2013-06-09/2013-06-10 | depth... | reverse complement strand
GCAAAGTAAATCCGCCGCGCATGTTCTCAGTAACTTCTTGCTCAATGAATTCCTGGGTTTGGTCCGGCTCAGTCCACCACGCCCGCAAGAGTTCACCTCGACACTCCAGCTCCACGAAGGCCCGGCCGGTATCATAACCGGTGCCCCAGAGTGCCACGAATGTTTCGCCCGGCTCAAGGGACCACTTAGGTGCGGCAAGGTGATTAGCTACATGAACACCAAAATGGCTGGCCTGGGGGTCCACCACATGAATGGTATGTCGAGCAGTAATCGGCTTACCGAAACGATCCTGAGTCTGAAGTATAGCGCGATAGATACCGGTGTCCAGAGCGACCGAGGTTGTGGTATAGCCTAAGGTATCTGTATTGAAAGAATGTTCGCTAATCAGTTCCGCCAGCTCCCAGGTATTTGGATCGGATAGGTCCGGCTGCGAGTCAGTTGTTCCAAAGTCTGGGCGTATTACCTTATCGGATTGCTTCAATGTGTATATCTGGACCAGGCCTTCGGCAGGCTCGGGCTGACCATCGATGGATTGGGTCGTTACGATTAACTCTACCGCTTTATCCTGTGTTTGCCAAGCGTCAGCATAGATGGTAGCCTGCAATGCAGTATATCCTGCACGAACGATGCGATCGCCCGAGCGTGTCTCACCTGTAGTGTCAGTCACATCTGCATGGACTGAATATTCAAATGTTGGTTCATCTTCCTCTGGAATAGACAGGTCCGGTTTGGCTGTAAAGTGAATCGAGAACGAGCCGTCGGTTTCTGTAATTGAGCTGCCGTGGGCAATAACCTGTGCCTCTGTTCTGGGGTAGATCCAGCGTGCCCACCAACACCAGATAGGAAACCTCGCTTGACACAGAACGCGCCAGTTTACCTGGGCACCGCCGATTGCAGCGCCAGTGTATGATGTGGCATTGCCCGGTACGATGACTTCGGCGTCGAGTCTGGGCGCCTCTGTGGGCGGTTCGAGTTCAACCTTGAACTTAGGACGCTTGTATTCCTCTACATTGAAAGATGCATAACCATGCGGACCATCCCGAACAGTCAGGGACATTCGTCCCATCAGGCGGTCTCGAGGGGCTGTAAAGCTGCCGCTAAAAGCACCATAGTCGTTACATCGGTGCTGCCAACGTTCAATCTCCTGACCGTTGATATCCTGGAATACTACTGTCAGTTGCCGGCCGGCTAAGGTTTGGTAGTTGTCTCTTACCGTGTCCGTGCTGATACAGATACCCTTGTAATGGATGGTCTGACCGGGGCGATAGAGCGAGCGGTCGGTAAAGAAGACCGTCTGTTGGTGGATTTCTGGATCATCCCATCTTGTAGAAGTATGATATGCATTCCTGCTGGCTAAAATATCACCTTCATATTCTGCAACGATTATAAAACTTTGATTGCTGTTATCAAATGGAAAGCTAAAAAAGCCATTCTTGTCGGATAGTATTTGATCGGCCTGCCAGTATTGGCGGTTTGTATTGTTATATATCCAGCGCGTTACCGTCGCATCTACAAGAGGTTCACCGGTTATAGCGTTGAGTACAAATCCCTCGACAATGCCATCCCGATGAATACTGCGTATGACCAGAGCCAGGTCACTAATCCAGATAGGTGCCACACTGACCTGGTTTCTGTACTCAGTGAAAGATGGATTATGGCTTGAGATCAGATAATAAAAGCCCTTTTCCAATCCTTCGGGTGCGGGCAATCTCTCAGTGCGCTGTTGATAATCTATAGTTGCAGGGAGGTCTTCACTCCACTCAAGTACCGGTTGTCGCTTAAGCAAGTTTCTTAGTTCATCATCGTTGATATAGTTCCAATTTGGTTGAATGGCATCCTCGACGGCAAACGGCACAGCCCTGAAAAAAAGCCTCGTTACGTTACGATAGGTTACCTTAATGTCCGGCAGTGGATCATTCCATACTCGCTCAGTCGTGATTGTGGCAGACTTGGCCTCGATTTGTTGTATCAGGTTGTTACACAGCAGACCGCCGGTGCTGTTTGGATACATATCCCATCCCCGGCTTGCGAGCATATGTGCCTGTGTATAGTCTCCCTGCTCGTGTACAACTCTTGCCCACTCATATAGTGCCCGGGCAACAATCTCGTTGTTGGACCATTGGTCCACGAACCGCTCAAGTGCCTCCATGTAAAAAACGGCTTTGTCAGATCCCAGGGCCTGGTTGTAGCCAAAGATGAGCCGATGCAAATCCGCGTCAATTAATGCGGACTTGTTAGAATCATTTTGATGAAATGTCAGTAGGTCTTGATACAATCTGATGGCTTTGAGTTTGGGTGATTCCGTATCCGTAGTCACAGGCTCCCATTGGATGAACTCGGTCACGGGCGCAAATATTGGGCTATCGGCCATAAACTCAAAGGTATCCCGGGGCAATACTCCGACCTGTTCGCCCGCACCGTAAAAAGACAAGGCCTCATGAGCCAGGAAGTCATAAAGTGTCGGTTTGTATGTGTCCGGAACAGTTCCTTTTTCCAGCAAATCGTCGAATTCTCCTATAGGGATAGCTTTAAGCTGCTGGTCCGCAGACAGGGCTGAAGTAAAGTGTAAGTCAATCTCTGCCAGAATACGGGGTAGATCCCATGTTGTGAAGTCCGCTCCGGGTGGTTCGGCGGTTTGAGTTCGTTCGATTATTCTCCAGCGATTTTGCTGGAAGTACTCCCAATACCAATGTGCAAGGACTGTCTCCATTACAGACTTCATCGGGGCCGGCGGAGATTTATCAATCTCAATTTGAAGGAGAACGATCATTTCCTCAACTTTACCCCCTTGAATCTGGCCCTCCAAGGCAATCTTCAAACAGATGGCTCTGGTGGCCTCTGCGTGTGCCTGATCCGCCATTGCTTCGGGGATAATCTGGTCCAGAACCGTGATTGCGGTCCGTGGTAGTCCCTTTTCAATCGCCTCGTCCACCTGGCTCCACAGGCTGTCTCGAGAATCTGCCATAGTCGTGCTTGCTATTAATAATAGAAGCAACAGGCTCAATAGCCATATAAGATGATTTGTTTTTCCTCCCATTTTGCTATCCCTTTAAATAAGAAAAGCTATAAAATATCATGATACTGGAAACTACAAAACCTTGACCTTGATTGTATTATACCAAAAAGACAGAACACTTATGAAATAATATACGCTGAAGTTATGATGGCACGGACAAATATAATTGTTCTGAATCTGCGTTCTCACTTATTTACGACCAAAACTATGATATTGTTCGTTCTCAAGGCTTATTTGCCCGTTGTTGGAATTGCTTTTCACCAGAAAACCGTAGCGCCCAAGTACTCCCAGAAATGATCCCATTTTCCCGTGCTGAAAAAACCTCAGAATTCTTCGGCAAATGTGTGTCTTTGTTTTGTCTCCATAGATGTCAAATTTGACGAATGATAGAAGCAACAAACCTCAAATATTTGCATAAAAAAACAGAGATTTTTTTATTCTTATCGGATTACCCTTCCGGACCTATGTCAGGAAGGTGTATACGGTAAAAATGAAATCATCGTATATGTAAATTTTTATTATATACAAACTTACATAATGAGTATAACTTTCAATAGTTTTGAGCTTATTGCAATGGCTGAGAGAATTGAAGAAGATGGCCACAGTTTCTATCGTAAAGCGGCGGAATTGTTCGATAATCCTCACATCCAGGATTTACTGGTTAAACTCGCCAAATGGGAAAATAAGCATAAAACACGTTTTGCAACCTTGAGAGAGCAAACTCCGAATCTTGACAATCAAGAGAGTAATATTGATTCTGATGATGATTTATCACTCTATTTGCAGGCTATGGAAGGCCTTGACGTTTTCACAGATAAAGAAGATACTATGGATCAACTTACCGGTAATGAACGAATGAAAGAAGTCCTTAGAATTGCTCTTAGAAAAGAAAAAGATTCGGTAATCTATTTTGTTGCTTTGAAAGCATTTGTCCCAACAGAAACCGGAAAAAAGAAGATAGATGATATCATTATGGAAGATCTGCGGCATATTGCCATCCTCAACAAGTCAATTAAAGAGTTCATATAAGGAAAGTAGGCTCCGGTCGGAAGTAGGAATATGACCTCAATAGATTACGAAATATCCGACAAAGACAAGCTTAAGCTTGTGATAACAGGAAAACTGGATGCTGAGGCTACAGGTAATCTTTGGCCTCAGGTTTTTAGGAAAATCGATGAGATTAATCCACAGATGTTAAGCGTAGATGCGGTCGGTATTGAGTATTGCGACGGAGCCGGAATTGCTCTACTATTAGAGCTAAAGCATAAGCAGGAACAAAACAACAGACAATTCCTGACTATTGGTTTGAAAAGCGAGTTTGAACAGCTCATGACACTCTTTGATCCTGGGAAGCTTAGTAAATCTGACAAGGAAAGAGCTTCGTTTGTGCGTTTTGCTGAAAATGTCGGCAAGGCTACTTTCAAGTTATTGCAGGATTTAAAGTCACAGGTCAGCTTTACAGGAGAATTGTTTGTAAAGCTTCTGAGTACACTTGTCCATCCTGGAAGTTTACGGTGGAGAGATACGTTCCTGATAGCAGAGAAATCTGGTGCTGATGCAATAGGTATCACTGCTTTACTTGGTTTTTTAATCGGACTGATTCTGGCTTTTCAATCAGCAGTAGCAATGAGGACCTTTGGTGCAGAAATATATGTAGCCGATCTTGTTGTATTATCTCTTTTCCGCGAACTTGGCCCGCTCTTAACAGCCTTTGTTCTGGCTGCTCGCAGTGGTTCTGCTTTTGCGGCCGAAATAGGAACGATGAAAGTTAACGAAGAGATTGACGCACTAACTACAATGGGGCTTGACCGAGTTAAGTTTTTAGTTATTCCAAGAGTATTGGCCGCAACGTTTGTCACACCACTTCTGACTATGTTCAATAACTTGTTTGGTCTGATTGGGTGTGGGTTGGTCATGATTTCAATAGGATTCTCTCCTGTTACATTTATGAACCAGATTCAGCAAGCGGCCAGTCTGACTGATTTATTTAGTGGCCTTGTTAAGACTTTTGTTTTTGGTGCATTGATCGCAGGCATTGGCTGTTTGCGCGGTCTAAGAACCGGAACCGGTGCCAGTGCTGTTGGTGATTCGGCCACTCGTGCAGTTGTAGCAAGCATTATAGCAATAGTGATTGCTGATGGTATTTTTGCAGTTGTCTATTTCATTGTAGGAATTTAGGGCAAAATGGATAGCAATACAAAACCTATAATTCGAGTCGAAGATGTTACAATTGCTTACGGTGACTTCGTTGTAATGAGAGATATAAACTTTGAAGTTCAGCAAGGGGAGGTTTTTATCATTCTGGGCGGTTCAGGCTGCGGTAAGAGCACACTGTTAAAAAACATGATTAGCCTTGTAAAGCCTGTAAAAGGGAAGGTCTTAATAGATGGTATGGATATCGTAACGGCTGAAGGACCTGAACTTTTGACGATTCTAAGTAAAATAGGTGTGATGTATCAAAACGGAGCTTTATTCGGCTCTTTGAATCTGATGGAAAATATCTGCCTTGTGCTTGAGGAATTTACTAATCTCCCCCGTGATGCAATGGAGGCGATTGCACGGATGAAATTGACTGTAGTTGGTTTGGAAGACTCTGCCCACAAGATGCCTTCTGAACTGAGCGGCGGTATGAAAAAGAGAGCTGCTATTGCCAGAGCAATGGCCCTGGATCCGAAGATACTATTTCTTGATGAACCCTCTGCAGGTTTGGATCCAATTACCTCGGCGCAATTAGATGAACTGATTTTGAAGCTTTCAAGGACCTTAAAAATTACCTTTGTAGTGGTTACGCATGAGCTTCCCAGTATATTTACCGTTGCTGATCGAGTTATCATGCTCGACAAACAAACTAAGACAATTATTGCCACAGGAAAGCCGGAAGAACTACAGAAAACAAGCGACAATCCATGGGTTCGTCAGTTTTTTAATCGGCAGACAGAATTAGAGGTTTCGAAATAGAAGATTACCAGTTAATTTTTCGAGTGAACATAGTATTGGATGGGTTATTCAAATGAGTATGAAACCAAGTTATTTCAAAATAGGTTTATTTGTCATTGTGGCAACTTTATTAATATTAGGAGCCATAGTAGTTTTTGGCTCCGGAATACTTACCCAGGAAAAGATATACTTTGAGACTTACTTTGATGGATCCATCAGTGGTCTAAATGTAGGTTCCCCTGTGGAATTCAGAGGAGTGCGCATCGGCCAGGTCGAAGAGATCGCATTCATTCGTGACAAATATGAATTGCAGGAACAGTCTTCAGATGTATTGAAATATGGAAGTTATGTTATGGTATTGTGTTCTGTGCCTCGGGAGAATCTACCTGACTTTTCGTATGAAAAAAGAGTCTCTCAGATATTTCAGATGGTTACCGGAGGTTTACGTTTACAATTGGCATCCAACCTGCTGACCGGCCAAGCTTATTTACAAGGAAACATTTTTGATCCTAATCGGAATCCATTACTTAAAATAGCTTGGGAACCAGAACATATTTATATACCTTCAGCACCAAGCACATTTACGACAATGAAGGATTCCGTGGACAAGATAATGTATAAATTGCAGGAAATTGAAATAGGCAAGTTAGTGGCTTCTGTTGAGAACATTTTGAATTCGTTAGATAGTGCAATTAATGAAGCCAAGATTGGGGACATTGGAAAAGAAGCAAGAGAACTATTGACTCAAGCAAGAACAAAAATCGAAAAGCTCGACACAGAGAAGATAGGTGAAGCTGCTCAGCATGCGCTTGCTTCAGTGGATCACGCCGTGGCTGATGCAAATGTCCCGGAATTAAGTCGAGATCTTCAAAACTTAATCGTTGAAGTTCGTCAAACAAATAAAAATCTTCAGCAACTGCTTGCGAGTTCAGAGCCGGTTTCCGGCCAAAGCAATCTACCTGAGATGATTGCCCGGCTTAATAAAACATTGGTTAGGATAGATAAGCTTGTTTCGACAGAAAGACCACAAATTGAGATGATCTTAGCCAATTTCAAGGAGATTTCGGATAATCTCAAATCCTTGACCGGTAATCTAAAACGAAATCCGTCGGATCTATTGTTAAGTAAACCACCATCACAATCGGAGGCAATAAAATGACCAGAAGAATTTTCTCGTGTTTATGTTTAGGTATCTATGTATGGCTGGCCATGCTTTCAGGCTGCAGTAGTCAGCAGGCTTACAATAAAAAGTACTACATGTTAAGTGCAACTCGTGAGAAAGAATCAATCAAGGATGAAAATGATGGAATTTTAGAGGTACGTCATTTTACAATCGATTCTGCATTTAGTGACAAAGGGCTCGTTTACCGTATAGGTGAGTTTGAATATGAGACAGATTTTTACAATGAATTTTTGGTCTCGCCATCTGCTATGATAACAGAAAAGGCACGTACCTGGTTATCTGAGTCCGGTCTTTTTAAGAGAGTATTAGATTCGGGGAGCCAAGTAGATTCAACTCATCTCATTGAAGCTAATATAACCGAACTTTACGGTGACTTCAGAGATAAGTCATCACCTAGAGCAGTAATGGAAATTCGCATATTTCTTTTGAAAATAAATCCTGGTAAAGATCCTTTCTTTGTTCACGGAAAAACGTATATATCTACTGTTGGTGTTGACTCTAAAAGCCCCGAGGGTCTTGTCAATGCTTTGGGCCAATGCCTCGAAGAGATTCTGTCAAGTTTGGAGAAGGATTTGGTGGGAAAATTATCCTAAAATATCTTTACACTAACAAAGACAGTGAATCCGTATAGCAATTACAATGATTACTTTCCATATTAATTGATTTCGGATAGCTTGTTTGCAAAATGGACTTAAAAAATATTTTACTTTTCTGTGGCTAATGGGGCATCGGATATACATATACAAGCTCTTCTGCCTCCAATGATGTGAATTGCAGGTCGTATGCGTTCAGTGGATTCTGCGTCATTGAGCAACGAACAGACTATAGATCTCATTGCATCGATGGCCCCAAAAATGAAGAGAGAAAAGTTACAACTGGCCGTTTTCGGTCTCATCCATAAAGTCCCGGCCGGCTTCTCTCCTTGGCCGGTTTCTCTGGTCTGCTCATGTGAATTCGCAGCTTCAAATTAATGGTAAAGGTCCTTAACCCGCCTTCTTGTTCCTTTGAATGTGTTCTGGATACTCTCCCTGGTCAGACCATCGACAAGCCATCCGGTTCCAAAGGGGATATTGCCGGTATCGGTGTATACTCGGTAATAGGCCAATACCTGACCGTCCATGTCCGGAAAGTCCTCGATAATCCATTGCCCATAGGTGTCGACCACCGTTTCCTTGGCCTTGAGCCCGGGCCAGGGAAGCTTCTTCCAGGACATTAGTGTTCTGCCATCCTCGTTCTTCGAGTGGAACTTCAGGCGATATTTCTTGACGAAGCCGAATGGTAGTCCAAGTTTGTGATCGACTATTGTCCCTTCGTCGGCGGAAATTCTAACCGTTATTTCCTCAACGTCGGGCATGAATTTGGGGTAGCTCGCGTAGTCAGCGAGTACGCCGGACACCTCCTTCAGCGTTCCCGAGATAAGGCCTATTGCCTCATATTCCTGTTTGTTCTTCTCGAGTTTCGCAACCTGGCGAATGACTACCTTCCCTTGGGTGATGGACGTCCAGTATGTGTTTAGCAACCTGTCCTTGTCAGCCTGGTTTCTCCTCTCCATGTAAGCGACGTCCATCAGGATATAATCCCCGGACACTTTGACCTTACTGGCTCGAAGAGAATCGAGTTTCTCCAAGATAGCCCGGTCGTTCAGAGCCAAGCCCTTATCTCCAGCGGCTTCGGCAGCGAGCGCCCGGTTGAAGTAGAAAACAAATCGGTCCGAGTCCGATCCCCATTTCTTACTTATGCACAATGTGAATTCCTGAATGGCCTTCTTGAATTGGCGAGTCCTGGCCAGTGCCACACCAAGATTGATGTGAGTGTAGTAATAATCGGGATCAAGTTCAGCGGATTTTATAAAGGTATGGATTGCTTTTTCGTACTTGCCATCGTGACAGAATTTGTTGCCGCTCAAGTAGAAGTCGTGTGCCGTCTTTAGATTGTTCTGATCCGCAGAATTTGCATTGCCGATCGCGCTGTTCGATAGAAGAAGACAGGACGACAAGATAAGTATTCGAAGAGCAATCATTCTAGCTGGGATTTCCCATTTACACTTCACAGAACCACTCCTGCAAACTTCAAATCTTATAATAACGTAATTCCATCTCAGTTTCAACAATATTCCGGCAGGTTCAACATGCTGCGCCTGTAATTAAAAAAGGTGTAAGAGTAGTGTTGAAGTCCTATAAAATCGTGCGGTTTTTCGGTTACATCTTGTCGCCAAAATGTCACCACAAATGTTGATTTATTACAAAAATACAAATATTTTTTTGACAATTTTCAGGTTAAATCGGATTAATTATACGAAGAGAAGAAACTTAGCTATCCGGAGGTCTTTTTTGTCCCCCCCGTGAGCCTACGTTACTATCCTGTCTTGCCAGCTCCTGGGGAGGATGATGTATTTAGGCGGGAAGATTACGCCAGTGCCGCAGCGTTCTTTGAGAAACTCGTGTCTTCTGCAGACGAGGCAACGCGAATTAGTGCATTAGTCAGACTCGGTCGAGTGCTGAGCAAAGCAAACGATCTGCACTCCTGGATACTTTCTGCCTTTTATTCGACGGCAATCTTCAAGACGGCTTTGTGGATTTCTCCGCTGCTTACCAGTGGAGCGTGGGCATCCTGTGGGAAGAAGATGACGAACGAGCCGGCCAGCACCGGTGTCCAGCTATCGGGCTGGTCCCTGAAAAACTCGATGTCCTTATCGGGGTCATAACTTGTATCGATCAACTTACAATCAGCAGTTGGCCTGAAGCCCATCTCATCCGTCCCGGCTATGACGTATTGAATATCAACGTACTTGCGGTGCGCTTCGAGTTTCGCTTCAGAGCGGCTCCGGCCGGGGCCTTTACTGATCATGCAGAACAGGCGGTCGCCGTCGATTTCATACCGGTCGGCCGGCAGATCAACCAAACCATCCTGTCTGAGGAACGCAAAAGCTTTTTCGAACGCCGGGTGCATGTCGTAATAGTCTTCGGCATTCTGAAGCTTATCCACTATAATATGGTCTCTTTTCATTTGTACTTTGGCCTCCTTTAGCCTCGAACAGGATGTGAAGCCGATAATCAAAACAAAAGCAACAAACCCAATTCCGAGACGACGATAAATAATCCTTTTATCCATAATACCAACTCTCCAAAAGCAAATAATAGCAGAGCCCCTTCGACAGGTCCGAAGTCACATATTTCTTCTTGCCCACACCGGGCCATAATACAACGAATCGGCAGTTAATGCCAAAGAATTTCGTACCTTGTATCTTGCTTATGAACGGTCGTACAAATTGAATAGAAAGACACAGAAAACAAATCAAAAAATGTCTCTGATTTTGAGACAATACCGAAAATTTCAATGTGATATCGGATTTAGTAAACGGATGAAATGAGGTACCAGATAGCTGTGCGGGTAAAAAAACCGGCGCAATCTTCAGTTCAAATCAATTGCCTTTTTTCAATATAGCTTCCAGTACAGTGCGTATCTTTGTTGAATTCGGGTCAATCTTTATAGCGGTGTTAAGCTCTTTGAAGGCCTCGGTTCTATTGCCTTTTTTATCCAACATAATACCCAGGTTGCAATGTAAAATTGCGCTGTCCGGGACAAAAAGCAAAGCCTTTCGACATACATCAATGCCCCGGTCAATATTGTCGCTGTTGTACAATATCTCGACCAGCTCATTATATGCTGTTATATGAGTCGGCTGTAACTGCAGAGTTTTAGAATAATATTCGATAGATTCATCAATCCTGTTCTGTTTATGATATGCCCGTGACAGGTAGTAATGTGCTTCAATACAGGTGGGTTTGATTCTTATCGCCTCGAGATAATGAGCGATAACTTTATCAATATCACCCAGTCCGCGTGAGACCGCCCCCAATGAGGTGTTTGCTAAATAAGAATGCGGCAAATGCTTCTGCACCAAATAAGCCTGTTCGACCGCAGCTTTATAATCTTTCAAACCTTCGGTTAATAATTTTCCATAATTCCAGTGCAGCCGCCAGTCCGAAGGTGATTTCTGAATTACTTGACGATACTGTAGTGCAATATTTTCAAGGGCATCGGGAACGAGATACATTTTCAAGCTCTCGATATTCCGCTCCATTTGTATCAGGCGCTGCTGCTGGTAAAGCTGGTTTGTGAACGGCGGAATTTTGATAAAACCGTTAAGGACTTTATCAGCAATCCGGTATCTATCCCAGCCAGTGCAGGCCAGGCGTTGGGCACATTCGTCTTCGGTTAATATCTGGTGTTTATCAGCTCGCTGCGATTTTATCAAATGTGGAGGAAGTGCCTGCTGTACTTTTTCAAAAACTGCTTTGGCGAGAAAATAATTACCTTTGAAATTCAAATGTACATGCTCATAAAACAGTTCCTGCCCCGGAACTGCATGTGGGCTGTTTCTTTCGAAAACCTCAGTTGTGTCTGTCAGGTAAATACTTTCTGCGGCGCTGGCGGAGGCCACGTTGCGAATAATATTATTGATCCGTGTGTCGGCGCGGAAACGAAGTGTGTCCAGCTCGCGTGCTCGAATATATCTTTCCCGCGCCTTTTCATATTCAGCGAGAGCCCAATAACAGCGACCCAACCGAAACTGCAAATCGGCGTAATGTTTATCAATCTCGGCGGCTTCCAAATAGCGTTCAATAGCATCGGCGTAATCACCTTTTAATTCGAATTCGACACCTTGGGCGTAAATATCATCCCACTTTTTCATTTCTGTCGGGTCTAAATCAGGCAGATGCAAAGAAGCGAATGGCGGGCTATCTTTAAGGTTGCTTCCAACTGTACAGAAAATTATTTTGCTGCGGCTTTTTAAGGCGATTTGCCGAATATCTTTTAGGTTTCTTTGGAAATTGCGGTAAACCGCTTCTAACTGAGTGGTATTGGCCCTTACCTGTTTGTTGAGAAACATTGTCAATCCAAGCCATTCTTTGGGAGCATTTTTTTGAGCACCAGCCGAGTCGGCCAGGTCGGTTAATAGCTGTCCCAGTCTGGTTGCTTTAAGGGCAATTCCGGTACGGATGAGATGTAAATTGGCCAAAGGAAGAGTATATACGGTTCCAGCTCCATAGGGGCCGTTCACTTCGTTGTTTCCGAGATATACTATAAACAGGTCAGGATTATTGCGGGCGCAGTCTTTTGCTATCTGCAGGACGACATGGGAATTGGTGGCTGTTATTGCGGTGTTAATAATTTCAAAGTTTACTTCCGGATATTTATCTTCCAGCATTTTCTGCAGAATCCGTCCAAAATTAAATGCAGGTTCCGGAGTGCCCTGAGCGGCAGAAGCACCGAGTATAAAAATTCGATAAGTATTGTGCGACTTTTGTGCAGGGAAAATGAAAGGCTCCGACTCACGTGCAATATTTTTAGGAAAAAAACGCCAGCCAAATTTGACATTGTCGCAGCAGGCATCTGTGCCATTGACCTGACATTTAATAATCGCATTGGGGGAGAAGCCGTAACCGGCTATCCTCAGAGAAAATTCGGCCAACAACAGCAGAATCGGAAAAATTGTAAGAGCTATAATGCGAAACAACCACAGGCGCCGAGTGGCTATCATCCCTGGTGGTATTGGTTTTTTGTCGGCAACTTTTTTCGGATTATGGTAGCCGGGATTGGTTTTGGAGTATGGGGTGTTGATGACCATTTGAACACTCTATAAATGCCTATTCATGCCTCAACGATTCAATCGGGTCCATATTGGCCGCACGATAGGCCGGATATAAGCCAAAGATTACGCCTATCACCCCACTGATTCCGAAGGATAACACCATAGAACTACCCGTAATGACTGTAGGCATATTACCAAAATGTTCTACCAATAATGGCAGAAGAGAACCCAAGGCAAGCCCTACGATACCTCCAGATAATGTTAAGATTAAAGTTTCTGAAAGGAATTGAATTATGATGTCACGCTTCTTTGCACCGAGGGCACGGCGGATGCCAATCTCACGAGTTCGCTCACTCACGGTAGCCAGCATTATGTTCATAATTCCGATACCACCAACCAGAAGTGAAATTGCAGCTATTGAACCGAGCACGATGCTGAAAATACGCTGGGTTTGTTTTGCCTGGCGCAACAGTTCCAGCGGAACAATTATACGGTAGTCCTTCTTATCTTTATGAAGACGTGTCAGCAAGGTATCCAAAATATCGCGCATCGGTAAGACCTGGTCGGTTGATTTAACCTTCACGGTAATCTTTTGCAGTTGTACTTTTTGCATACTTTCTCTGCCCCCGCTAAAGCTGGCTTGTATCTCGCTGAATCGTGATTTGGCGGTTGTCAAAGGTAAATATACGCTACCGGTCGGGCTACTATCGGAACCGGTAGTCTTGGGCATCGAATTGCCAAAACCATTCTTCTTATTCTCTACAGATGACGACCCAGATACACCAATAACGCGGTAACTATTCCCCTGTATCTGAACATCTTTTCCGACTGGGTCCACAAATCCGAACAGGCCACTGACAAGCTGTTCATCGACCACGCATACACTGCGTTGCCGGTGTAAATCAATACTGCTTAAAAACCTGCCATGAACCACACGAAGCGGTGAAATCTCAGTAAACCATGGAATAGAGCCTATGATTTTAATCCCCACCTTGCGTTTATGATATCTCGCTTCCTGGTCTATCTCGCGAATGGGTACAACGACCTCGACATCGTGCAGGGTATTTCGAATAGACTCGGCATCCTTATAGGTCAAGCCGTAGCTGTCCATTCTATTTTGGTCTCCACCAGCATCTGCTCGTTCCTGAGGCGGCTCGACCGTTTCAATAATCAAATTCATACTGCCAAGCCGTGCTATCATCGCCTGGGATTCCTGGCTGGCTCCTTCGCCTATAGCGAGCATAGCGATCACAGAGCAAACGCCAAAAATTATACCCAGCATAGTTAGAACAGAGCGCAGCCGATGCATCCATAAGCTCTTAAAGCCTAACTTAGCCGTCCTTTTAATTCTGACAAATCGCATAATAACCAAGGTTTAGGATTTTTCTTCTTCTTTTTTCTTTTCCTTTGTTTCTTCCTTTTTAGTTTCCGATGCCGTCCACCTCGGTGGATTAAGCAACACTTTCTCGCCCTCATTCAAACCACTTTTTATCTCGACAAAATCATCGTTAAACAATCCAGTTTCAACCTCACGTTTCTCCTCACGGCCGCCTGCCTTAACATAGCACAGTTCTTTTTCGTCCACGGTGACGACCGATTGTATAGGCACATATAGAACATCATCCAGCTCATCAATAAGAATTTCAACTTTCCCCGACATACCGGTCTTGATAGAATCGTTCGTTCCGTCAATACTCACATCCGTAGCGTAAACTTTAAGGTCCGGATTCATCCAGCGATCGGGATCAGCCAATGGGGCCTTTTTCAGCACCTTGCCGGTAAAGACCTCATTCGGAAAGGCTGCAATCGATATCTTTGCTGGCTGGTTCGGCTCAATCTTATCAATCCAGGTCTCGTGAATCTTGACCTCGACTTTCATTTTGGAAGCATCAGGTATGGTAATAATCTTATAGCCTTCAGGTATTTCCGCGCCCTGTTCAATTTTGTACCTGACCCACTGTTCCGTACTAGACCAATATACAACCTGACCCGAGGCAGGGGCCTTAATAATGCAAGCTTTAATCTGGTCGTGCAGTTTTTCCAATCGCTTCGTTTGCATTTCAAACGTGGCTTTTGCGCTCGTAAGCTTCGCCCTGGCCTGGGCCAGTTGTGCACGGGCACGTGCCTCTGTTCGTTCTAAGTCAAGCTTGGCCTCATGATAATCGCTCAGGAACGTCCGGGCTTCTTTTGGAAAATCGTAAAGCCGAAACAATTCTAAATTTTTCAAAGCCGCTTTCTCTTGAACGGTAAACCGGTCAACGTCCAGCTTAGCACTTTTCAAATCCAGCTCTGATGCGTAATTTGCATCGTAAAGCTTTTGAGTCCCTGTTAATACATCAGATGCTTTTTCCAAACTTCCCCTGGCAAGAAGAATAGCATCTTTTAATGTATCAATTCGCCTCGAGGCCTCGCCACCTAAACTATTGGGGTCGTTAATCAGCGATGTCAGATCAGGATTTATGTTGGGATCACTCACCATTTTATCAACTACTTCCCGTGCAATGTCCGCTCCCAGATACTTATGAAAGTCCATCAGGGCGAATTCCACCTTCAACTTGGCTGCGGTAACGTCACTTTCATTTTGTTTTACCTGGATAAGATGTGACTCATTCGCATCGGAGAAGTTTGCCTCAGCAGTGGAAAGCTCAATTTCTCTTTGCGAAAGCTGCTCGGTCAACTTCGAAGAATCCAGCTCCACCAGCACCTTGCCGTCATTTACATCTTCCGGAGTTATATTTGTACCTTCAGGCACTATGTTGACTATCGTCGCCCGCCCTTCCACTTTGGACTTAATATCTACCGAGTCAACCGCCTTGATGTCACCGCTTTCGGTCACGCTGATAGTCAGATCGCCGCGCTCTACAGTAAAGAGCCCCGTTCCCGGATTCGAATTATTAGAACCGCCTGTCTTCGGGCGTAAAAATCCGAACACACCTACCGCAATAACTACCGCTATGGAAACCAAGATTATAAGAGATCGCCTGGCTAGTCCGAAATTGCAGGCTACTTTGTTACATTGACTTTTTGTGTTCTTTAGTGTCATCATATTATCTCTCTCGATTGCACTGGCTGTTTTTACCCCCACATTCCGTCAGGTTTGGCCTGCAAGGTGCTATTGTCCCGGAAACCATAGTTATTCACATTTTGCCTATTCTCTATTATATAGTAAATAGTTCCAAAAGAAAGAATATACATAAGAGAAAAAGCCCCCGCCCTTTTAAGGAGGGTGGTTATATACACATAAAGACGGACAGGGACTTCTCTAATATATAAGACGTTTTCTGATTGAAAATGTTACAGCTTTTTTCGAAAAAGTTCTGAAATATTGCAAAATAAGTCCAGATACCATTCTCAGGATTTTCTGCATGACTACTCTGAGAGGTGTTTTATCACTCTACAATGGCCAAACTCAAGCCGAAGGTTATCTGAAGGATTTTCGAAGGTCAGGACTATCCGAGGTTGTGGTGGGAGTTAGTAAGCAATTGACTATTTTCTATTGGGATTGATAAGTGGATGAGTGAATAAATGATATATTGGGAAATAACAGGGCAAGCGAATTAAAAATAAATCCCTGCTTTAATTAGGGCCAATGAGGAAATTAAAGCAGGGATAAGAACAACTCACTATGGCAGTAGTGAAGTTAGCTATAATATATTTTATTATCAAACAAATCGTCTTTACTGCCCTAAGCTACAAGGCGCTCAGGGCAGCAGGGCGATTGTTGTATTTTATTATCTGAGCAGCATCATAGCCATCTGAGGCATTGTGTTGGCCTGAGCCAACATTGAGATACCGGCCTGTGCCAGCACCTGGTTCTTTGTCAGATTTGCCATTTCCGTAGCCACATCGACGTCGGAAACGCGGGATTCAGATGCCTGCAGGTTCTCAGTACCAATACCAAGGACCGATATCGTACCTTCAAGACGGTTCATTTTGTAACCGAACTTGGCTCGGGCGTTATCTTTGGTGTTGATTGCACTGTCCAATGTTACCAATGCGTTCTTGGCGCTGGCAACATCGGCAATGGTCAGGCCTGTGATATTAAGACCGCCGGATGCACTGGTTATATTGCTGCCGGTAATGGCGATGTTGTCGGTCGAAAGTTTGCCGAAGTGGATTGCGACAGAAGCGGAATTATCGAGCATCTTGATACCGTTAAAGGTGGTTGCTCCGGCGATACGGTCGATTTCCAGGCGCATTTCGGAAAACTCGTTCTGCATAATCGCTCTCTGTGCAGAGGAGTACGAGCCGGTTGCCGCCTGCTCGGCCAACTGCTGCATACGCACTAAGGCATCATCGATTACTGCCATGGCACCTTCCATAGTTTGGAGCATACTAATACCATCATGAGCATTTCGGATACCCTGCTCCATAACAGCAAGGTCGGATCGCATCAATTCGCGAACAGCCAGGCCGGCCGCGTCGTCTTTTGCACTGTTGATGCGCAGGCCTGACGAGAGCCTTTCTACGGACCGAGACAAGGCATCGTAGCTCACGCTCAGGTTCCGTGCTGCGTTTACAGCCATTAGATTGTTCTTAATTGCTAACATTTCTTTGACTCCTTAAATCCTTTAAACAGTTTTCTTGTGGTTCTTCTTAAAGATTTCCAATAATTCAAATGTTAAAGTGCAATAGTCTCGCTAAAATAACATTTATCATATTGCTATTGTTTGTCGTCCAAAAAGGAACGCATAATTATCCATTGGCTATTTTCTATCGTCTAAAATGGAATAAGCCTTGGGGATTTTGCTATCATATGTGCCTTATTATTATGAATAGGCCGGTAATCCGGATGGAATCGAGATTAATTCCGTATAAAGGCTGTTAAAAGATTTTTTCTAATAAAAGCTTTTGATACTGATTATCGGACAATTCAGACCAGACATTTTTTTAAGAAGTATCTTTATCGGACGTATCTCGAATGTTCCTTAAACAGGAAGGTTGCAAAAATACGAATGTGTCTAAGCTGAATTTTTTAAATAAAGAATAGAATATGGCTGGATATAAGGTTCGCAAAAGCTATCGCATGATTATCATAAGGATAAAGTTTGGAAATATATCTCGAGCTTATTTATAAGCATCAACATAGTCAAATCGATTTATCAGAGCTTAACAGGCTTAATTGAGACACTTTGGCAAGAGTCCTGATTTTTTCAGAACTTTCTATTAATTTGGCAGGAAATGAGATAATTGAAACTTAAAAGTGAAATCTTCTTTATATATCTATGGTTCAACATTGTTTGAAACAGCAATGGATGGAACAGTATCTTGATCCCATAGTTGAAGGATGCATTTAAGTATATCTGATCTGCTGATAACACCTACTACTTTGCGATTTAATGTTATCGGAACTCTTCTTATAGAATTGTCTCTCAAACAGTAACAAACATCCAGTAAAGGCTCCTTTTCTTCAAAGTGGACAGCAGGTTGTGTCATAAAATCATTAACCATCCTGTCTTTTTCATCATCATAGGTGTGGAATAATCTGAGCACATCCTGTTCTGAAATAATCCCGATCAGAGTCATATCATCTTCGACCACGGGGACGCCGGTAATGTTTTTTTCTGCCATAAGCCTGATAGCATCGATCACAGGGATGTTCTTTTTTATGCATACTACTTTCCTGTTCATAATGTCTTTTGCTTCAAGCATCTTGTGTACCTCTTTTAACTAATTTATTTTATACATTATAAAGATATTTTTCGGCAAATTACATTTTCACTACAACAATAGATTAATTATCAGGAAAATACTTTCCACATCTTATTTAATTCTTCCATTAGCTTGACGACATCACAAATCATTTGAGGATCATCTTTTATATTAGCCAGGGACAGGCGATTACTCATAAAAATATACCGTTTTCGAAGATTTCTCGCTATTTCACTGCCAGGGTCCATTTCCAAAACCGCATTAAGCTCATCAATTATGTCCACAGCCTTATTGATATAACGGCTTTTTGCTTCGTAATTTTTCTTCTCCATCTTTATTATGGCCAGTATCATAAATTTGATTGCACTATCGTAGAGCATTGAGATGAGACGGCCTTTGCTTTGCATACTGACTGTATTGTCCTGATATGTTGCGATTCCATCCATAATTTTGCTCCATTATATTCTAATTAACACTCATACAGCCCCTCATGAAGCCTATTGTGTTAAATGTACCTACACCCTCGTTATCGAGCAAAAAGAGGGGGGGCTTAAGGGATTTGTCTATTGTATGTAGCCTTTTATCTTGAATAATTAGCATATTCCTGACCCACATGCAGGAATATACTGTTTTATTTGCAAGCCAAGTTGCCGAAAATTAAAGCATGGAAATTAAGTTATTGGCCTACTACCTTGATAATTATTACTTTGAAAATGGAGATTTGTAGTCAACCTTCGTCGCTGGGGGCGGAGTAGGCCATTGACTTTTCCTGGTGATTAAGTGCCGAAGTGTTTTTTTAAGAATCCGGGATTTGGTCAGTTACCGAGTGGGATTTTATTAGAAAAGGGCGAGCTACATATGCAAGAATCGAAACGGATACGAGTTTTGTTGGCAGAAGACCATGCAATTGTGCGTGAGGGATTGCGTTCGCTACTTGAAAAACAGCCTGAAATAGAAATAGTCTGTGAAGCGGAAGATGGGCGAGCAGCGGTTGAGCGTGCGCGGGAACTGTTGCCCGATGTAGTAATTATGGATATAACCATGCCAAAGCTCAATGGGGTCGAAGCTACACGACAAATTACCGAGGAAATCCCTCAAATCAAGGTAATTGCCCTCTCTGTGCATTCCAACAGGAGCTTTGTCGCTGACATGCTTGAGGCCGGTGCGGTAGGATATGTTTTAAAGGAATGTTTGTTTGACGAATTTGTTCAGGCAATACATGCTGTGAGCGCCGGCAAGACTTACCTTAGCTCCAGAATAACAGGGGTTGTAGTTGAGGACTATATAAAGCGTTTAGTCAACGTTTCTGACTCTCCGTTATCGTCTCTGACAAGCAGGGAACGGGAGGTGCTTCAGCTCGTTGCCGAAGGAAAGTCAACCAAACAGATTGCTTTAGAGCTGCATGTAAGTACCAAGACGATTGATGCGGGCCGCCGCAAAATCATGGGGAAACTCAATGCTAATACTATAGTTGATTTAATTAAAATTGCAATCGTTGAGAATCTGGTCAGTTTTGACCTGGATAGAGTTACAACAGCGGCAATGGCAGTCTAAGGGCCGATAATTTATATTTTAGCGAATTAAAAAATGAGCCCCTGCTTTAATTAGGGCCAATTAATGAAATTAAAGCAGGGACAAGAACAACTCACTATGGCAGTAGTGAATTTAGCTATATTATACAATTTATTATCAAGCACATCGTCTTTACTGCGCTAAACTGAAAGCTGATTATCAGACATCAAAGCGACAGGCCGATTAATGTGCTTCTACAATCCTTTATCGAATAGAAAAGAGGGGACTTAAGGAAATTCCTTGGTTCGCAGAGGTTTTATTTTCTAATATATAGTAATTGGCTACTCCTACATGAGCATTATGCTATGGTTTTGGCGTGATTGTTGTCTAAAACATGCCGAATGTATAGTTTTTGTATAACGCAAGGCCATCCTGATAAGACTATTTCCTTGTGAAGATTACTTCCAATATTAATTCAAACTTGTCGCGGGCTACAGGATGTTCCATTTTTAATATCACTTTATCCGGGATTTCCTTTTTGAAAGTCTGGATTAACAGGGTGTCATGCCAGTTTAAGAAAAGGGTGTCCTTATCGATAAAATTACAGGTTGCCTGCCGGAAGGCACCTGAATTTTCGAACCACCAGAATCTATATATCTGTGCCTTTTCATCCCATGCAAAAATTGCGTGTGCTTTTCCTATTTGCTGGGGTGCCGAAGATAGGGTACATTCATAGTCAAAATAAACGTATCTATCATCCAGCGCTCTTTTGAAAGTTCCGGTGCCGGAGCCCGTGTAAGCTTCAGAGAAGGCGCTCTTCGAAACCCTGTATTCCAGGTTCCAATTACCCAATAAAAAATCAAATTTCTCCATCATTTCTTTATTCAGCAAAGTACATTAGATTGCTTCGATAGTCGAAGGCGGCTTGTTTGCTATGTTGTATGTGACGCTTACTACGCCGGGAACTTCCTGTGTAATCTCTGCGGCCAGGTTGGTCAGGGTTTCATACGGGAGATTTGTCGGGGTTGCGGTCCTTGCGTCGATACTGTCCCAGCAGCGCAGCTCAATTTGCAGGCCGAAGTCGCGTTTGCCGTCGCGCATTCCGGTTACGCGGTCTTCATGGAGGATGGCCATGTACTGAAAAGCGTCGGTGTTTTTCAGTAATCGTTCGACGATGACAGTGGCCTTACGGACAGTTTCTATGCGCTCCGGGTTCACCTCGCCAATGACACGTGCGGCAAGGGCAGGGCCGGGGAAGGGGATGCGGTCGAAAAGCTCGACGGGCAGGCCGAGGGCCTTACCTACCCTTCTTACACCGTCCTTGCGAAGCTGAATTAGCGGCTCGATGATTTTGTAGCCGAAGGCCTCCTGCGGATCGATACCAAGCTGCTCGAAGACATTGTGCTGGCGTTTGATGCCTGCGACGGTTTCATCGACATCGGTCAGGATAGTGCCCTGGAGAAGGTGCTTTGCACCGCTTTGCCTGACAAGACGTCCAAAGACATCTTTGTAAAAGGTCTGTGTAACGGCTTCACGTTTTTGTTCCGGGTGGGTGATTCCCTTGAGTGCAGCGAAGAACTCCTTGCGTGCATCGACTACATCAACCGTGACGCCGAGTTTTTCGAAAAAACCCACGACTTGTTCGGATTCTCCTTCTCTCATTAGGCCGTTTTCGACGAAGACGGTCTTAAGCTGAGACCCTAAGGCGCGATGGCCGAGCATTGTGACCGCAGATGAATCGACGCCTCCTGAGAGGGCGTTGATGGCCGTTCCGTCTGTAACGGCGTCCTTGATTTCTTCTACCTTCTCAGATATGAATTGTTCGGTGTCAAGTTCCTGAGCGATGATCTCCGTAATCATGTGGTAACCTCCTTTTTTGTAAGAGCCTTTGGGTTGTTGTTAATACGGCCAGCAACCTTCGCCGTATATGCGAGGTCGAAGCCCGGCCGCGAGTTCTGTATTTTCTGCCTTCAGTTACGAATTTAACTGCTGTATTACCGTTTTGTCAAGGGCGGCTTTCAGTAATAGTGTTTCTTTTACTTTTGGTGTTTTTGCATATAATCGAGAGTCAGATAAGACAATGCCCTGATGCCGAGTTTGAAAGAGCTTTCATCGATATAAAAATCCGGACTGTGGTGCGGCGGGGCATCTTCGGTCTTGGTGCCTTTGGGCATTGCGCCGAGGAAAAAATACAGGCCTGGAATCTTCTTCTGGAAAAATGAGAAGTCTTCGGCGCCGGTTATCGCGTTGACGAGTTTTACATTTTCATCGCCTGCGACTTGGTGCAGGGAGGGCAGCATCATTTCGGTAAGCTCGGGGTCGTTGTATGTTACGGGATATCCTTTTGTGATCCGGACATCCGCAACGGCCCCGGCACTTTCTGCAATTTTCGTTGCGGTCAGACGTATCTTCTCGTGAATCTTGTCCTGCATATCGGTATTTAGTGTTCGGATTGTTCCTATAAGCTCGACCTGCTCGGGAATAATATTGCTTCTGACTCCGCCGTGAATGCTGCCGATGGTTATTACGGCCGCTTCTTCGGTTAGTTCTGTTTGTCTGCTGATGATTGTCTGGAGTCCTATGATAATCTGGGCAGAGACGGTAATCGGGTCAATGCCGGTCCATGGTGTGGAGCCGTGTGTTTGCTTTCCTTTGACTGTAATGCGAAGACCGTCAACGGCCGCCATTATACTTTGAGGGCGGTAGGAAATGGTGCCAACCCGACCAATCGAGCGAACGTGTAAACCGAAAATTGCATCGACTTTGGGATTTTCCAGGACACCCTCTTTGACCATGAGTTCGGCGCCTCCTTCTTCATCCTGCGGGGCGCCTTCTTCGGCGGGCTGGAAAATAAATTTCACACTTCCGGGCAAATCCTTTTTCATCGAAGAAAGAATCTCGGCGACACCCATTAGAATGGCGATGTGGGCATCGTGGCCGCATGCGTGCATAACTCCGACGTCGTGCCCGTCGTATGTGGAGCGCACTTCGGAGGCGAACGGCACATCGACGCGTTCGGTGACGGGCAGGGCGTCGATGTCGGCGCGAAGTCCGACGACCGGCCCGGGTTTGGCGCCTTTCAAGAGGGCTACAACACCTGTATGCGCAATTCCGGTCGTTACATCCAGGCCGAGATTTCTCAGGTGCTCTGCAATTTTTTCAGCCGTCTTGAATTCCCTGTTTGACAGCTCCGGGAACTGATGAAAATGGCGGCGCCATTCGATGACCTTCGACTCAATCGTGCCGGCCAACAAGTCGATCTGTTTTTTCAGCTTTTCGTTGGCATGTGCTGTTGTGAAGCTTGTGACGATGAGTAAGCATAATAAAATCCGCTTCATAGTCTGAACCTCCTTCTTATTAGAGTTGTGTATCAGCAATTCAGCGACTGTGGTTCTATAATATAACAGAGCGGTTCGTAAGTAAAGCTTATCTTAAAGACACGCAGTTGTGGGGCCTGCTTAAATTATTGCCTTTATACAACCTCAGTGCCGAGTGGGGCATCTGATTTGATGTAGGGTAAAAGCACGAGCAGGGCTGTTCCTGAAATAATCATTACTATTCCGAGGATTTGTGAGATAGTCAAGAAGGCGATTTCGTATGGATTGTCGTCTCTGATACATTCGATTAGAAATCGAGTGACGCCGTAGAGGATTAGCATTAGTGCAGTTATTGAGCCGGGGCGGGTTAGTCTTTTGGGAGGGAGACCGGAGTCGGCTCTGGCCAGACCTTTACGCCAGAACAAATATAGAATAAGACACAACAGCAAGGCGTTTGCGGATGAGTAGAGCTGCGAGGGGTGTACGGCAAGACAGCGATACCTGCCTTTTGTGACTTCATATCGCTGGGTTTCTGTCAGGTCCTCCAACGGCGCTGGATACCATTTGCCGGCCTCGTCATAGAAGCTGAGGTAGTCGGCCTGCGGCAGATGAAGGTGCGGGGTGGTTCTGTTTCTCTTTGGGTCGGGATTAATCTGACTGATGTAAACGAACGATCTGTATGGAAAGCGGACACCCCAGGGCAGGTTCGTAGGTTTGCCGAAGCAGTCACCGTTTAAGAAGCATCCTATCCGCCCGAATGCCAGTCCCATCATCAGCCCGATGACGATAATGTCCAGATACCTGCGGACGGGGAGTTTATGATACCGCAGATAGATTAACAACAGGCCCGTCGCCACAATTACTCCGCCGAGGAATTCGAGGCCTCCCCGCCATGTGTAGATAATACTGAGGAGATTGCCGCGAAACGTCTCGAAGTGGTGGGCGACGAAGAATAGCCTGGCACCGGCCACTCCAGCTATAAGTGAGTAGAATGCGACACTGGTAATTATGGCCGGATCCATGTTCGCCCTGATGCTCAATCGCCTCATCAAGAGAAGCGCCGCGAGGAAGCCAAGCACCATCATTGGGCCGAAGGTGCCGATTGTCAGGTGAAGCAAGGGGATCTCAAACAAACCTGGATACATATCAAACTTTCATTAACAATGAGGCACATGTTCGGTCATAATTTGCCGGCAATGGGCGGGCCGGCTATCTTTACCACCAGCTTTTTTTTCTACTGTTTCTATCTAAAAAATTACTGCCCCAGCCCAGAAGTATATCGTTTTCGAATACCAGCGGTGTCATTTCATCAGAAGTGGTTTTGCCGTCGGATTGCCAATCGGTTATATAAAACCACATCTGCTTATTTCCGTAAAACTCACTTTTGTAGGGTTTGCCCATAGCTCGCCTGACCTGGTCTGTTGTCATACCGACCTTCAGATTGTCGAGCTGGTTTCTATTGGCGCTTGCTTCGAGACCTTTGACGGCGCCGCAACCAGCCATCCAGCCGCTTAAAAGTAATATTATTATTCCCTTTGTCATAACTTTATCCCTTCTTTTTTAAAAAACTTAACTATATATTTAATTTCGACCTTTTCCAAAGCGGTTATTTATTTTATTTTGACCAAAAAACAATAACCGACCCTTTTTTCCTTGATTTAATGGTTTTTTGGCTGTATATTATATATCAATCGCGAGGAGTTTCAGGAAGCTCATGGAGGATCAATAAGGAAAGACCATCAAATTTATATTAATTAAAAGAGTCTTTTCTCTTTATCAGGCTAAGCGCAGGAACCTGCCACGGGTGAAGGTGGAGGTGGTAGTGCGTGGATTGGCCGAGTTAACTTTGAGCGAGGAAATTTATCTCTATTCAATATAGCATCATAGCATCGTATTTCGCAGATATTACTTTTGTTGGAGATAAAGTGTGGCTGCATGGTTTAACAAGAAAACTGCCGAGGCAATGGCCAAAATGGCGGAAAGCCTGAAAGCTGAATCTTTGGCAAGGGCACAAGCAGAGGAAAAACTCAAGGCGGAAATTGAGTCCAAAGCCGCGATGGAGCGAAAAGTCAAGGCTGAAGCCGAGAAGATGCTTATTGCTCAGTATAACAAGTATAATGCTATGGTGGAAAGAGCCGAGGCTAAGGCCAAGGAGGCGATGGCGAGAGTCGGGGCTCAGGTAGAAGAAGCAGAACAAAAGATCCTGTCGTATGAGGAGGCATTAGCTCAGGCGGAGGAAAGGCTAAACCAAGCCAAAGAACAGATGAAGACCGAGGCTATTGCCAGAGCAAAAGCAGAAGAGAGGCTGAAGTCTGAAAGGGAAGAACGGAAAAGAGTTGAGGCTCAGGTTGAATGTGCGATGGCGGCGGCCAAAGCTAAGGAAGAAGAAAAAGTCCATTTGCATGAGGTGGCGCTGACCGAGGCCCAGGAAAAGATCCAATCGTATGAGATGGCGCTGAGCGAGGCGAAGGAAAAGCTAATCGAAGCTAAAGGACAAGTAAGGGCGAAGGCTGTTGCTACAGCAACACATGGCCCTAAGGTCGGAATAAAAGAACGCCAAAGACTTATTTCACAGTCTGTAGATGGGGGACACGGTTTCAAGCGAATTCACGGGCCCGTTTTTCATCCGGGGAATATAAAGAGGAAATTTATTCTTTTGTTGGTGTTGGTGATTTTCTCGGCCCTAACATTTGGGCTGAACATAGCTGACGAACCATCGGTGGCCGAGCCTGGCGGTGCGATGACGCAGGAGCAGGCACCGGCGCCGGATACCTTAGCGGGAAGTGATAACGATGGAGAGCAAGTGAATTCCGATGTGGCAGCAGATCTGTCCGGCGGGAGCTTGACTGAACCAGCTCCCGGTATGACTAATGCACCGGTGTTGAACAACGGAATCGAGGACAATGTCACATTCAAAGTCAACGAAAAAAGCGTTCCAGTCTCAGGTGTCCAATCATTGACCATTACGGCAAATCCAATACCGCTCAAACTGACTGCGTCAGGGGGCGACACGAACAACGTTGTCCAATCCAGTGATAACAACCGCTGGAAAACCAATGTTGGTTCAGACATATCCTATGAATTTTCAGACATTTCTATCCCTGCCAATGCTGCAATAAGATCGGTCGTTCTTTTTGTTGAACACTTCGAGGAAGAACGGTTTGCCGAGGGAAAATTAGAATGGTCAATAGGTACGGGCTGGCCGGGCAAGCCTGTGGTTTGGGCCGTAATGAAGGCACCGGTGCGTGAAGGAGAATCAAGTGAGGCTATTGACGCATGGGATATTACAAGTGTCGTAAATACAGCCGAAAAGATAAATTGCCTTCAGTTACGAATTACAAATAATAACAACGTTGCTAATGGACAGACATTAGTGGATTATGCTTATGTGGTTATTGAGTACCGCTAACGTATGTTTTTTCTGAAGTTCACAATGGGTGAGATAATGGCGATAATTAAAGCTGATTTTTTAGGATTTATTTCTAATATCTGCGATAAATAATCCCATTTGTGAGGAATTTCTCTTGACTTTTATCTTTAAAAAGATACAATGAATATTAGTTAAGGAGGATGATGGGAAAGCTTATTTTTTTCTCTGTTTGCAGAACCTCCGATGCGAAGATTTGTTATTTTACGGGTCGAACAAAAGTAAAATAGATCTTATTAAAATATCGTTTGAGTATAAGGGCCCCTGCGGGTTTACACATTCCATTTTCCTCCTTACCGCAGGGGCTTTTCAATTTGTTAGTTTTCCATGACATTTTCGTGACAACTCCAGTCTTCCGGCAGATTAAAATGAACTGCAAGCTTATTGATGTCTTCTACAGAAAATGCGACAATATAAAGATTCTAAAGCAGGCAGTTCGAAAAAACTGTGGGATAGTCATGGAATTTAAGAAACGCAATACCAACACAATGCGTACACGTGGTCACCACAAGCAAGTCCTTTTGTTTCTGATCGCTGTCGTTCTTCCCAGCTCCGTGCTGATTGTGCTTACCTGGCACATGATCGGTCAGCAGCAGGAGCTAAGCGAAAAGCGTCTGGCGGATGAGCGCCTTCGCCTGGCAACAGAAATTGGCCAAAAACTGCTTGTTCACCTTGAAGAAATCAAGCTGCATGAGGTGAGCGCTACGGCAAGTGGGGCAAAATCGTTAAACACACTCGAGTACACCAGTGGTGAGGTTATTCTAACGGGTCTGGCTGATGGAGAGCGGCTGTTGCTGCCCTGGGAAATGAGCCCGACCAATAACAGACTCTCTATGGGCAAGACTGCATTCTTCCAAAAGATTCGTCGCGCCGAGGAAGAGGAATTTGTCCGAAGGCGGTATGCTCAAGCTGACACCTTGTATCTCGAGGGCATCGAGGAGGCACAACAACCAAGCCAGCAAGCCTATGCGCGGCTTTTAAGGGCCCGGGTCCTCACAAAATCAGATGAATTGGAAGAAAGTTTGGCGGAATACCGCAGGATTTTGGCAGTCAGTTCTGAAATAACCGACGAGCATGGCATTGGCTTCTGTTTATATGCGGCTGGTCACCTGCTCGAAAGAGGTGATTCATATAACGAAGTCATGCAGCTTATCAGAAGTGAGCTAAGTGCGCAGCGCTGGCTATCACCTGCCGAATCTTACATAGTCCTGGACCTGGTGAATGTACTTATCAAGTCCGGTCCAGAGTTTGGCATCCGGCAGCAGGCGGCTGAGGATTGTCAACGAAAAATTCTGAAGCACATCAGCCGGCAGGAAAAGGCTCTCGCCCTGCAAAAGGACTTTGGGAAGCTGGCATTGACGGCCCAGTTGAAAAGCCCAGAGCAGGAGCCTGAATCTACTTGGGCTGCTTATGGCGAGGAGCCCTGGTTGGTGAGTCTGGCTCCGGCCTTACCGGGCGGGCAGCGCCTGGCTATTATCGTGCGAGGTGAGAGTATTCTCGATTCGATCACTTCGAGTACTCCTTATTCAGAAACGATTCTCGCAAATGTCCGGTTCACTACCGGCGCAGGCGTCGAGGGAGAATCTTTGGGGCCGAGTTTTCCCGGATTGAAACTTGCCTATGCAACAGACGGCAAGGCCTCACTGTTAAGTGACTGGGGTCCTCAACGTTCCTTTTACCTGATTGCACTACTGCTGGTCTTGTGCGTGACACTTTTTGGAGCATATTTTTTATGGAGAGATGTGGGTCGCGAACTGCAGATGGCCGAAATGCGCTCTCAATTCATCGCGAGTGTTTCACACGAGCTGAAAACGCCGCTGACCGCCATTCGAATCTTTGCCGAAACCCTGCTTCTGGGCCGTCCCGAGGATCCGCAGGCCAAATCAGAATATCTCGATACGATTGTCAACGAAAGTCACCGTCTAACACGACTGCTGAACAACGTTCTCGACTTCTCAAAGATCGAGAAGGGTAATAGAACATATCGGAAAGAACCGGCTTGCCTGTCCGAAGTCGTTAATGCGGCCGCCCAGGCAACACAGTACCCTCTCAGGCAACAAGGCTTTCATCTCAACGTTCACATGGAAGGCGAGCTGCCGGAAGTCCGAGTGGATCGAGACGCCATCGAGCAAGCCATTCAAAATCTTCTTTCAAATGCGATGAAGTATTCGGGCGAGTCCCGAGAGATCGACTTACGGGTGCAAAAGAGGGATGGTCAGGCGGTGATTGAAGTTACAGATCAGGGTATCGGAATCGACGCGGCGCAACAGAAACGTATTTTTGAGAAGTTTTACCGAGTTCCCAGCGAGGAGAACGAGCGTATTCCCGGGACAGGTCTGGGTTTGGCGCTCATTTTCCACATCGTGCAGGCCCATGGAGGACACATCGAGGTACAGAGTATTATCGGTAAAGGAAGCACTTTTTCTATTTACCTGCCTTTGGAGAATAAACGATGAGCCGAATAATCGTTATTGAGGATGACGTTGCGATACTACGCGGACTCAAGGACAGCCTTGAGTATGAGTCTTACGAGGTTTATACCGCGACCGATGGTGAACAGGGTTACCGACTGATCCAGGAGCACTGTCCCGATTTGATTGTTCTGGATTTGATGATACCCAGGATGGATGGATATGAGCTTTGTCGCAAGGTCCGGAGCGAAGGAATAGCCACGCCGATTCTGATGTTGACGGCAAGAAGCGAGGAAATGGATCGTGTGCATGGATTGGACATTGGGGCCGATGATTATGTCACCAAGCCGTTCTCGGTACCGGAGTTACTGGCTCGCATTCGTGCTATCTTGCGCCGTGCGCAATCCCCGACAGCCCTTCCGGAAAATCTCCGATTTGACGATGTCATTGTGGACTTCACGTGTTTCGATGTCAAAAAAGCCGAACAGGTATTGAAACTATCGCGTAAGGAATTCGGTGTCCTGCGTCTGCTGGCCGCTCGGGCAGGGCAGGTAGTCACTCGCAATGAGCTGCTCGACGAAGTGTGGGGCCATGAGAGTTATCCCACCACGCGCACGGTTGACAATCATATCGCTTCGCTTCGTGCCAAGCTTGAAGATGATCCTTCAGAGCCGCGACACCTGATCACGGTTCACGGTGTCGGCTACAAACTGGTCATCGAGGCCTGACATTTTCATGACAGAAAGCAGATGATTCTATGACAATGTTTTTGCAAAGAATTTACAATTGCCGGACAATTCCGTGACATGCGGGAGGGCCCAAAACGCTACGATTTACGGAAAACCCGTAACCGTATTTTGTAGAAAGGAGT